>Ga0255334_1000147_pt1 | contig 74323 bp, 69 predicted proteins | sample EtOH5_35cm_T3_12_FD_202080 | JGI IMG/M metagenome (GOLD analysis project Ga0255334, IMG submission 202080) | Sandy soil microbial communities from University of British Columbia, Vancouver, Canada - EtOH5_35cm_T3_129 | ecosystem: Engineered > Artificial ecosystem > Sand microcosm > Unclassified ...
CGGAGGCTGAGAGAGGAAATTTGTGATATTCGTATGCTTCTCAAATGCGAAAAATGATCATCAAAAGCGCAGCCGCGATCGCAATTACGCTGCTGGTGCTAAAAGCTACCGCCGAGCCGAACGTCTGCCACAAATATCCGGCGAGGATACTCGCAGGCAATGCCGCCAGTCCGACCATCGCGTTATAGGTACCCATGGCGGTGCCTCTTTGCCCTTGCGGGACAATATCGGCTATGTAAGCCTTTTGAATCCCTTCGGTAAATGCATAGTAAAATCCATACAAGACGAACAGCACCCAGATCCATGAAACGCTTTTGGCTATGCCAAACCCAAAGTAAACCGCCGCGAAGATAAAAAATCCGGATATAAGCACCGGCCGCCGGCCAATGCGGTCCGACAGCATCCCTACGGGCAGCGAAAAGAGGCTTGTGCTCATGTTAAACGCGAAAAAGCACAGCGGAATCAAAGCGGGGAGCATGCCGGCATCCTGTGCCCGCAAAGCCAAGAAGGCATCGGAGAAATTGCCGATGGTAAAAAGCGTGGAAATCAAGGAAAACCGGACAAAGCGGCGATTTAAATTTCGGAAGCCCAATTTCACAGGCTTCGCTTGCTTCTCGTTCCCCGCAAGCTTCTTATCTTTTAAGCAGAAAACAATAAGCGCTACCGCCATAATCCCGGGTATGACGGAGATCCAGAACACAAGCCGGTAATGGCTTGGATACATGGCCAGAATGCCGAAAGCCGCGAGCGGCCCGAGAGCCGCTCCTAACGTATCCATCCCGCGGCGAAACCCGAAGGCTTTTCCCCGTTCTTCCTTGGTCGTGGAATCCGCGATCAACACATCCCGCGGGGAGGTTCGTATCCCTTTGCCGAAGCGGTCGGAAAAGCGAATCATCAGAACCTGTCCCCAGCTGGCGCTGATTGCGAACAAAGGTTTCGTCAAGTTGGACAATCCATAACCGATCAACATCAGCAGCTTATATTTGCCTAGGCGATCGGTAATCCAGCCGGAGAACAATTTCAGAATGCTCGCCGTACTCTCGGCAATCCCTTCAATGATGCCGATGGATTGCACTTGCACGTGCAAGACGGAAGTGAGATACAGCGGCAAAATCGGCACGATCATATTGCTGGACAGATCCGTAAACAAACTGACCAGCCCGAGCACGACAATGACCGGGTTCATCGCCAGCAGCTTTCTTTTTTTGGGTGCAGCTATTTTTGGGGGTGCAGCTAACGGTTCCATTGGCCACCTCTATCCTGCTTGTCTCTTTCAAATCTTCGGTAGCGACAAAACCGGTCAGGAGTAGAACAGATAATGAATCACTACTGCAACCACGGCGCCAAATACCCCGCCAGCGAAGACTTCGAGCGGCTGGTGGCCGAGCAGCTCCTTGAAATCCTGGCGACCGCGCTTTTTCACCGTTTCACGCGATGCAGCGTCTCCGAGCAGGCCGGGAATCATCTGGATCATCCGATTTAGAAATGCGGCATGCTGGCCGGCGTGGCGCCGCACTCCGGCAGCATCGAACATCGTGATGGCGCTCAGCACTGCCGCAACGGCAAAAGCTGTGGAGGAAACTCCGTCTTTCATGCCTATCGCGGTGGTAAGCGATACGACGGCTGCCGAATGGGAGCTCGGCATACCTCCGGTACTGAATGCAATCCGAAAATTCCACGAACGGTTCGTTACGTATTGCAGCGGTATCTTGATCAATTGAGCCGTAACCATGGATAGAAAAGCCGACATCAGCGGGAAATTAGACCATAACGACAATTTGTACAAACTCCTTTTTGCGAGAGCAAAGTCTCTTTATTTTTTCTCTTTCGTTTTTTTCTTTTTCGTTTTTTCCACAATCCACTGTGTCGTTATCCCCAGCGATAGCAAAACGATCGCCAGCAAAATGATCATGCCGATCAAAGGGATATTGACGGCTGCCGTTACGATCGATGCCCCTGCGATCACTTTGACCCAATCCGCCCGATGCGCTAGTCCGCGGATCTGATTTCCCAAATGCGAACTGACTGCCGTCAGGCCTGCCGCGAAGGATACAAGGACAATCAGGGCGATGACCAGAAGCAACGGAATGCCGACCACGGTCAGCAACAACAGCAGGCTCAAGGCGACGAGAATCAGACCGCTGAGGAAACCCGTGTATAGCAATCTGCCGAAGGAAGTCGGATCATATCTTTCGACGAACGGTAAAACACGCCGATTGCCAATGGCAATGATCAACGCGGGTATCAGCAGCATGATCAGAGTTCCGATCAGTTGGATGGCCCAGATGCCTAGAACGAGTCCCCCTCCGATCAGAAGGCTGTTTTGGGTAGCGTTATCCAACGAGATAGCAATGATGTCATTCGCTATTTCTGCGCCGGATTCCTGCTGCACTTTACCTCCCACGACCAGCACAAGACCTTTAATATGTCCCGTAGACCGAATATAGGCGTCGCCGTTAAAGACGATGACCGAGCTGGACACAGTGCCGAGGATGGTCGCATCTCCGCCGATGACTACGACGTCGTTCACCGTTTGATTTTCGGGTACGGTCGCGCTTTGGTGTTCAAATATGCTCTTGGCCATAGCGGAAGACGGAAAAAACAAGGAGCAAACGAGAGCAAGCAGGACGAAATATTTCGTTGTTCTCAAACGGTTCATCCCCCTTACGAAGTAGTATTTCCCAGCAAACGCCGCAAGGAAAAGCTTGAGATCAGGCCGATCGATATCGCGAGCAGGAGGATGGCCCCCCATATCGAAGGTATCGCTGCGGCTATATGGGAAAAGGAGTAGATGGCGGCCACGAAAAATTTGAACAACACAGACAGCAGTCTGAACAACACGGTTCCAAACAGCAGCCAAACAGCCGTGAGGCTCAGAATTCCGCTCAGAGGCACGACGAACCAGGCTTTGTCTCCGGCTTGCGCTGCGGTTTTGGCTTCGATCGCCTGCATGATTTGTTGTTCCATTTCCTGTGGCGCTTCAACCGAACGGTAGGCATCGGCAACTTGGAGCTGCATCTCGCGAAGATCCTCCAGGAGCAGCCGGCATTGCTCGCAATCCGCAAGATGCGCCTTGATCCGCTGCTGATCTTCGGCGCTGAGCTCGTTATCGAGATAGGCGGATAACCATTCGTCGGGGTGAGCTATCATCATTCATCACCTTTTTTTAGTTCATTTCGTAAAGCGAGGCGGCCCGCGTTCAGGCGCGATTTTACGGTGCCCATAGGAATGCCAATCAGGTCCGCAATCTCTTCATACCGATAGCCTTGAACGTCATGCAGCAGGATCACTTGCCGATGCTCCGGGGTAAGCTTGCGCATCGCTTCTTCGACCGTCAACCCAAGATGCTCGTCTCGGGTAGATGGGGAACGGGCTTCCGCTATTGATTCACTGACCAAGGCGCGCTCTTTCCTGCGCTTCTTTAACCGATCCATGCATACATTGGACACGATTCGGATCATCCAAGCCGAATACGAATACTCGTTCTCAAGACGGGAAATGAAAGAATAGGCTTTGATGAATGCTTCTTGTGCAGCGTCCTCCGCTTCCATTTTATCTCCCAGCATACCGAAGGCATGGCGGTAAACGGGGGCTTTATACAGGGAGATAAGCTTGGTAAAGGCGTCTTTGTCTCCCCGCTTCGCATCCCGGATTAATCGGTTAAGTTCTTCGTCCACACGTGATCATCCCCTGCCCAAACCATGCACCAAAAAGATTACGTCGCATATTTTTGCCGGCGTGCAAATTTATCGTTTCGCAGGATGCGAAAAATCTCCAGCAGGATCACGTTCAAGCTGATCCACGCTCCGCCAAAGACATAACCGGCCACGACATCGCTCGGATATTGAACGTTGAAGAAGACGCGGCTGATCCCCACAAGCAGACACAGCACGGCAACCGTCAAGATTGCCGCGATGCGAGTTTTCAAGCCTCCGTAATGGCGAACCAGCAAAAAGGCGGCAAACCCGCAAACCGTAAGCGAAATTAACGTCTGCTCGCTCGGGAACGTATAGGGAAAGAGAGAGCCGGCCGGACCTGTTCGGTGAAACAGCAAGCGCAATCCTTCATCGAGTCCTTCCCCTCCGATTATAACAAAAGCAAAGAAAATCATCTCAAGTGAACGATCTTTTCCCTTCGCCCCGATCCACAGACCTGTAACGACGATCAAAGGGACAAACGTGTAATAACTCCCCAGCATGGCGAAGAGACTCATCAGACCGGTCCAGCTTGAATCGAACACCTGATGGACGATGAAGAAAGCGACCTCGTCAAAACGAGCGAATTCATTGGCGAGAAAATCCTGAATCAAGCCGATCATCAAGGAGAAAAACAATACGAAAACGGCAAAGGCGGAAATGACCACGAACTTCACTCTTCCGATGGAGTGAAACCGCTCCAGCCCTCTGTCCAGCAGATTTACCGCCTGATCCAGGATCTGTCTCCGGTACTTTCGATACAGATAGACCAATAGGAAAACGCCGGCCGCGATCAACCCGAAGAGAATCATGTAGCGATTCAGCGTATGATGATAAGCTTCCCACTTGGGGCCGAGCACCTTGCCGAACGAAATGAACACACTCGTCCAGAACAAGGCGCCCGAATAAGCAACGAGGGCGAATTTGCGATAAGGCATCCGGCTCACTCCGCAAAAATAGCCGGTTACATGCCGGACGCCCGGAATGAAGTAAGCGATGAACAAAAGCTTGTTTCCGTACCGATCAAACCATACCGACACCCGATCCATCTGCTCCGGCCCCAGGTGAAATTTGGCGCCGTGCTTCTCAAAGAACGGCTCGCCAAGCCGATAGCCGATGAAATAAGACGCCGTGATGCCGCAGATTACGCCGGAGCATGCGAACAATATGGAAAGAATCCAGTTCAGCTTTCCCTCGAAAACCATCAGACCGGTGTAACTCATGAGGAATTCACCGGGGAGGGGCAGGGCGAGCATTTCCAGAAATAAAGCGAAAAGCAACACCACGTAACCGTAATGAGTCAGCCAAGCCATTAATAGGCCCATGAAAATCCCCCCTCTTCCGTTATTTTTTCTCAAGAGTCGGAAAATAATCGGGTTGTTAACCCAACCAGCTTGTGGCCGCCACCCTATACGGTTTTTCCCGATAGCCGAATGCTGGCGGTTCTTGTTTCTTTGCCATGCATCCATTCGTAAATCGTCGGGATGACGACAAAGCTGTTTAATGTGGAGGAGATCATCCCTCCGATTACGACAATACCAAGCACTTGAGAAATAACGGTATCTGCGCTATGGGAAAGCGCGAGCGGAACGAGGGTAAGGATGGTCGTTCCAGCTGTCATAAAGATGGGTCGAACTCTAGATAAGCTGCCTTGCAGCACAGCTTCCCGAACGTCAAATCCCTCTCTGCGATTTCGTTCGATCTTGTCGATCAATACGATCGCGTTTGTGACGACAATTCCCGTTAGCATTAAGACTCCGATCAGCGCGGCCAGATTCCATTGGCCATGAATCGCATACAGGGAAAGCACGACACCGGACAGCGCCAGCGGAATGCTGATGAGTACCGCGAGCACGGCTTTCCAGCTTTTGAATACAAAGCTCGTAATAAGCAGAACAAGGAGAAGGGAAACCACGACGGCGATGGTCATTTCAACAATCATTTGCGTCACTTGCCGGGTTATTCCTCCCAAGGAGTACGTCACGCCGGTCGGCAAGGGGGTAGCTTTCAAGGTATTGTCTACCTCTTTTGATACTTTACTTATATCGATCGAAACGATCTGCGCGGTAACCACTGCAAACGATTTGCCATCGCGTTCCTGAATCGATGAGACGGCATCGCTCTGTTTGATTGCGGCCAACTGATCCAGCCGAACCGCTTGGCCGTCTTTGCCTGCGAACGTTTCCGCTGCAAGCGAAGCAAGGACCTCTCGCGGCGTATAGACGGGCGTCGTCTTTGCGGTCCCTCCTCCAGATTTCACAGAGTCGATATTTACGTCTACCGGTATGATCCCTGTTGAAGTCGGAATGTCGAAGTCCTTCCCTTTCGCCATATAACGGGCGAGTACTTTGCGAATATCCGCCTCCTTGACGCCGGCTTGCCCAATTTTCACCTGATCGAGCTTTACATCGAATTTGGGGATACCGTTTGTCAAATCGGTTTTCCCATCTACACTCAATCCTTGGATTTCGGCGAGCTTGGTTCGTACCGCCTGCGCGGCATTATCCAACGTCTTCGGATCTGCGCCGGTAAGCATAATTTTGATTTGAGAATCGTCGCCGGCGATATTTTGGTTTGTCACCGTGATGACGGCTTTGTCCGATTGGGTCGAGAGCGTCCCCCGCAAAGCCTGGATGAAGGAATTGACTTCCTTCTTATCCTTTAAGGATACCGACATATTGGCCACGTTGGGCTGCTGGATATAGCCGCCGCCTTGGTCAAAGACATCGTCTGCCTGCGGAGTGAAGGAAGAACCGAAGGTTGCCGAGAACGATTCGACTTTTGAATTGCTCTGAAGAACCCCTTCCACCTTTTTTACTTCTGTATTCACGACGGAAAGCGGACTGCCTTTTGGCAACTCAATCTTGATGGCAGCTTGTCCGGTAGCCGAGCTGGGCAGCAGGCTGACCGGAAGCTGCGCAGCAAAGAAAGCGGCCGTTATGAATAGTATAAGCGAAACGCCGATCACCGTCTTCTTATACTTCAAGGCTGATTCAAGGAGAGGCTTCATGACCGGCGCCAGCGTAACGGCTTGTGTATTCGAAGGCTTCCAACCCATATAGGCAAAGGAAGGAATGACCAGCATCGCGACGAGAAACGAGACGACAAGGGCTATGACGACGGACCATGCGAAGCCGGAGTAAGAGGCTCCAATAATGCCTCCGACCAGTGCGATCGGAACATAAACGGCAACTGTCGTGGCGGTTGAGCCAAAGATGGCCGGCAGCATCTCGACCACCGAAGAGCTCAAAATGCCCAGCACCGGCTGTCCCTTGTTCTCCTGTATTCTGCGATACATATTGTCCAGAATGACGATCGCGTCATCCACGATACGTCCCATCGCCACGATCAACCCAGACACGGTCAAAATGTTGAGCGTGACGCCCATCGATTTCAAAATTGCGGTTGTAGCCAGCAGCGAAATGGGCAGCGAAACTGCAATGAGCAGTGTCGAACGTACATTTCTGAAGAAGAACAGGACGCAAAGCATGGAGAATAAGCAGCCCAATATCCCCTCGCGCACGAGTCCTTTCAGAGCAGCGTTCAGGTCTTTGGCTCGGTCCAGGGTGAGGTCTAGGGAAACCTTCCCGTCTTTGACGGCTGCAATCTCGCTGACCCGCTGTTTGACGTTTTGTGCGACTTCCGTGATGTTGGCCGAGGGCGTCTTGATGACGTTGATCAGTACGCCTGCTTTTCCGTTCGTCCGGGAAACGGTGCTCACATCGTTCAGTGAACGGGAAACATTCGCCACAGCCGACAATGGTACGCTGTTTCCGTCTTTATTTTTGATCGCAAGATTATTTATTTTTTGCTCAGTCATATCCAAGCCTTCAATCCTTACGGGGAATGAAGCTTTCACATTTGCGATATTCCCCTGCAGAGCCGGCAGAGCGGCCGCTATCGACTTGTTGAAATCGTCGACCGTCATGCCATTGGCGGCAAGGTCTTTCGTGCGAAGGACGACGAGATACCCGTTCTTGGCTCCGCCGACCGTCTGAACATCGGAAACGCCGGGTACGCTCTTCAACTCCTTCACAATGTCGGCCTGAACGGTGGATTGCAGAGTCTGCTCATCTACCTGGTTATTTTTTGAGGATAGGCTATAGCTTAAGATCGGAAACGTGCTCGTCGTAAGTCTTGTCACCGTAGGAGCATTCACGCCATCCGGCAATGCGGCATTTTTAATGGCTTGCTTAATTTGATTCTCGGCTTTAGCCATATCGTAATTCAGCGGATAGTATAAGTTCATCAACAGACCGCCGTCATAGGAAGTCGTCTCGATGTTCGTCAATCCGTCCGTCCGGCGAATGACGTCTTCGAGAGGTGCCGTGATGTCCCGTTTGATTTGATCCGCTTGGTACGAGGAAGCGCGTAGAGAGACCATCAAGGTTGTATTATTGATGCCGGGCAGGTAATCTCTTTGCATCTGAAAGGCCGAGTAAGCTCCCCAGGCCAAGATGAGTGCGACGCATACAGCGATGATCGCGGCTCGCTGCATGACAGCTTCAATTATTTTTTTCATTCTCAAGCTCCCTTCAAGGATATAACGAAAAAGACTCCCTGTTTGCCCCGATTGTTCATCTCTTTAAAATTTTTTTTTGTGACGGATCGCGCAGGAAGCGGCGGATGCCATCGGCTGCGAGGTGGCGCAGATCGCCAAGTCCATCGTGTTCCGCCTGAAAGAAGCCGATGCGTCGTTCTTCGTGGTGGCGAGCGGCGGCAACCGGGTCAATGAGAAGGAAATTTTAGTGTTATGGGATATCGCTATTCCGACGCGAAGGGGGGATTGGTGGGAAATAGTGTTTTCTCATATTGTTAATTCGTTGAAAATGGGCGATTTCCCATCCGAAAAGGCCATTTAGCAATACGGGATATCGTTATTCCGACGCGAAGGGCGGCTGTCAGGGAAATAGTGTTTTCTCATATTGTTATTTGGACGCTCCTCGTGCAACAGTGATCCTGGGTCGACAAAATAACGTTTCTCGATTTTCTCGCAGACTGTCCGATTTGGAGCTGCGCCTCAAAAACGTTTCTCGATTTTCTCGCCGACTGTCCGATTTGTGTACGTTCTTCTTGAGTTTTTCAGTCATGTTCGTTCAGCGCAGCTCCTTTGTGTACGTTCTTCTTGAGTTTTTCTGGCATGTTCGTTCAGCGCAGCTCCTTTTGTTGTTTTTTTGGCAAATTTCCCGACTGTGAACGAAACCTGAGGTATAATGAAAAATACGGCTGTGCACTGATGGAATACAGGGTTGGGGGGATATGTCAATGAGTCAAGAGGAGATCATTCGAAGCTGGACGGAGAGCAACCGCAAGTTTATGAAAAGCGATTTTTCGGACGAGGGAGTGGAATCGGACCAGCAGAAGAAGCTGCCGCAGCCTCCGCTGGCCAAGCCGGCTGTCCGCGCTGAGACGATTCTGCTCGCCAAGGACTTCCCGGCGGTGCTGAAGGAGACGAATTATCTGACACTGCTGGAGCAGAGAAAGAGCATCCGGGTATACAAACCGGGAAGCATCAAGCTGGAGACGCTGGCCTTCCTTCTCTGGAGCACGCAAGGCGTGACGGGAATCCGGGGGAACGGGAATGCGGCCTTGCGCCCCGTGCCTTCAGCCGGCGCCCGGCATCCGTTCGAAACCTATCTCGCCGTCTTCCATGTGGAAGGGCTGGAGCCGGGAATCTATCACTACCTTCCTCTGGAGCATTCGCTTGAGCTGATTTCGACACCCTACGATCTGGAAGAGCTCGTGTCGATCAGCTTGTGCGATCAGCATTGGGCAGCCAAGGGAGCGGTCACTTTCTTCTATACGGCCGTCCCGTACCGCAGCGAATGGCGATATTCGGTCCGTTCGCACCGGGTCATGCTGCTCGACGCCGGGCATGTGATGCAGAATCTGTACCTGTCGAGCGGGGCGGTCGGCTGCGGAACTTGCGCCATCGCGGCTTTCGACCAGGAAGTGGCCGATCGTCTGCTCCAGGTGGACGGGCAGGAGGAATTCGTGATATATGCGGCAGCGGTGGGCTTGTTATGAGGGAGGAGAGGCCGGTGATTCTGGTCAGCTCCTGCTTGGCGGGACTCAAGGTGAGGTATAACGGGCTGGACTGTCTGGACGATTCTGTCGGCCGACTGGTTCAGGAAGGCAAGGCGGTCACGGTCTGTCCGGAGGTGCTCGGCGGATGCCCTACCCCGCGCGAGCCGGCGGAGATCGTGGGCGGCAGCGGGGAGGACGTCCTCAATGGGCGGGCAAAGGTTGTGAACCGGATCGGCGTCGACGTGACGGAGATGTTCGTGCGGGGCGCCTACGAGACGCTGAGAATCGCCCGCGAGATGGGAGCCGCCGCTGTCGTGCTGAAGGAATCGAGCCCGTCCTGCGGCAGCTCGCTTATCTACAACGGGACGCACAGCGGCGTCAAAATTCCCGGCAGGGGCGTCACGGCGGCGCTTCTGAGCCGGGAGGGCATCGCCGTGCTCTCGGAGAACCGACTGGATGAGCTCACTTGTTATATTGATGGCAAGTGACCAGGTGATCGTTGACCAGCCCGATGGCTTGCATGTACGCATAGCAGATGGTGCTGCCGACGAACTTGAAGCCCCGTTTCAGCAGGTCCTTGCTGAGTGCGTCCGATAGCGGGGTCTTGGCGGGAACTTGGCTGGAGTCGGTCCAGGCGTTGACGATCGGCTCATTACCGACCCAACTCCACAGGTAGCGGTCGAAGGAGCCGAACTCCTCCTGCACCTGCAGGAAGGCGCGGGCGTTGACGGAGAGCGTCGCGATCTTCGCCCGGTTGCGGATGATGCCCGGGTTTGCCAGCAGCTCCTGCCGCTTCGCCTCTCCGTAGCCGGCGATGATGCGGGCGTTGAAGCCGTCAAACGCCTCGGCCATGGCTTCCCGCTTGCGCAGAATGGTCGACCAGCTGAGCCCGGCCTGCATGCCCTCAAGGATGAGCATTTCAAACAAGCGGTCGTCGTCATGCTCCGGCTTGCCCCACACGTTGTCGTGATAAGCCTTGTCGAGCTCGGAGCGCGCCCAGTGACAGCGCGGTGGTTCGGATTCAGGATTCTGTAAGGTATCGTGTTGAGTTTCTGCCGGCATGGGAAGTCCTCCTTGATTCAGAGCTTTGTACGATTAAAAAATACCGCAATGAAACGGCAACGGGCCGCGATATGGTGGCGATATGGTATAATGAAACGGTTTATTCAAGAGAGAGATTCTGGGGGATCGACAAGATGACGTACAAATCGCTTGAACTGGCCAAACCGGAGCAGTACGCCCTGGAGGGGCTGGAGATCGGGGTGACCTCCAACTGCAATTTCAAATGCGACTACTGCTGCGCGTATAATCGTGACGACGGGCAAGCGCTGGACAGCCGCGAGATCATTCGCATCCTGGAAGGCCTGCCGGAGCTGAAGCGCGTCCGCCTGTCGGGCGGGGAAGTGACGCTCAAGTTCCGCGACTGCGAAGAGGTGGTCGCTTACTGCGCCTCCCGCAACATCGCGACTCAGCTGAACACCAACGCCAGCCTGTTGAGTGCCTCCCGCATCGACAGGCTGGACAAGGCCGGCCTCACTACGCTCCATGTCTCCTATAACTTTACCCGGGCCGACGCGTTTTCCCGCTTCTACAAGCAGCCGGAAGAGGTATATGGGAAAATCCGCAACAATCTCTGGCTGTGCGCGGAAAGCTCCTTCGACACGGTGGTGGAGACGCTCCTGTTCGCGGAGACGGCGGGCCGGCTTGCGGAGATTCACGAATCGGCCTATGAGCTCGGCATCCGCATCCATGAAATCCAGAACAGCATCCGCATGGAGCATAGCGGCTGGTCGGCCATCGCCGCGCGGGATCAGCTGAAGGCCGCCGTAGAGGAGCTCGTCCGGGCGAGGCGCGAGGGGATGATTCTTTATTTTACCTGCATGGACCGGTTTGTGGAAGAGCTCGGGCTGCCGCGCCGGGAGGGCGTGCATTACTCGAATTGCATTGACGGCAAGACCCAGCTGCATCTGCACGGCAACGGCGATATCCTCATCTGCGAGCTGTGCCATCCGGTGGTGATCGGCAACATTTATGCCGGAACGGACCTCGCGGCCATCTACCGGGACCGCCCCCGGGCCCTTGACGAGTACTTGTCGAAACTGCCCTGTCCGGCGCTTGACGCGCTTTTTCCCTTAGAGGCATGATCGGGATCTGGCCGCAAAGAAAGAGCGGTCATCGGTAGTAGCGGAGCATCTCCAGCGGAATGCCGCAGCGCAGGAACAGCTGCTGGGTGGCCTCGTCCGGAGCCGGCTTGTCCGTTCCGGACAGCAGGCAGACGGCGAATTCGTTGGCCTCCCGCTCGATCCGGTCGATCGGATAGAGCGTGTTGCTGCGCAAAAACGGTGTGTTCAGCTTCGGGTGGATGAGGCTGTGCCCGAGCTCGTGGGAGCAGACGAAGCGCTGCCAGTCCTCGTCCAGAGACTGATTGATGTGAATGATCGAGATGCGCTTATAAGTCGTAAAATAGCCTAGCGTGGCCCCGAGCGGCTCGAAGAGCACCGGGATTCCGCGGGCTTCCGCGATCGAGAACGGATTGTTGGTGCCGTACCGGCGGATGAGCCCCGCGGCCGCTTCCTTGATCGTAGGCATGTAACGGTCCCCTCCGGGTTTTCTACTCGCGGTATTTGTGGGGAGTGAACTTTTGCTTGGAGAGCTGCTTCGCCAGTCTCATGGAATTCTCCAGGGAGATGCGCAACAGCTCTTTGGTCTGCTCGTCCATTGCCTCCCCGTGAAAAGCAAGAGCCTCGTTACTCTCCAGGTCGTTCATCATCTTCTCCAGATCCTTGGCGATATCCCGTTCCTCCCTGGGGGCGAGCGTTCCTAGCATGGATTGAGCGAAGGAGGAGGTATCCGGACTGCGGCCGAGCAGGAAGTCCACGCTGACCCCATGAACCTCCGCCAGCTTGCCGAGCATGTCGAGGTCGGGTCGGGCGATGTTGTTCTCCCAGGAGTTATACCGGGCCCGCTTGACCCCGAGCAGGTCCGCCATTTCATCTTGCGTGAGGCGCTTGCGGGCGCGCAGCTCATTCAAGGTTTTGCCGATTTTCATAGGAGCAGCTCCTTTGCCACATCATTGTTGATAATAATATTATCTAATCGACTTATAGACGATAAGATTATTATCAACTATACTGGGGTTGAAGTCAAGGGTTTCCAATTCCTGGTGAGACTAACCGAAGACTTGCGGCTGCTCTGATAATAATATTATCATTTCTTCCACTTTACTGGATAATGATTTTCACGTCAAGGAGGAATAACGATATGGCACATGAACAGGTCATCGCACAATTGAAAGGGTACAAGCGCATCGTCGGACGGATCAAATACCTCGAGAAGTTCCCGGTCGGCGGCGGCATCCACCTCAGCACGATCAGCCAGGACGACAACCTGCAGGCTCTGCACCGCCAGCTGAGGAGCATGCCTTCCTATCTATATCTGACCAAGCGGGAACAGGAGCTGGAGTCGACCGCTCATGCCTATCTGACCCGCTATCCGGCCGGCACCAAGGCTCAGCTGCGGGAAGTGCAAGGGCTGTACTCCGAGGATGCGGGGGACGAGCGCCGGTTGCGCGAGGTGGAACAGAAGATCCGCAAGGTGCTGGAGACGCGCACCGGCCAGTCGGAGGGCTATCACGGGGTTCTGGAGCGGCTGAGCGAGATTCAGGACCTGGAGGAGGAGAAGGAGCAGATTGACAACGCCCTGGAGGCGCTCGGCGAGTACAAGCCCGAGTACGCCAGCCTGCTTCGGCTGCGTTATATTGAAGGGAAAGCCGTGGACCAGGTGGCGGACGACCTGGCGATCTCGCGCGTCACTTTCTTCCGCTGGAAGACGCGATCCCTGGAGGAATACGCGAGCGTAGCGGGGATGGAGTCGCGATGATACTTTTCCGAGCCTTTTCCTAGACCTTGGCGAGACCAGAGTGGCACCACAGCCCCCTAAAGACCGTGGTAAGATGATATCGTGCAAGAGATAGGGAATACGAGAAGCGGCCCGCTGGCGGGCCGTTTTTTCGTTGAATCGAGGGATGAGCGGGAAAGGAGGGAGCGACATGCTCGGGCTCGGGCATCAGCCGAGCCTGACCCCTTGCACGAGACAGCAACAAAAGGCGGAAAGGAGTATGCCTATGATGACCAGCGACATCCGCTCGGGTCTGCTGGCGGCCATCACGGCCTATGCGCCGGGCATTCCGGTTCTAGTGAACATCATCCAGCGGGGCAGCAGCCATACCAACAGCAGCAGCCGGGATGAACAAATTCCAATCATCATCGTCGATCATATCAGTGCTGGAACCATGAGCAGCATGGATGCCTGGTTCACGTCGCCGGATAACCAGGTGATACGATCATCCACCAGCATGCTCCAGTCAATCCGAACAAGTACACCGTGAGCATCGAGCACGAGGGGACGGACGGCGACTTGACGGAGGAGCAGTTCGCGGCGAGCGTATGGCTGCACAAATACATCGCGGCCGAGGTCAAGCGCATTCACGGCCAAGCGCTGCCGCTGGATGAGCAGCATGTGATCGGCCACTTCCAGGTGGACCCGGTGCGCAAGCCAAACTGTCCGGGACCTAAATTTCCTTGGGCCCGGCTCTATCAATCCTTACGAGAGGAGGGATCTTCAATAATGGAAAAGACTGCCGAAGCCTCGGCGGAATCCGTTACCGACCCAGCCGACCCGCGCATTAAGGAGCTGGAAGCCCACTGCGAAGAGCTGTCCGGCCGGCTGCAGGCATTGAACGCTCAATTGCTCGCCGTTCAAAATTCAACCAAAGCTTCCTCCGTGCCGGACTGGGCGCAGGAAGCTTTTTCGTATTACTCCACCTTCATTCACGAGCCGTCGGGGACGACGGAGTTCTGGAGGCTGCTCACCATCATGTACCGCGCTCAAACCGCGAATGCGAAGATGAACTACCCGGCTGCCGCGGCAACCCATCCGGAAGGAGGCCCCGCATGAAATTCATCGAACCGTATCTTGAAACATTGTTGACAGCACTCGTGGGCCTGTTGGTCACCCTACTCCTGGCCGCCATCACGGCTATCCGCGGAAGGGTCGATCAATGGCTGGCTGCGCGCACGACTGCCGCCGAACAGCAGATCTTGCACCTTGTCGCCAAAGAAGCGAGCGCCATGGCGGAACGGCTCTACACGGAGTAGGGTGGCGCCGAGAAAATGAAGCAGGCGATCGCCTACGCGGCTGAAGAGTTCCGCTCCATCGGCATCGCCATAAGCCCGGCCAAGCTGGAGGCGGCGATCGAGGCCGCTTGGCTGGATTACCAGGCGAAGGCGGGCCATCCGCCTTCCGACAACAGCCAGGACCGCTCGGCGCAAGCCGGATTATCCGCTTCTCAGACAGTTCAAGGAGCTGCGCCTCAATAAACGTTTCTCGATTTTCTCGCTGACTGCCCGATTGGGAATTGCGCCCCCAATAGCGTTTCTCAATTATCTCGCTGACTGCCCGATTGGGAACTGCACCCCTAGTAACGTTTCTCGATTTTCTCGCAAGCTGACCGATTTTTGTCATTCTTCTTGTGTTATTCCAGCATGTTAGTTCAGCGCAGTTCCCAAGCCTCATCCATGCAAAAAGCCAGGCTCCGATCAAGTCCGCCGGGACTTATTCGGAGCCTGGTTTTTTTTGCGTAATCCCCGATTTACTCAAACACCATCTGTTTGACATCCACCGCTTCGACCGCGGATAAATCCTTCTCCAGCTTCTGAATCTCTTCCTCCGCGCCCTCCACGAACTCCAACAGGATGAGTCGCGCGGGTTGCAGGAACCCTGCGTGGCTCCGTGCAATCCAAGCCGTGTCGTGATGCTGCAGCCATATGCTTCCCGGAAGGCGTCACCCGATCCGGAACAAGGAAGATTCCCGCACGACCAGCCGATGGGGAATAATGAGCCGGTTCTGCGGAGTCGGCTCGCCCTTGACGATCTTGTGGAGCAGTTGGGACGCGGTGTAGCCGAGCTCGTAGATGCCGATGTCGATGCTGGTGAGCGGCGGCGAGGTCAGCTCGGCCACGGCGATGTTATTGAAGCCGACCAGGCTGATATCCTGCGGCACCCGGATGCCCAGCTCCGTGAGCCCGCGCAGGACGCCGAAGGCGACCATATCGTCGATGACGACAAAAGCCGTCGGCCGCTCCGGCTGGCTCATGATCAGCGACATCGCCCGGTAGCCGCTTTCCTGCAGGAAGTCGCCTTCGACGATCCATTCGGGATGGAGCGCAATTTCGGCGCTTTCGAGCGCCTGCGTGTAGCCGGCGCAGCGGTCCTCGGAGACGACGAGATTGGGCGGACCGCTGACGAAGCCGATGCGCTTGTGTCCCTGATCGATCAAATGGCGGGTCGCATCATACGCCGCCTGGCGGTTGTCCGTGTCGACCGTGTAGATCGGCGTCTCGTAATTGCTCCTGCCGACGAGGACGAAGGGGAAGTCTTGCTTTTGCAGAAACTCGATGGTCGGGTCCTCCTTGCGCGAGTAGAGCAGCAGGATGCCATCAACCTTGCGCCCGCGCACCAGCCGGGAAACCGCATCCACTTCTTCCCGCTCCGTCGCCCCGGTGGTCATCATGAGGTCGATCTCCGAACGGGAGCATTGGGTCAGAATGCCGCGGATCAGCTCGGAAAAAAAGTGATTGAGAAACAATTCCTCAGCCGGCTTCGGGAGCACCAGGCCGATGGAATTGGTTGTTTTGGATACAAGGCTTTTGGCTATGCTATTGGGTACATAGCCCAGCTCTTCCATGATGGTGCGAATCCGCTCCGTCGTCTCCGTGCTGATCCGCGAGCTGCCGGAAATGACCCGTGAAACCGTGGAGGGAGAGACTCCGGCTTTTTTGGCGACATCGATTATGGTCACGGCCATGTTGGTTCCTCCAATGTACAAACGTTTGCCTTCCTTGCTACTCTAACGTAATTTGCACAGCCTGTAAACAGGAGGTGATTTTAACGGGATTGCCGAGTTACCGAGTTGCTGGGAAATCAAGAAATTAAGATTGAGGGAGATAATCAGCGATATCGCAAGGATGATAGGGGTTCACCCGCAGTATTGCCAGAACAAAATGCTTTAATGCAATTGCGCATTGGTATATGATTAATTTGCACAAGATTAAGCGTTTCCAATTGCGCAAATAAATACGAGTTAAAGGACAAACACACTTTATTCCAGATAATTCGTACTTGTTTGCACAAACGTTTGCTCGGACTCTGGGCAAGATCATTTCAACTTTAAGAAAGGTGGGTCTTTACAAATGTATTCTAAAAAAGCGGCAACACTCCTCATGGCAGTATCGATGGTCGCCACCATGTCGGCCTGTGGCAAAAGCGGAACCAGCTCCAGCGCTTCTCCGGAAGCCTCCACGACTCCTTCAGCTTCGACGGCTCCCTCGGCTTCGGCGTCTGCCGCCCCGGCAGCCGAGCTGACTCCGGAATCCGGCGCGACCCTCAAGGTATGGGAGAGCAAGGAAGAACGTCCCTTTGTAGAGGCGATCGCCAAAGAGTTCACGGACAAATACGGCGTTCCGGTGACGGTAGAAGAAGTAGGCGCGGCTGATCAGGTGGGCAAGCTTACCACCGACGGGCCTGCCGGACTTGGCGCAGACGTCGTCGTATTCCCGCATGACAACCTGGGCAAAGCGGTTGCGGCCGGGCTCGTCCTGCCGAATGAAGATTTCAAGGATGTCAGCACGAAGGAAAACTCGGAACTGGCCGTTAAGGCGACTACATTTGACGGAACCTTGTACGGCTACCCCCGTTCTGTTGAGACATACGCGCTGTTCTACAACAAGGACCTCGTCAAGACTCCTCCGAAAACTTACGACGATGTCATCGCATTCGCAAAGACTTACAACGACACGAAGAAGGACAAATACGCCTACATGTGGGAAGTCGACAACTTCTATTTTGCCTACACGTTCCTGGCTACCCCGGGCGGATATGTCTTCGGCAACAAAGGGCAGGACAAGAACGACATCGGTCTGAACAATGACGCATCGGTTGCGGGAGCCAAGGTGTTCGCTTCCCTGAAGAAAGAGGTTCTGCCGCTCAAGTCCGGCGACGTCACTTACGATATCAAGAAAGGCCTCTTCACCAGCGGCAAGCTCGCTATGGACGTCAACGGCCCATGGACGATCGGGGAATACAAAAAGGCGGGAATCAACTTCGGCGTAACCACGCTGCCTACCATTAGCGGCAAGCCCTCCGTCTCCTTCTCGGGGGTGAAAGCCTGGTATGTCAACTCCTTCACCAAATATCCGAACGCAGCCAAGCTCTTCTCCCGCTTCGCTTCCACCAAGGAGGCCCAGCTGAAGGATTTCGAAATGACCGGCGCCCTTCCGGCCAATACGGAAGCCCAGGCCGATCCGAAGGTAGCCAACGATGAAATCTCCAAGGGCTTCGTCGAACAGTTCAAGAACTCTTATCCGATGCCTTCCATTCCGGAAATGGGCAACGTCTGGGATCCGGCCAAGACGGCGCTCGGTTCGATCTGGAACGACGGCAAGGATCCGAAGGCGGCTCTGGACGACGCGGTCGCTTCCATCAAGGAATCGATCAGCTCCGCTGCCAAATAAGCCCTGCCTGACGATTTGTCAATAAAAAATTGCGGACACCCGCCGGGCAGGAACGGCGGGTGATCCGTCATTTGTACGCTCGGCGCGAGCGAGCCGGCGGAAAGGAGCGGCAAGGATGGGAAGAGAACCAAACCGTACGGAATTGGGCAAAGCGAACCGCGGGCTGATCGCCGGCCTGCTGTCGGTCCTGGCTCCCGGTATCGGCCAGATATACAACGGCCAGTTGATCAAAGGGTTGATTTTGCTGGCGGTCGATGCTCTGGGCCTGACTTATTTTATCAACAATCTGTATCATGCGGTGTGGGGGGTCTGGACCCTCGGCGAAGTGAGCTCCCACATGGAGAAGATCAACGGCAGAACGGTCATGGTCAGGGGAGACCATTCCATCTATTTGCTGATTGAAGGTCTGATCGTCCTCATCGCCTTTGTGTTGTTTGTCCTCTTCTATGTGATGAGCGTCAAGGATGCTTACCGGGTCGGGGCGGACCGGGACAAGGGCATCAGGCCCCACACCTTCCGCGAAACCTTGAATTATCTCGGAGACCGCAAATTCGGAGAGCTCATGCTCATCGTGCCGTCTATCGGCATTATTTTCCTGACGGTCATGCCGATCATCTTCATGATCATGCTGGCCTTCACCAACTACTCCGCCCCGGAGCATGTACCGCCGGCCAAGCTGGTAGACTGGGTAGGCTTCCGCACGTTCGGCAACCTGCTCACCTTGAAAACCTGGAGCCGAACCTTTGTCGGCGTCGGCATCTGGACGGTCGTCTGGGCCGTCATCGCCACCTTGACCTGCTACTTTGGCGGAATTCTCGTGGCGCTTCTGGTCAATCAGCCGGGGATCAAGTTCAAGTCGTTCTGGCGCACCGTCTTCATCCTGCCCTACGCCATTCCGCAGGTTGTCTCGATCCTGATCTGGAAAAACATGTTCAACGGGCAATTCGGCCCGATCAACCAGTACCTTTCCTACTTCGGCCTCGGCAAACTGCCCTGGCTGACCGATCCGTACCTGGCCAAGCTCACGGTCATCCTGGTCAACATGTGGCTCGGCATCCCGGTCTCGATGCTGCTCGTCCTGGGCGTCCTGACGACCATCCCGCGCGACCTGTACGAAGCGGCCGAGGTGGATGGCGCATCGCCCTGGCAGAAATTCCGCGTCATCACCATGCCGATGATCCTGTTCTCGACCGCACCGATCCTGATTGCCCAATTTGCCGGCAACATCAACAATTTCAACGTCATCTTCCTGCTCACCGGAGGAGACCCCACCAACGGACGTTACCAGTACGCCGGATCGACGGACCTTCTGGTTACCTGGCTCTATAAGCTGGCGCTCAACAACAACAAATACAACATGGCGTCCGCGATCGGGATCATCATTTTCATCGTCATCGCCTCCTTCTCGATCATCAATTACCGCCGCACCAAATCGTTCAAAGAGGAGGATATGATCCAATGAGTGTCGGACGCAAGAAAAAGTCTCCCGTCGGTCTGTTTTTCAGCTATGTGCTCCTGGTCATTATCGCAATCTGCTGCCTCTATCCGGCTCTGTGGACGATCATGGCGTCGTTCAAACCGGGCGGCTCGCTCCTCGGCGTATCCCTGATTCCGAAAAATGTGACGCTGGATCATTACCGCGAGTTGTTCACGAGCAAGAGCTTCCAATACGGGCGCTGGTACTGGAACACCTTCAAGATCGCCACGCTCAGCATGCTGCTCGGCTCCGCTCTGGTGATCCTGACTTCCTATTCCTTGTCGCGCTACCGGTTCAAAGGGCGCAAGACGATTCTCTCGATCTTGCTCGTACTCGGCATGTTTCCCGGCTTCATGAGCATGATCGCCATCTATATTTTGCTGCTTCAACTTGACTTGCTGAATACGCACATCGCGCTGGTGCTCGTATATTCGGCGGGCGCTCCGATCGGGATGGCTTTTGTCGGCAAGGGGCTCTTCGACACGATTCCCCGCTCGCTGGAGGAGGCCGCCCGCATCGACGGGGCGACCAACTGGATGACGTTCCGCAGGATCATGCTGCCCTTGTCCAAGCCGGCGATCACGTACATCGCCCTGCTGCAATTCACCGGGCCGTGGATGGACTTCATCTTCGCCCGGCTCGTCCTGCGCACGAAGGAAAAATGGACGCTCGCCGTCGGTCTCTGGGACATGGTATCCAACTTCCAGAACTCCAACTTCACGATGTTCGCGGCCGGCTCCGTGCTGATCGCCATTCCGATCACCATCCTGTTCATGTTCATGCAGCGCTTCTTCGTGGAAGGGCTGACTGCGGGAGCGAGCAAAGGATGAGGCCGAACCGGACGAAAGCCTTAGGATCTGCGCTAAATAACATGTCGGTAGAACACGGGAAGAACGTAAACAAACCGGGCAGTCGGCAAGATAAGCGGGATACGTTATTTGGGCGCAGCTCCCTGGCCTCTTTCGCCCTCGCCTTGCTGCTGGCCGGAACGGCCTTGTTGTCCGGCTGCGGGAAGGGCGGGGAAACCTTGGCGCCGTCCACAAGCGCCAGCCCGTCCGCCGCGGCGTCCGCTGCCGTTCCGGCGGCGACCAAAGCGCCGTCTGCTACCGCGTCTGCTTCCGTTCCAGCAGCGACCAAGGCGCCGTCCGCCGCGCCGGCTCCGTCGGCTGCCGCGACCCATCAGCAGCCTTCCACCTCCTATTACGAAATCTTCGTCCGCTCCTTCTATGACAGCAACGGAGACGGCATCGGTGATCTGAACGGGGTGACGGCGAAGCTCGATTACATCAAGGAGATGGGCTTCGGCGGCATCTGGCTGCTGCCGATCATGAAGTCGCCGAGCTATCACGGCTATGACACGTCCGATTATTATACGGTCAATCCGGACTACGGGACGCTGGAGGACTTGAAGCTGCTGACCGAGGAAGCGCACAAGCGCGGCATCAAGGTCATCCTCGATTTCGTCGCCAACCACACGAGCGTCGAGAACCGCTGGTTCATCGACTCGGCCAAAGGGAAGACCGGCAAATACCGCAATTGGTACCATTGGGCCGAGGACGAGGGCGTCCAGCCGGTCGGGACGAGTGCGGCCGGCTCCGGCAATCCGTGGCACGAGAAGAACGGTTCCCACTATCTCGGTATTTTCTGGGAAGGGATGCCCGACCTCAACCTGGACAACAGGGAGGTTCGCGCCGAATTGATCAAGGCCGGGCAATTCTGGCTGAAGCAGGGGGTGGATGGCTTCCGCCTCGACGCGGCGAAGCATATCTATGAGGATTTCGCCAGCCAGAAAGGCAAGCCGGCGATCTTCGCCAAGAACGCCGAGTGGTGGCAGGCGTTCCGCGCCGGGCTGAACGAGGTGAACCCGAACGCCTATCTGGTCGGAGAAGTGTGGGATTCCGCCGCGGCGTCCGGTCCGCTGCTGGACAAGGCGCTGAACGGCACCTTCAACTTCGATCTGGCCAAGAGCCTGCTGGATTCGGCCCGCTCGGAGACGGCCGCTGACATCGCCGGCAAGCTGGACCCGATCTACACGTATTTCGACAGAACCTCGGGTGGCACGTTCATCGACGCCCCGTTCCTGACCAACCATGACCAGAATCGGGTCATGAACGAAATGCATAACAACGTCGACCATGCCAAGATGGCCGCCGGTCTGCTGCTTACTCTGCCGGGCAACCCCTTCGTCTACTACGGGGAAGAGATCGGCATGCGGGGGGCGAAGCCCGACGAGCAGATCCGCGAGCCGATGCTGTGGAATGCCGGGGGGAAGCCTGGAGGGAAGCCTGGAGGGAACCCTGGAGGGAAGCCCGGCAAAGGGCAGACCTCCTGGGAGCCGATCCGCGACAACGCGGACCATCCGGTCAGCGTGGAAGCCGAGCTGGCCGACGCGAATTCTCTCCTCAACCGCTACAAGACGCTGTTGAAGTGGAGGAATGAGGAGCCCGCCTTGAAGAACGGCGGCATCGCCAAATTCGCTACCAGGGTTCCGTCCGTATCCGGTTATCTCCGGACAACGCCGGACGAATCGGTGCTCGTCCTGCACAATCTCTCAGGCAAGGAGCAGACCGTGCCGCTTCAGGCGCTGCCAGCGCCGCCGGCCGCCATCGAGTTCACCACTTCCGCTGCGGCCAGGCTGGAGAAGGAAACCGTCACGATTCCGCCCTATACCTCGCTCGTGCTGAAGTAGCGGGGGAGCTATCCTCTCTCGGTCGAACGCCGATTATAACGCTCTGCCCTGTGCAAAAGGAGCATCGTCTTGCCAAACGAGCTCTCTCCCAGTCGAGCGCCGATTATAACGCTCTGCCCTGTGCAAAAGGAGCATCGCCTTGCCAAACGAGCTCTCTCTCGGTCGAACGCCGATTATAACGCTCTGCCCTGTGCAAAAAGAGCATCGCCTTGCCAAACGAGCTCTCTCCCGGTCGAGCGCCGATTAAAACGCTCTGCAGCAAGGCGAAAGACCCGCTCATTCCGGAGAATGGCGGGTCTTTTTGAGGCTAGGGCTGGACTTGACCGTGAACTGCGCTGCAATCCCGTAACGCGGTAAAAATAACGATCCGAAACATCACTATTGCCCGGGTGGCGGTCGCTTCCTGGGAAATAGTGATTTAAAACATCATTAAATGGGGGCAGCGGCGGGGAAAAGGGTGCGATTCACGAAATAATGATATGAGAAATCATTATTCACGTGTAATCCTGCCTTTTCGCCGGAATAATGATGTTTCACATCATTAAAATTCTCCGTAGCGACTGGCGGAATCTCCGATGGCGTGGGCCAGCCAGCTTTAAATTCTCCCTAGCGACTGGCGGAGTCACCGATGGGGTGGGCCAGCCAGTTTTAATTCTCCCTAGCGACTGGCGGAGTCACCGATGGGGTGGGCCAGCCAGTTTTAATTCTCCCTAGCGACTGGCGGAGTCTCCGATGGGGTGGGCCAGCCAGCTTTAATTTTCCCTAGCGACTGGCGGAGTCTCCGATGGGGTGGGCCAGCCAGCATGCTGTTTCGCCTTCCAATGGAAAACCCGCCGTTCCGGAGAGCGGCGGGCTCTTCTGACCCTATAGTGCCGCGTGATCGGCCTTATTGTCCTTCTTCCGCACCAGGATGGCGAAGCCGTACGCGGGCAGCGGTATCGAGACCGCGGCGGCGTCCTTCGCCGAGACGGAATTAACCGCGACCGCGGCGCCGCTCTTGGCCGGGACAGAAACGAGCTTGTCGGCGGACTGCCAGTCGATCCACTCCCCTTCGGCTAGGGGGAGGGAGACGGTCGCCGCTTGCTCCGAAGCGTTCACGGCCACTGCGATCCGCTCGCCGTTCAGCTCGCGTTCATAGGCGATCGTCCGGCTGCCCGGCTCTTCCAGGAGGAAGCGCAGCTTGCCGGTGCGCAGGGCCGGATGCTCCTTGCGGAAGCGGATGATCGCCTGATAGAACCGGAACAGGTCGCGGTCCTGACGGGTTTTGTCCCACTCCATGCACTTGCGGCAATCCGGGTCGTCGCCGCCCGTCAGCCCTACCTCGTCCCCGTAGAAGATGCAGGGCACTCCGGGATGGGTGAACTGCAGGACGGCCGCAGCCTTCATCATGTCCTTGTTGTCCTTGCACAAGAACAGCAGGCGCGCGGTATCGTGGCTGTCCAGGACGTTGAAGGCCGCATCGGTGATGGCCTTCGAATGGGCGGCGATCTGGTGGCCGATCTCGGCGGCATACCCGGCGGCATCAAGCTTCTGCTTCGCTAAGAAATTGATGACTGCATCCGTGAACGGATAGTTCATCACGGCGTCGAACTGGTCCCCCTGCAGCCAGGGCAGGGCATCGTGCCAGATTTCGCCGAGAATATAAGCCTCCGGATTGGCCTTCTTGACGGTGGCGCGAAATTCTCGCCAGAAGGCGTGATCAACCTCGTCGGCCACGTCCAGCCGCCAGCCGTCCACGCCGATGTCCTCGATCCAGTAGCGGGCGACCTCCAGCAAATATTTTTTTACCTCGGGATTCTCGGTGTTCAGCTTGGGCATGATCGGTTCGAAGGCGAAGGTGTCGTAGGTCGGAACGCCGCCCCTGACCGCCAGCGGCCATTCGCGAACATGGAACCAGCTCGCGTAAAGCGAATCCTCGCCCTTCTCCAGCACGTCGACGAACGGCTTGAAGCCGTTGCCGCAATGGTTGAAGACGGCATCCAGCACCACCTTGATCCCGCGCTTGTGCATCGCCTCGACGAGCTCCTTCATCAGCTCATTGCTGCCGAAATGCGGATCGATCTTCAAGTAATCGGTCGTGTCGTACTTGTGGTTGGTGCTCGCCGCAAAGATCGGAGTGAAGTACACGGCGGTAACTCCAAGCTCCTGCAAGTAATCCAGATGATCCATCACCCCCTGCAGGTCGCCGCCGAAAAAATTGTTGCGCGCCGGCGTGCCGCCCCATTTTTCCGCCTCAGCCGGATCGTTCAGCACATTTCCGTTGGCAAACCGTTCAGGGAAAATCTGATAGAACACCGCGTCCTTGACCCAGGACGGAGCGGAGAAAATCTCCCCGGCGTGGAGAAACGGATACTCGAAGAGACCCCAGGAATCGGGCGGCGCGTCCGCAAAGAAGCCCTTCTCGGTGAACCACATCGCCTCACCTTCCGACTCCAGCTTGAAACCGTACCGCAAACGGCGCAAGGGAAGCTTGACGGACGTTTCCCAATAGTCGAACAGCGCGTCCGACACGAGGCGCTCCATCGGCTGCAGCTTCTGGCTGTTCTCCCAGATGTATTTGTCCCCGTGCAGCAGACTGACCCGCTCCATGTCTCCTTTTTTCGTCTGGATGCGGATATGGACGGTATGGGTATCCACAGCGTAGGCCCAATTCATCTTGGGGCGATGAAACACAGCTTCCAGCAGCATAGCGATCCACTCCTTCTCATCAGTATGGCCGGAATAAGTAAAAAAGGTACAACCTCCGCGAAGCTCTGCGAGGTTGTACCTTTTCCGGTAACATGGCCTTTAAATTGATCCTATTATACCAGACCCTGACCGAGGGGGCAACTCGCACGGACGCAAAAAGATTCCGCCCATCCATTGCATGACACTGGGCCAGGTGGGGAAACTGAATACGACGATTCCCGATCCCTACGGAAAGGAAAATGGCGATGAATGAGTTCAACCGGCCGATGCCTGTGTACAAGCATGATCGCATCCAATATCTTCAGGAGATGGCTCGGTGGCATCAGGCGCTGGCGGCGGAGCCGGGAAGCGAGGGCGTCTTCCACTCGCAGAGGGCGCAAAGCTATCTGGACATGCTGCAAGAGCCGGGGGCCGATCCCTCGGTGAACCAGTTTTACTGAAAAGGCTTGGAAGGCGGTTCACCCCCCCGATTTGCGGTGAAAAAAGTCTGTGAATCGCCTGTGCATCCGGCTCCCCTTCCTCGGGGAGCTTTTCGTTTGAGTTTGTAAGGATGCGAAGGATGCGGAAAGCTCTCGCCGATTATTGGGGAAATCTCGTTTTTTGTCGTTTCCTCTGTGTTATACTGATAGCAAATTGTGACGTTGGAGGAAAAGTGTGAGCAAATTCATCCTATTCGGTCTCCTGACCTGGCTGACCGGCAGCCCGCTTATGGCCCTGATCGTTCTGGTGATCGTTTATTATGTCATCGACCGCCGGTTTATCGGAATCTTTCCCAGCGTGACGGCGCCGTTCAAGCGGACGAGCCGGCTGCGGGAGCTGAAGCGGCACCTGCGCACGCATGTACACGACACGTCGGCCAAGCTGGAGGCCGCCCGCCTTCTGATCCAGAGGAAGAATTACCGCGAAGCGGAGGAGTACCTGCGGCAGATTCTGCCGATCATGGAGGATTCCGCGGAGGTGCTGTTCGAGCTCGGCCTCTGCCGGCTGAAGCAGGGAGATACCGCCGACGGGGAACAATGGATCAAGCGCGGGCTGGAGCTGAATCCCCGGGTTGCGTACGGGGCCCCCTACCTGCGGCTCGGCGAAGCGTTCGCGGACAAGGAGCCGGAGAAGGCGGTCGCCTTCCTGCAGCGGTTCCGCGAGCTGAACAGTTCTTCCTGCGAGGCGTATTATCGGCTCGGCCAGATCTACGACCGGATGGGCAAGCGGGCGGATGCGCAGGCCGCTTACCGGGAGACGGTGGAGGTCTACCGGTCGCTGCCCAAGTACAAGCGTCGCTCCGAGCGGCGCTTCGCTCTCCTTGCCGCCATGCGGCGATGAGGGGGAAAGCCGGCAAACAGGCCGGCAAAAAAGTTGTGTCAAAACCTGCGCGGCCGGCTATACTGTATTATTCAATAGGCATTCGTCTATGACGCGAAGGGGAGTGGGGAAGGTGGCCAAAGGCAAAGAATTTCTGATCGGCGCGGTTGTGGGGAGCACGCTCGGAGCGCTCAGCGCGCTCTTGTTTGCCCCGAAGCCGGGCAAAGAGCTGCGGACGGATATTTCCCGGCAAGCGAAGGCAATCGGCGGGAAGACGCAGGAGCTGGCGAAGACGGTGGGGGAACACACGACGGAATGGGCGGGCAAGGTGAAGGATGCGGGCGGCTTCGTGCTGGATGAGCTGCGCAGCCTGAAGCCCGGCAAGAGGGAAGGCGCGGAGCGGGAAGAGCTGGCCGCCGTATCGTCCTTCCCGGGGGATTTGGAGGAATTTGTCGAAGAGGGCGACTCCATCTGAGCCAAGCGCTAAGACGCTTCCAAAACCACGATCACGTGGGATGGAAGCGTCTTTGGCTTATCTATAAGTAACTTCGCAGGAAGACGGCGTGTATGCGCCTTCACATAAGCACAGGCTGATTCGTCTTGCCGGCCTGATAGATCGCCTCGATCATCCGCTGGGTCTTGATCGCTTCCCTTCCGTCGATGACCGGGGGCTCGCCGCGCTGTACGGAGCGATAATAATCCTGAATCTGCTTGAAGTGGCTGACTCCCCAATACGCCTTGGCCCCGCTGCCGTAGTCCATCGTTTCCCCAGGGCGGCGGTCGCGGCTGATCACGGTGCCGTCCCGGTAAGTGATGACCGCCTGATCGCCGCTGAGCTTGGCGATGCCATGCTCGCCGTGCAATTCCACTTCAACGGGGGCGTCATGGCTGTAAGAGGTGGTGACATAGAAGAGAGCGCTCGCGCCGCTGGCGAAGATGAGGATTCCTTCGGCCGCATCCTCGACCTCGATGCCCGGATGGGTGCGGTTGGAGAGATGGGCCTCCACGCGCACGACCTCAGAATCCATAAACCAGCGCATGAGATCCAGCGTATGAATTGACTGGTTGATGAGGGCGCCGCCCCCTTCCTTGCTCCAGGTCCCCCGCCAGCCGCTGGAGGCGTAATAATCGTTCGAGCGGCTCCACAGAACCGAGCAGCGCGCTCCCCGGATCGCTCCCAGGCTCCCGTCGTCCAGCGCCTCGCGGATCAGCCTCGCACCCGGATTATAGCGGTTCTGTAAGATGACGCCGAGCTGGACGCCGCTAACCCCGCAAGCTTCGATCATCGCCAGCCCGTCGGCGGAAGCGATGCACATCGGCTTCTCGGTCAGCACGTTTACCTTCCGGCTCGCCGCCAGAATGGTTTGCGGAGGGTGCAGGTAGTGAGGGGTGCAGAGGTGCAGCACGTCCAGCTTTTCCCGTTCCAGCATCTCCTCCAGGCGGTCATAGCCGGCGCAGCCGTAGGCCCGGGAAGCCTCGTCCCTCCTGCCCGCATCCGGATCGCAAACAGCGACAAGATGGGCGGCGTCCGATCCGGCGATGGATGCCGCATGCATGGGGAAGATAGCTCCGCAGCCGGCGATTCCCGTTCTCAACTGACTCATGTACAGGAACTCCTTTTTTCAAAAGATGAAGAACGATATCAGATCGATTGTACCCCTCCCTTTGGCAAAAATCTATCCTTTACAGCAGACAGGGATGCGGGGGGAAGATGTCGAATGAAGGTACTATCGCGAGATTTATGACAGGAGGACGATCCGATGAATGGCTTCGGCTTGCGCATTCTATCCGCCGCCGCTCTCATAGGCCTGCTCGCAGGCTGCTCCGTCCATACGGCTTGGGATGCGTCGCCCGCTCCAACCGTCGCCTCCGCTTCCGTCCAACCTTCTACCGCCAAGCCTTCTACCTCTGTGCAGGCGGGCGTGCAGCCGAAGCCGGTTTCCTCGGCCGTGGCCGCGCAAGAGCCGGGGCCGACGCCTTCCCGGAAGCCGGCCGCCAGTCCCTCCCCAGCGAAAACCGCCACATCGAGCGCGACCGTCTCCCCGTCTGCCGCTCCGAGCGAGGTCCCCAAGTCCTCCTCTCCGGCTGCACAGCCTTCGCCTTCCGGCGACCGGACGACTCTGTCTTGGTACTATATGAAGAAAGGTCCGGGCAAAGTCCCGGGCTTTCCCAAGGAAGCGGCGGAGTTCGGCCCGACCAGGAGAGCCGTGTATGTCGGTACCGGGCGCAAGGTCTACCTCACCTTCGACACCGGCGGTCCGATGGGAGACACCGACAAGCTCCTGCAGGTGCTGAGGGACAATGAGGTGAAGGCAAACTTTTTTCTGGCCGGCTATAACCTGGGAAAATACCCCGAATTCGTCAAGCAGCTCGTCGCGGACGGCGATCTGGTGGCCAATCACACCATGACGCACACTGACATGACGACGCAGACGGACGCCGAGGTCGACAAGGAAGTGCGGGATTTCGAGAAATTGTTCGAGAAGACTACAGGGCGGCAGGTGGCCCGGATTTTCCGGTTCCCTTACGGCAAATACAACATGCATCTGCTGGAAAAGCTGACCTCGATGGGCTATACCTCCGTCTTCTGGTCCACGGCGATGCGGGACTGGGAGCCGCGGAAGAACGGGGCGGACGATGCGTACAAGGATGTCATGAACGGCCTTCACGACGGCGACATCATCCTCATGCATCAGGGCTCCGCGGACAATATCAACGCCCTCGACCGGATCATCAAGGCAATCAAGGCGGAGGGCTACGAATTCGCGCTGCTCACCGACTTTCTCGGACAGAACTAGCGGCACCAGACAGGCGAGCAGACAGGCAGACAGGCAGACAGGCAGACAGGAGCGGGAAGAAAGAAGCCGTACATTTCCGGCGACGCCGACATATCCTGTGAATGTGAGTTTCATCATCCGAGAATAAAGGAAGCGAAAGCCTGAGTGAATCAAGCCATTGCCGTTATGGACTCGGGGGTCGGCGGATTAACGGTCGTCAAGGAGGTGCTGCGGCAGCTTCCCCAGGAGCAGATCATCTATTTCGGGGATACCGCTCGTGCCCCTTACGGCCCGAGGAAACCGGAGGAAGTCGTTCGCTTCACCCGGGAGATTGCCGATTACCTGACTCGCTTCAAGCCGAAAATGCTCGTGCTCGCCTGCAACACGGCGACGGCGGTGGCGCTTGACGATATTCGTTCCCGCGTCGATATCCCCGTCGTCGGAGTCATCAAGCCGGGCGCGCGCGCCGCGGTCAAAGCGAGCCGCACCGGCCGGATCGGCGTGATCGGCACGGAAGGGACGGTGAAGAGCGGCGCCTATGAGGGGGCCCTGCGGGAGATCTCGGCCCAGCTTGAGATCGTCAGCCTGGCCTGTCCCGATCTTGTTCCCCTGGTGGAAGCCGGAGAATGCGATTCCCCGCACGCTTGGGAGACCGTTCGCCGCTCCCTCGCTCCGCTTGCGTTCGGGGAGCTCGATTGCCTGATTCTGGGCTGCACGCATTATCCGTTCCTCGCGGCTCCGATCGCCGAGGTCATGGGACATTCCGTCGAGCTGATCAGCTCCGCCGAGGAAACGGTCCGGGAGATCGGCGCGATCCTGTCTTACCAGGGGGCGCTGGCCAAGCGGGAAGACGGCGCGCCCCTGCACCGGTTCTTCTGCAGCGGCGATTCCGCCAAGTTTCGCCGCATCACCTCCTCCTGGCTCGACGAGCAGGTGGAGGCGAGCACCATCATCTGGCAGGTTCCTTCGATCGGTTGATCGCAGGAAGCCCGACCCGCCCGGCGAAGCAGCCCGGGCGGGTTGTTTGCGGTTCAAAGAATCAGTAAGGATGAAATATGCTCCTATCCTTTCTGATCTTTCACCGGTAAACATCTGGTGTTATAAGGACGCCGACAGGCTTAACCTTGCGGCGCTTCCTGTACAGGGAGCGCAGATCGAACGGGAACGGTCGTTACGGAAAATTTTAATGATAGGGGATATCGCTATTCCGGCCCAGAGGGCAGATGGGATAGAAATAGTGCCTTCACATATCGTTATCCCCCGAAAATGGGCCCTTTCCCACCTTGGTAGACCCATTTAGAGATACGGGATATCATTCTTTTGCGAGAGAAGGCGGCTATCCGGAAAATAGTGCTTTCCCAGATCGCAATTTGGAGTGCCCCTCGCGCGAGCCGCGATCTCCCTTGCCGGGCGTCACGGTCAAGCGCAGCGTATGAGCGTCCGTGCGTCGCCAAGCCAGCAGAAGGAGCTGCGCTGAACTAACATGCAGGAAAAACACAAGAAGAACGTAAACAAATCAGGCAGTCGGCGAGAAAATCGAGATCCGTTATTTTGGCGCAGCTCTGTTTCATCGGTAAACGCCTGAAGTCATAAGGACGCCGACAGGCGCTTATCCTTGGGGCGCGCTTCGGCGCGAAACAGAGGAACGGCTTTTTGCGCAGGGAGGCGCATATAGTAGCATCGGAAGGCTTGCGGGCGAAAGCCCGAGCGAAGGACCCCGAGCGAAAGGAGCCCGAGCAGAAGGAGCCCGAGCGGAAGGAGCCCGAACGGAAGGAGCCCGAGCGAAGGGACCCGACCGGAAGGGACCCGAGCGAAGGACCCTGAGCGAAAGGAGCCCGAACGGAAGGAGGCGATGGCGTGGCCTATGAATATACGGCCCAGCGGGGGGATGCCCTGTACCGGATTGCGCGGCGGACCGGCGTCAGCCTGAAAGTGCTGGCCGCAGCGAATCCGCAGGTGGAGCGGGGGGTTCTCTATCCGGGGCAGGTGCTGACGATTCCGGACAGCGTTCCCCGCCATTATATCGTTCAGCGCGGCGACACTTTCTATGAAATCGCCCGCCGCTTCAATATCGCGCTGGAGGATCTCGCGCGAGCCAATCCGCAGGTCGGCCCGGCCTGCCTGACCGCCGGGAGCCGGCTGGTTCTGCTGCCGAGCCGAGGCATGAGCGTGGTCGGTCCGGGATTTCCCTACGGATACGCCGAGGTGACGGAGGATCTTCGGCTGCTCCAGGTCCGCTATCCGTTCCTGGAGACCGTGGATATAGGGGCGAGCGTGCTCGGCAAGCCGATTCCGGCGGTGAAGATCGGAGACGGACCGGTTCGCGTTCATGTGAACGCGGCGATTCATGCCAACGAGTGGATCACGGCGGCCGTCGCCATGAAGATTCTCGAGGATCTCAGCGAATCCTATTGCAGCGGCGCCGCCCTGCAGGGCAGGAATGTGCGCGAGCTGCTGTCGCGGGTCGCCTTGTGGATCGCGCCGATGCTCAATCCCGACGGAGCAGAGCTGGTTCAGGAGGGCTTGTCCGCCGGGCATCCCTATTGCCGGCAGCTACTGGAGTGGAACGGCGGCTCCTGCGACTTCTCCGGCTGGAAGGCGAACATCCGCGGCGTCGATCTGAACGACCAGTTCCCCGCCGGCTGGGAGATCGAACGCGACCGGCGGGCGGTAGCGGGCCCCGGGCCGCGCGACTGGCCGGGCGAGGCTCCGCTCACGGAGCCGGAAGCCATGGCGGCGGCGGAATTCACGCGCGGCATGAACTTCCGGCTGGTGATAGCCCTGCATACCCAGGGCCAGGAGATTTACTATACGTATCGGGGATTGGAGCCGCCGGAATCCGCCGGAATCGCCGCCAATTTCGCCCGGGTCAGCGGATATGCGCCGGTTCCGAACATCGAGAGCGATGCCGGCTATAAGGACTGGTTCATCCAGGAATACCGGCTTCCCGGCTTCACCATCGAGTCGGGAAGGGGAACCAATCCTCTGCCGACGGATCAATTTCCCGCCATCCGCCGGGAAGTGACCGGCATCGTCCTGGAAGCGCTCGCTGCCGCGCCGGATGTGGAGCCCGCGGAGGATTAGGAACTGCGCCAAAATAACGTATCTCGATTTTCTCGCTGACTGCCTGATTTGTGTACGTTCTTCTGGTGTTCTTCCGGTATGTTATTTCAGCGCAGCTCCTTAGGTAGACGATGAACGAAAGAACCAACGTCCGAATAGGAGCAGCCGCAGGTGATGGAGGACTTGGCGCGCGAGATCAAGATGAACGAAAGAACCGACGTTCGTATGGGAGCAACGGCAGGTTTCTCCCCGCCGCGAAGATCGCGCTACCGATCCGAACGGTCCCGCATCCACGGCGGGGAATCGAATTCCCCTTCCGGCAGGCGGATCCACCGCTGCAGGTAGCCCTGCTCGTAAAGGGCCTTCAAGGTGATGATGAGGATGGGCGAGAGGACGACCCCGGCCACCCCGAACAGGGAGAGCGAGATGATCATGAACGCCAGCATGGTAAAAGCCGATACACCGAGGGTATCCCCGGTAATCTTCGGCTCCAGGATCTGCCGGACGAGCAGGACGACGGCGAGCAGCACCGTGAGCCAAATGGCGAGCGTAGTCTGACCGACCAGGAACAGATAGGCGATCCAGGGAACGAACACGGTCGGTACGCCGAGGAGCGGCAGCAGATCGAACACCGCCGACAAGAGGGCGATGGCGAAGGCGTTGTCGACGCGGAGCAGCACAAGGGCGAGGAAGATGACGACGAACGTCACGCTGATCAGCTTGAGCTGCGCCTTCAAGTAACCGGCGATGCCGGCCAGCACGTTCACGCGGAGGAAGGTGAAGGCCGTTTTGAAGGTTCGCGGGGTCTTCTCGCCCGCGAGCTTCTTCCACACGTCAATCTCGATGCTGAGGAAATAAGCCAGGATGATCGCTACCAGGAAATTGACCAGGAAGGATGAGAGGGACGTCAACCAACCGATGAGCATTCTAAAAAAATAAACCAACCAGTTGGAGAGCCACTTGAGTGCGGTGCCGATGTACTCTTGAAGCTTGGCGAGAATGTCCGGCGGAACGACGCCTTCCAGCTGCTTTTGCCAGGTGCCAGATTGATCCTGCACCAGCGACTGGACCTGGGTGGTATAGAAGGTAACTCTGGCCGAGATGCTGTCGAACTGGGTGGTGATGACCGCACCGAGCCCGAACAGGATGCTCGCCAGCACCAGGATGAACAGCAGAGTCGAGAGGGCGGAGGCGATCGATTTCTTCATGCCGAGCCGGTGCAGTCGCTTGGCCAGAGGCTCAATGACTGCAAAGATGACGAGCGAGAGGAAGATCGGGGTCGCGATCTTGTACAGATAGCTGAAAAGAAGCATGAACAGGTAGACGGTGAGCACGATGAGCGCGATATCGAAGGCGGTCTTGTAGTATTTGCGGTAAAAGGACATCATGGGACTTGGTTCACCTCGGGCAGATGGAATGTAGCCCCATTGTATCGTAATGGGACGAGCCGTGCCAGCTGGCTCTTCGCTTAAGCGGCGGAGTCGTCTATAATAGAGCGGAAAGGGGAGGGATGTCCATGTCAACCGATCATACGAATCTTAAAAGCAACGAGACCTTGCGCTTGTTGATGAACCACCGCTCCATCCGCCGCTTCCGGCCAGAGCCGGTGACCGAGGAGGAGCTGCAGGCAATCGTCGAAGCGGCCCAGATGGCTTCCACCTCCAGCGGGGTGCAGGCGTACAGCGTCATTGCGGTGCAAGAGCCGGAAGCGAAGCGGAGGCTGGCCGAGCTGTGCGGCGATCAGGCTTATGTAGAAGAATGCCCGGTCTTCCTCGTCTGGTGCGCGGACATGCACCGGCTGGAGCTGGCGGCCGGGATGAGCGCCGGCGCTTCCGTCCGCGCGGCCCGCAATACGGAGCAATTTCTCATCGCCACGATCGACGTTGCCCTGGCGGCGCAGAACGCGGCGATAGCGGCGGAAGCGCTCGGTCTTGGGATCGTCTATATCGGCGGAGTGCGCAACCGGATTGCCGAGGTGGGAGAGCTGCTCGGCCTGCCGGAGCTCGTCTACCCGGTCTTCGGCATGTGCGTCGGCCGCCCCGCCCAGGAGCCGCTACCCCGGCCCAGGCTGCCGCTTGCGGCGGTGCTGCACCGGGAGCGCTATGACAGCTCGCAGCAGACGGAGCGGATCGGCGAATATGACGAGCGATACCGGCGCTACCTGTCCGAGCGCTCGGAAGGGCGCACGGCCGCCTCCTGGTCGGAAGCGATGGCGGCGAAGATTCCCGTTCCTTCCCGCACCCACCTGAAGGCCTATCTGGAACGGCAGGGCTTTCGTTTCGAATGAGGGGAGCCGGAGTTGGGACGGCGCCAAAATAAGCCAAAATGGTATGTTCGCTCAGCGCAGTTCCTTGGTTGCTTCGGGCCAAGCTTTCTTTTACAATAGAAACAAAATTGCAGCACCGAGGAGAGAACGCGATGAATGCCAAAATTACCCGCAACGCGGCTAAAGTTATCCAGCAGGAGCTGGACAAGGAAGACAACAAGGAGCTGAAGCTGCGTATCATGGTCACGCACAAGCACGGTGACCACGCCCATTATGCGATGGATATGGGCATGCCCGGAGAGCATGACGAGGTGGTTGAGACCGACAAAGGGATCGCCCTGATTCTCGACCGCCGCGAGCCGCTCCTGGACGGCGTGAAGGTGGACTATCTCTATTTTCCGCAAGAAGGCTTCGTGGTGACCAACCCGTCGAAGGGCAACAACGGAGAGCATTGATGGCCAGAAGGAACGAGCTTTACGTCTGTCCCAAATGCAAGCACATCAATGCAAAGAAGCTGGTCAAGGAGCTCGCGGAGCTTGACCCGAACGCCGAGATCAAGGTCGGGTGCATGTCTTATTGCGAGCCGTGCAAGCGCTCGGCGCTTCTCTGCGTGAACGGACGCTATCTGACGGCGCCCACCCAGGAGGAGCTGCTGGAGAAGGCAAAACCGTTTCTCAAGTAAACCGGAGGGCGCCCTGACGTGGCGCTCTTCTCTCATAACAGGCTTAAGCTTGACGATCTCTCTCGCTCCCGGATCAGGATGGATTCCTATGCGGCTTGGAGGTTCTGCATGAGCAAGCTTGAATATCCGGTTTGGAGTTTTGTCATCGTAGGGTCCGCGATTCTTCTCCCGCCCGGCTTGCCCGGCGTCGATCTGGCGGTCCTGATCTTCCGCGGCGGCTTTGCCGCCCTGCTGACCCTGCTGGCGCTGTACCGCACCCAGGAAGCCTCTTCAGGTCCGGCGGGGAGGCGCCTGGTTCGCCTGGGGGCGCTGCTCGGCTTTGCCATCACGGTCCTCGCGGCGCTTCTGCTGGCCCTTTGGAGCGAGCCGCTCCGCTCGGTTGACGTCTCGGGCTGGCTTTCGCTCGCCACTGCCTGCCTGATGCTGACCTTCGGAGTGAGGCTGCACAGCAGCGATGCGACCGCCGCTTGGCGGCAGAGGGTCAGCTTTGCGGCGGCGAACCGGCCGTCCGCGAGCGGCGGACAACGGGAGGATTGGCCGCTTCTCGCTGCGCTCGCCGCGGGAATCATGCTGAGGGACGGGATGGAATCGGTCTTGTACGTGCCCGCCCTCCTGGAATATGCGGACGCCAGGAGCCTGATCGCCGGGGGTGTGGCCGGCGGGGGGCTGCTCGCGCTCGCGGTGTGGGGGCTTCCCCGGCTGCCCGGGAAGCGGCCGCTCAGGCGGCTGTGCTGCCTGCTGCCGGCTCTCACCCTGTTTCTCGGCTCGCGGCTCGTCGGGGAAGGGGTTCAGCTTCTGCAGCGGGAAGGGATCATGGACGCCAGGCCGGCCGGGTTCTGGATTTTTCCGACGACCTGGGAATGGCTCTCGGCTCAAACGCTGCTGCTCGCCGCCATCGCTGCCGTGGCCTTCCGCTTCCGCAAGCGCAGCAACGACTTTATCCGGCAAATCAATCTGTAGAGGAGCCGACCTGTGAGCATACGATCGATTGTTGCGGGGGTAAAAGCGAGCCCGGTCCGGGCTCGGGAATACATTCATGGCTTTCATCCCGTCGTCCTTACGCTCGTCCTGGGAACGGTGCTGGCGCGCGCGGCATCCAGCATGAGCATTCCTTTCCTGGCGATCTATCTCGCCCGTTACAGCCATGCCGGCATTGTGGCGAACAGCCTGATCATCGGGGCATCCTCGCTCGCCGGAACCGTCGGCGGCTTCATTGGCGGTACGATCTCCGACCGGATCGGCCGTAAGACGGTGATGCTGGTCGCTCTCTTCTGTTGGAGCGCCGTATTCGTCGGCTTCGGGCTGGCCCGCGCGCCGCTCGCTTTCGTGGTGCTCAATCTCTTGAACGGCCTCTGCCGCTCCTTCTATGAACCGGTATCGCAGGCGCTCATGGCCGACCTGACGCCCAAGGAAAAGCGCTTCAAAGTGTACTCCATGCGCTATTTCGCGATCAATGTAGGTGTAGCGGTCGGGCCGCTCGCCGGAGCTTACTTCAGCACGCGGAACGCGTCGCTGGCTTTTTTTCTGACCGGCATCATCTATTTCCTCTATGCCGTGGTGCTGCAGATTCTGCTCGCTCAATTCGGAATCCGGCGGATCGAGGGGGAGACGAAGAAGGAGGCGACCTTCGGCCGCGCTCTCGGCGTCATCCGGCGCGACGTGAAGTTCCGCTATTTCCTCGCGGGAGCGATGATCGGCGCGGTCAGCTACTCGCAGATGAACGTCACTCTGTCGCAGTATCTGGACCATACCTTCGCGAACGGCATCGGGCTGTTCGGAACGCTGATCAGCCTGAACGCGATCACCGTCGTCGTCTTTCAGCTGCCGCTCACCGCGCTCGGCGGCAAGCGCTCCCCGATCGCGTCCATCGCAATGGGCAATCTGCTGTTCTCGCTCGGCAATATCGGGTATGCCTTTTCTCATAACGAGGTCGCCTTCATGGCTTCCATGTTCGTGTTCACCCTTGGTGAGATTCTTTGCTTCCCGGCGGGAAATCTGCTGATCGACGGCATCGCGCCGGAGGGGATGAGAGGGACGTATTTCGGAGCGCAGACGCTGCAAAATGTCGGGCAATTCCTCGGCCCTTTGCTGGGCGGCATCCTGCTGAAGGAAACGAGCGGCACGGTGCTGTTCACGGTGATGGCCACCATGACCTGCTTCGGCACCTGGTTCTACCTGCGCGGCGACCGGCTGAAGCCGAAGGCTCAATTGCTGCAATGACAGGAGCTTTCTATGACCGAGGCGTGGATTTTGCAGAATGAAGACGAAGCGGCCAAAATGTTCGGGGCGTCAGCCGTGTGCCGGCGGATGCTTCGAAATAGGCCGGGTCGAGTCCTTCAACGAGATCAGCGGCTCGGATATCGCGTGAGCCATGAGCAAACAAAGCAAAAGCGAAAAGCCCGAACGAGGCACCCGGCGGGGTGCGTTCTTTCGGGCTCTTGACGTTTGCTTGCGGAAGCGGGCGCGGCTGCCGTCACGTCTTCGGACCGATCACGGTCCGGAAGCGCTCGAGTTTGAGATCCGTCGGGATCCCGGCGGCATGCCAATGCTCGCGGCAGCCGCAGTAATCGAGCAATACGCATTGGGACGGAACTCCGGCCGCCCTCAGCTTCAGTCCGCCGTCGATCAGTGAAGCGGCGCAGGCGATGCCGATCACGCCGGTCCCCTCCGAGCGCATGGCCGCGATGGCGGGATGAGTGAAGATGGCGGATTGATGCGGCACGATCCGGACGCGTAAGCCGCGTTCGTTGCCCAGCCCGGTCAACCGGCCGACAGGGCACGAAGCATCGCATCTGCCGCACGCCAGCCCGAAGGCCGTATCGCGGGCCTTGCACTCCTTGCCGCGCCGGACCAGGCAGCGGGGAACGAGCACCAGCCTGTCGGTTGCGGCGTCGAAATCGGCTCGATAGGCCCGGTTGAGAAATTCGGCGCCCGCCATCTGCAGATGATAGACGGCACGGGGCTTCGTCCGCAAAAGCAGATCTTCCCGCAGCCGGGAGGAACGGAGCTCCTTCAAACGATATGGCTCCACCCCCGCGGTATACCTTCCGAGCAGCTCAAGGCTCCTGGAAGTGAACCAGCCGCCCAGACTTTCCAGCTCGCGCCAGACCCTGTTCAGATCCGCCGCCAGCCGCTCCGAGAGAGCATTCCGGCAATAATCGAGGTACTGCCCGGCATGCTCGGCCTCCCGGTCATATTCGCCGGCCGCGCGCAGCCAATCGACAAGCGGCTGCAGGCTTTCCAGGTCGGCGGAGCGGCGCAGGCTTTCCAGGTCGGCGGAGCGGCGCAGGCGCTCGGGTCCGCTGACGGAATGAACCGCTGCCCTTCCCCGCCCGGGAGGCAGCATAGCTGCTGCGGTCCACGCGCAGAGAGGATCGAGAAGCAGGCGCGGCAGGGCGCCGTCTCGTCTCCGCTGCAGCAGCCAGCGGCGGACTCTGCCGGAGAGCTTGCGGACGCGCGGGTAGCCTTGGCCGTATTCGCGCCAGAGGACGCTGAGCGCCAGAACGTCATACATCAGCTCCGGCTTGCGGGGAGCGGCCGCTCGGGTCTGATGATGGGCGCATTCGGTATAGGAGGCGAGGAGGGCTGCGGCCCGGCTGCCGATATATTCGGCGGTCTCATCCACCAAACGGGCCGCCTTCCCGTAGAATTCATTCGAGTTTGCCGATCCGCTGCGGAGCGAATAGGGCAAAGTGGTCATCGCGCGTTCCTCCCGCTCAAGACATATAGTCTATTCTACTGGAGCAGCGCACAAAGGTTTCATCCGATTCAATCACGCGGTCCGTAAAGCGGACCTTTGCCGAAAAATTGATAATACGCGCATTCGATGCGCCCGTTGTACAGCTTGCGCTTCTTATTGGCGGGCCGACCCAGATAATGCTCCAGCTGCTTGCTTGGGGTCAGCACGAAGACGGACCAGGCGTCGTGGGAGAGAAGCATCGCCCCCAGATCGCGCAGGGCGGCGGTCGCTTCGTCCTTGTCGCCGAGCCGCTCGCCGTAAGGCGGATTGGTGATCAGCACGCCGGATTCCCCCGCGAGCTTCACCTTGGCGACCGGCAGCGCCGAGAACTTCAGCTCGCGGGCGAGCCCCGCGCTCTTCGCCGCAGCCTCGGCCACCTCTATCGCCTGCGGATCGATATCGGAGCCGGCGATCTGCAGCGGGAAATCGTCCTTTACCGCGTCGAAGGCTTCCTCCCGCGCCTGCTCCCACAGCTCCTCCGGAACGAGCGGCCAATGCTCGGCGGAGAAGTGTCGCCTGAGTCCCGGCGCGATGTTCCAGCCGATCATGGCCGCTTCGACGGGAATCGTCCCCGACCCGCAGAACGGATCATACAGCGGCCGCTCGGGCCGCCAGCGGCTGAGGAGGATGAGCGCGGCGGCCATCGTCTCCTTGAGCGGCGCTTCGGTGATCAGCTTGCGGTAGCCGCGCTTGTGCAGGCCTGCTCCCGTGGTGTCCAGCGTGAGGAGGACCCAGTCGTTCAGCAGGGATACCTCGATCACGTAGCGGCCGCCGTTTTCCGGAAACCAATCGCGCTTGTAGCGCTGCTTCATTTTTTCGACAACGGCTTTCTTGACGATTCCCTGGCAGGCCGGCACGCTGGACAGCTGCGATTTGTGCGAGCGGCCCTCCACCGGGAATTCTCCCGCTTCGGGAATCCAGTCCGGCCAGGGGAGGGCCTTGGTCCCTTCGAACAGCTCATCGAAGGTCAGCGCCTTGAATTCGCCCATCTTCACCAGCACGCGGTCGGCGGTGCGCAGCCACAGGTTGGCGCGGCAGATGGCCAGTTCATCTCCTTTGAAGGTGACGCGGCCGTTCTCGACATGCATGTCTTCATAACCCAGTTCTTTAATTTCCCGCGCAACGACGGCCTCGAGTCCCATCGGACAGGTGGCGATCAATGAAATGCTTGCCATAGGACAACTCCGTTTCCTCACGTTTTAAGCGTTAGCGGCTTGTCCGGATCGGGCCCAGATTGTGCCTCCTGCCGGAAACCTCTACAATAGGATAAGTATAGGGAAACGGCCGCCGGTTGACAAATGGCAGTTCGCTCGGTTTTCGCTGTTTTCGCAGCGCAATCGGTCTTACCCGGCGGCCCGAAAGGAAAGGATGAAGCTTCACCATGGATGAGCAGCAAGGAATCCGGTATGCCGAAGCGCTGTACCCGCCGGATCGCCAGCTTCGCCAGGCTTTGGAATCGATCCGTTTGCGCGGGATGCCGGAAATCTCCGTGTCTCCCGGATATGGCAGACTTCTCACTTTGCTTGTCAAGATGACGGGCGCGCGCGCTGTGCTGGAGATCGGCGCCCTTGGCGGCTACAGCGGAATTTGCCTGGCGCGGGGGCTGCCGGAGGGCGGCGGGCTTCTGTCTCTTGAGCTGAGGGAGGATTACGCAGCGCTGGCGCGGGAAAATCTGGCGGCGGCGGGATATGCCGACTGCACGGAGGTACGGGTTGGCGACGCGCTGGCGAGCCTCGATGCGCTGGCTGCGGAAGATCGCCGCTTCGATTTCTTCTTCATCGATGCGGACAAGGTCCACGCCCCGGACTATCTGGAGCGGGCGCTCGCTCTGTCCAGGCCCGGCGCGGTGATCGTCGGCGACAACGCCTTCTATCACGGCAAAGCCTTCACCCCGGAGAACAGCGGACCGGGAGCGGCCGGAATCCGCCTGTTCAACGAGCGGATGGCGACCGACCCCCGCTTGGAGAGCACCCTGCTGCCCGCTTATGACGGCATGACGATCGCCCGCGTCAAGGACTGACGGCGGACGGGCTGGCAGGCAGGCTGGCGGGCAGACTGGCGGGCTGGCTGACTGGCGGGCTGGCGGACGGGCGGACGGTCGGACGGGAAACAGCTGCCTGACTCTGATCTCCTGACCCTGCACAAGAAAAGACGCTTCTTCCGCCTGGGATGGCCGGTCCGGCGGAGACGAAGCGTCTTTTTTTGAAATTTTGCAAGGTTCAGGGCAAAAAGCATAAATGTTGCTGCATCCTGCTGCATCCATTCTGAAATTTCTCGGGAAACGCTCAGCGTCGCGTTATTAGGATGCCGATAGGCGTTTATCCTTGGGTCAAGGCCGAAATCAGTGCTTGACGCTCTTGGTTATAGACCTCGCTCGCGCTTGAGCAGACGATCTGAACGGCAAGGGCCGCCCGGCAGGTTCCTGCAAAAGCAGACTCGTTTCGTAATTCCTAGGAATGCGCGTCTGAGCCCGAAACTGGATCGATATAGAGGTAGAAATTACCGCAATTCTGAGACCGACAAGCTGATGCGGCCGAACAAAGGTAGAAATTACCGCTAATTGTCCATGTCGACATAGATTTGGAGGGATTTGTAGAAACAACGGTAATTATTCCCTTTATTTTGTGCTCAACAGGCCTGTTCGGCCAAATAGCGGTAAAAATTCCTTCTATTTCTACCGAGTAGTCGCGAATGGGACCGGAGTTCCGGTACTAGCCTTGCGCAGGGCCTGGTAAGGATAGGGGGGCGTTCACATCCTCGCTGCCGCTCGCTTCCCGATCCCGTTGCCGATTGCCGCTGCCGATCGCATTCCGTTCCTGCTGCCGATTGCCGCGGCTGCTCACACCAGCAGAATCCGCCGAATTCCCCGAATCGGCTTAATCCGCCAACCCCGCCGATCCCAGGGAATCCGCCGACCCCGTCGACCCCAGCGAATCCATCGAATCCGCCGAATCCGCCGAATCCGTCTCCCCGATCGTAAACCGCGCGATGGCCTCCTGCAGGCTGTCCGACATTAGGGCCAAGGTGTCCGCGGCGGCGGCGAGCTCCTCCAGATCGGTCAGCTGGCGGTTGGAAGTCTCGACCAGCCTGTGATTCTCGGCGGCGGCGAGTCCCGAGACTTCCGCCAGGCGGGTCATGGAATGGACGATTTCCTCGGAGCTGGCGGCGAGCTCCTGGGCGGCCGCCGAGACGCCTTGAACCTGGCCGGATACGCCGCTGATCGATCCGCTGATTTGGCGGAAGGCGCAGCCGGCTTGCGCCAGCCGGTCCGTGCCGGCGCGCACCTCCAGGGTGCTCGCTTTCATCGACTTGAGCGCGCTGTCGGTATCCGTGCGGATTCCCTGCACGGAGTGGATCACCTGGTTCGCCGCTTCTCCGGACTGCAGAGCCAGCTTCTTGACCTCCTGGGCGACGACGGTGAAGCCCCTTCCGTGCTCGCCGGCTCTTGCCGCTTCGATGGAGGCGTTCAAGGCAAGAAGATTGGTTTGGGCGGCAATTTCCGTGATTGAAGTCACGATCTGTTCAATTTCGCCGGAGCGGGCGGCCAGGCCGTCCAGCACGGCGGACAAGTCTCCGATCGAGCGGCCGATCGTCTCCATCTGCCGGATGGCGTCCTGCAAAACCCCGTTGCCGGATTCGGCCTGCTCGGCGGACTCGATCGCGGAGTTCGTCACTTCCTGGACATGCTCGGCAATCTGAGCAATTCCCAGGGACATCTCCTGTATCGTCAGCTCGTTTCCGCGAAGCTCCTTCACCTGTTCTTCCGCCGAATGGGCGTACTGGCGGAGGGCTTCCCGGATCTGTCCGGTGGTTTCCCGGCTGTTTGCGGATATGGCGCGCATCCCTGCGCTGGAGACGGATATCCGCGCAGCGGAGGAGCGAATGTGCCGGACGAGGCCGGCCAGATTGGCCAGCATGCGGTTGAAATGCGCGGACATCTCTTCGATTTCGTCGCCGGTGTGCACCGCAAGCCGCTTGGTGAGATCGGCGTCCCCTTCGGCGATGTCCTTCAACTGGCCGGCCGCCTGGCGCACCGGGCGGGAGATTCGGGAGGCGAGGGCGAAGGCGATGACGGCGCCGAGCAGGATCGCGAGCGCGGTGACGCCGGCGCTGATTCTCTTCACCCAAGCTTCATACGAAGCTGAAGTCTGCATGCTGGTTTTCACTTCCTGCAGAATCTGCATGCGGTATGTAATGAGCGAGTTTAGGGAGGCGTCGAGCGGATTGTTGCCGAAGGCTTCCGCTGCCTGCTGCGATTTGCCCGACTCATAGAGCTTAAAGGCGGACTCGTTGGCCTTCAGATAGCTCGCCCACACGGTTTCAAAGGTGGCGAGCGCCTTGCTTGCCTCCGCATCTTCAGGATCGGCGAGCATGGTCTTGACTTGTTCCTCGACTTGGGATATGGCGAATTTATAGCGGGATACCGGATCGGTCCCGGCCGGCTGCGCCGCCGTGCCCGTTCCATCCCCTTCCGGAGCGGCGGGCGGTGTCGCCGCATTCGCAGCTTTGGTGTTCGCCGCATTCGCAGTATTGGCGTCCGTTGCGTTCGCTGCGTTCGCTGCGTTCGCTGCATTCTTCGCGTTCGCCGCATTCGCAGCATTGGCATCCGTCGCGTTCGCTGCGTTGGCGGTGCCCTGCTGGGCCGCTTGTACCCCGGCCGGCGCCGCGACCGCGGAGCTTTCACCGACGCCGAGCAGATAGCGGGAGGCCTGCGCGTCCGTGGAGCGGGCGAGATAGTTGAGCTTTTCGATGTTCATCAAGGCTTCTTCTTTGTCGAGCGCGCTGTCCCTGGCTTCCGACGACTTCCCTTGCAGAATCAGGTTGCTGCCGATCGCGAGCAGGAAAACCAGCATGATGAGGGCGATTCCCGAGAGCGTTTTGGTGCGAATGGATCTGAATCTGGTTCGTGACTGGGTCATTGGTCTGCCTCCAAGTGGTCATATCGTCCCTGAAAGCATACGTTCCGAACCCTAACCTCAGATGAAGGGAAGCTTAAATAAAACTAAATTCACGGCCGCAACCTTCATGGCTTGGAGAGCCCTCGGTCGCGAGCCGGCCGGCGGTTCAGGGACTGTCTGACCCAAAACGCGTTCAGGAGGAGCAGCACGGCGGACAGCAGGAAAACGCCCTGAATCCCGAACAAGGGGGAGAGCAGCCCGCCCGTGATCGGGCCGAGCACGTTGCCGAGGGCGAGCGTGCTGGTGTTGAGGCTGTAGGATCGGCTTTCCATGCCGTCCGGAGTGAATTTGCGGATCAGGGAATAGACCGACGGCAGCAGTCCGCCCATGAACAGCCCTTGCAGGAACCGCATGACGAAGAGCTGCCAGACGGCCGTAACAAACGACTGGGGAATGAACGACAAGGCGACGCCGAGCAGGCAGATATTCAGCACGCGCTCCGATCCGAAGCGGTCGCCGAGCTTGCCGAGCAGGGGCGAGACCAGCATGTTGGAGATCCCGTTGGCCGAGCTGACGAGTCCGGCAAAAAAGGCCAGGTTGGCCGCCCCCGCTCCATGCAGCTCTTGAACGAACAGCGGCAGCAGTTGGGACGGAGCGAGCAGAGCGAATTGGAACAGGAAGGTGACAGCGAACAGTGCGGGCAGCTCGCGGACGTGGGCGAGCTCGCGGAAGCTGTCCACCAGCGATACCCTTGGCGCGGCGAGAGCGGCCTCTCGGTCGAATTTTTCGTGTACGAAGAATGTGACCAGGAGCGAGGCGGCCACCAGCAACAGAGCCGTCAGGAAAAAGATTTTGCTGTATCCGATAGTATCCGCCAAAAGCCCGCCGATCAGCGGGCCGAAGATGCTTCCGGCCACTCCGCCGGATTGGAGCATGCCCATGGCAAAGCCGACCTTATCCTTCGGCGTAGTGGCCGACAGAAGCGTCACCGACGCCGGATTGAAGCCGGAGATCGTTCCGTTCAGTAGGCGCAGCGCGAGCAGCATCCAGGCGCTCTGGGCAAAGCCCATCAGGCACATGACGATGGCCATGCCGTAGCCGGAGCGCATGAGCATCATCTTGCGGCCATAGCGGTCGGCGACGCCGCCCCATATCGGCTGGAAGATGAAGGAAGTTACAAAGCTGGAGGAAAAGATGAGCCCTGACCAGATCGCCACCTGATGCGTATCATGCATGCCCATCTCCTGCAAATAGAGGGGAAGAAAGGGCGTGATCATGGTGGTGCCGGCCATGACAAAAAACTGGCCGATCCAGAGGACCACCAGGTTGATTTTCCATCGTTCCATCTCGTTCGGGGCCCCTTTTGTCGAAGGATTCGTTGATGCGGTTCGCCATCCGGCCCATCCAGCCAGCGGACGGAGGATCATGGCGCAATGCTATTACTTTACCTCAATCACCCGCGAAATTCCACAAAACGGACCTGCCGCCGCGCATTCTCTGGTATAATGGGTGAGTCTTTTTCCCAAGGATAAGCGCCTGTCGACGTCCTTATGACGCCGGGCGCTTACCGATGAAAGATCAGAAAAAAAAAGAGGAGAATCCTTCAATGAACGCGAACCGCTCAAGCCGCGCCGCCGCAAACCGGAAGAAGCGCCGGCGCCGGCAGGCCGGCCAGTTGTTCCTCGCCGCGGCAGTCGTCCTGATCGTATGGGGAGCTTACGGCATATGGAGCCAGGTGCATTCGAGCCGCGCGCCCGAGTCCGAAAGCACGCTGCGGCCGATTCCCTCCGCATCATCGCCGCTGACGGCGTCTATGCCGCCCGCAGCCGCCGCTTCACCCTCCGCGTCCGCTGCAGCCGTTCAGACGCCCGCGGCGAGCGGGACGAATCCGCCTTCTCCCGCGGCGGCCAGCCCGCAAGAGTCCGCAACGGCCGCCCCGGCGGGCGAAGCGACGCCCAGCTCGTCCGCCACGGCGGGAAGCGGCGGCGGCTCCGGCGGCAGCTCCGGCTCCGGCGGATCGGCGGCCCTCCTTCCTTATGAACCGGGACTATTTGCCGATCCGGCGCGCGTGCAGATGAGCTTTGTAGGAGATGTTCTGCTCGGCAGCACGGTGGAGGGGCTTCTCAACCGCAACGGTTACGATTACCCGTATCGGAATGTGCTCTCTTATCTGCAACGGCCCGACCTGACCGTCGCCGACCTGGAGACGCCGATCACGAACGGCGGCGGCTCGAAGCAGACGAAGGAATATGTCTACTACAGCTCGCCCGAGACTCTCCCTGCCTTCAAGGAGGCGGGCTTCGACCTGGTGAACCTGGCCAACAACCACGTGATGGACTACGGAGCGGAGGGGCTTCTGGAAACCTTTCGCCACCTGAACGACAACGGAATTCCCTATATCGGCGCAGGGAAAAATGCGGAGGAGGCGTTCAAGCCCGTCATCATTGAGAAGAAGGGCGTCAAAATCGCTTTTCTCGGCTTCAGCCGGGTTGTCCCCGATCACTCGTGGAAAGCGGGGCCGGACCATGCGGGAGTGGCCGATGCTTATAATTACACGCTTCCGGTAGAAGCGATCAAGAAAGCGAAGGCGCGGGCGGACCTCGTCGTCGTCTTCGCTCATTGGGGAGTGGAGCGCCAAGACACCCCGGAATCCTATCAGCGGGACCTGGCCCACCGGTTCATCGACGCCGGGGCGGATCTGATCGTCGCCAGCCATCCCCATGTGCTGCAGGGCTTCGAAACCTACAAGGGCAAATGGATCGCCTACAGCCTCGGCAATTTCATCTTCACCACAAACGATGTGGTGAAGACCTGGGACAGCATGATCTTGGAGGCATCCTGCTCGAAGGAAGGCGAATGCGCGGTGAACGCCGTGCCGGTGCTGACCAAGGCGGCGCAGCCGGCCGTCATGCTCCCCGATGCCGCGCTCGCTCTGTTCCGCCGCCTCAGCCAGCTGTCCTACGGTGCCCGCATTCTGGACAACGGCAATATCGTGCCCGTTCGCTCAGGCGAATAGGCTCTGGCGAATAGACAGAAGGAGGAATCGGATTTTTGCCCAGTCTGCTCAATTTGTTCAATCTGCTCAGTCTGCTCAATCTGTTCAATCTGTTCAATCTGCTCAGTCTGCACAGTTTGCCCAGTCTTTCCAGTCTGTCCAGTCTGCCCGTGGAATCGCCGCTTCGGGGCGTCTGGCTCTACGAATTGCTGAAGCCCGACAGGGCGGGAGCGGCTCCCTGGCTGATCGGCCTTGCCGGAAGCCTGGCGATCGGGGTCACCGCGCTGCGCCAGCGGGCGTTGACCCGATCGGGAGCGGCGGCGGCCGTCCTCGTCGGCACGCTGCTGTATGCCCTCGGCTCCTTAGTCTGGTTCGCCGTTCTCGTGGCCTTCTTCGCCTCCTCCAGCGCGTTCACCTTCTGGAAGAAGCGCGCGCGCAGCGAGGCGGAGGAAGCTTACGAGAAGAGTGGCACCCGCGACGCCGGCCAGGTCTTCGCCAACGGGCTTCCCGGCGCGATCCTGTGCGCCCTGAACGCCGCCTGGCCGGACCCGCTGTGGCTGGCCGCCTACCTCGGCGTCATGGCGGCGGTCACCGCCGACACCTGGGCCACCGAGCTGGGTGGCCTGAGCCGCGCCCTGCCGCGCCAGATCCTCACCGGCCAGCCGGTCCCAGCCGGCACCTCCGGCGGCGTTACCTGGCTCGGCACACTGGCCGGCGGGGCCGGTGCCTGCTTCATCGGCGCGTGTGCCGCCGGCTGCCTGTATCTCGTGCCGGAGCCCGGCATGTCCGCCGCTCCCGCCAATCTTGCCGGCCTCGGCCGGCTGGCGGCCGCCGCGGCGATCGGCGGCATCGCCGGCTCCGCTGCGGACTCGCTGCTCGGCGCGACCCTGCAGCGGATGTACCGCTGCGAGGTGTGCGGCCGGACAGTGGAACGCCGCGAGCATTGCGGAACGCCGACCCTGCCGGCGGGTGGCTTGCCCTGGATGAACAACGATGCCGTCAACGTCCTCAGCTCCCTCGTCGGCGGAGCCATTGCCACTCTTTTCGAATTGGCCTTACGTTAACCCGAGCAACAAGACTCGCACAGAAAAGAGGAACATGCATGAACCAGAAACGAACAACCGGGGACGAACCGCCGAAGCAGGGCTCAGGACCTCGCCTCCGTCCGCTCCGACGCGAGGATGCGGCGGCTCTGCTGCGGCTCAGGATAATCAGCCGCTTCCATTACGAAAGCTTTCAGCCTGCGCATGATGACTCCTATTTCACTTTCGCCGCCCAGCAGGAAGAAATCGCCGCCGGGCTCTTCGCCGAGGAGCGGGGAACCGATTATACCTTCGGAATCTTCTTCGGCGAAGGCGAAGGCGAGGAGGAGACGCTGGCCGGCCGCATCCGCCTGTCCGCCGTCCACCGCGGCTTCTGGCAGAACGCCAACGTCGGCTATTTCGTCGGAACCCTTTATCAGGGCCGCGGATTCGCCACGGAAGCCGTCCGTCAGGCGGCGCGATTTGCTTTCCGGGAGGCGGGGCTGCACCGCCTGCAGGCGGCTGTCATGCCGTGGAACCGCGCGTCTCTGCGCGTGATGGAGAAGGCGGGGTTCCGCAGCGAAGGATTGGCTGAGCGTTACCTGAACATTAATGGCGTATGGGAGGATCATGTGCTCTTCGCTTTGACGGCGGAGGAGCTGGAAACGCGGGCGTGAACGTTCACGAGAGTTGTCTCCCGGCATAAACCATCTTGCACTGTGGGCGCAACGGACATTTGCGTCGCTTATCCGACCAAATCCGCCTCATCCAGTCTGTAACGGACATGCGAGACGCTTAGAAGCGGAATTTTGCAGGTGGAAGTAGGTAGAAGGAGAAAATCAGGGAATAAGCGTCGTTAACGTCGGTTAGATCGTCAACAGCGTGAATTTTAGGAGATAACGGTCGCTCATGTCCGCTGCATGCTGCAGCCCGCAAGCCCATCGTTTCCTCTCCCGATTCGCCGGATTCCATACAAGTCCAGCAGCACAGTGGAATTGACACTGCTGGATGAGTGGCTGGATGTGGTCGATAACATGCGGACCGTGTTTCATCGAATCATGAGACTGGCCCACGAAGAGAAGGAATTGTACATCCTGATCGTTCTGAACAAATACAGCCGGCGCAATGCCGATCAGCCGCCGTGGATTTCCGTTATTCGCAGACACCTTCAGCAAGGGATGCAGAACGGCCTGATCCGGGATGCGGACGTGGATAAGACAGCGTTTGCCGTCTGGAGCTCGTTTCTCGGTTTTAACCTGATGATCTCCCGTTGCAACGATCTGCCCGCTGAAGAAGCGGAGCAAAGGTTTCTCATCCAATTCGATATGATCCTGAAGGGGGTTCTGAATCATGGGTAATGCGAGGATCGTCTACGCGACCAAGACCCGGCATTCGAAGAAGCTGGCCGAAGCCATTGGCAAAGAGTTGAACGCGCGCGCGGAGAATGCGGCGGACCGGCCGGCAGCGGCAGAAGCGGAGCTGTTGTTTGTGGTCGGCGGCCTGTACGGGGGCCAGAGTCTCCCTGAACTGGTGGAGTTCGTTAAGAGCTTGGACAGCCGGAAGATCAAGCGAGCCGCATTGGTCACGTCCAGCGCAACCAGGAAGCAGGGGGCAGACGCAGGTGAGCGAGCTTCTTCGGGAAAAGGGAATTGAAGTCGTGGAGGAGCACCTATGCCAGGGGAGCTTTCTAATCTACAAATGGGGTCATCCCAACAAGGCGGATGTCCGGGCAGCGGTAGACTTCGCCGTTCGATTGGCGGGAAGGGCGTGAGCCAGGTGGACATAGTTCGTACTGCCGATGAATAACGCCCGCCATTCGTCGTACTTGCGAATGAAGGACGCTGCCGGATCGGGTGGGATAAGGGCGGATTCGTCATGGGGATGGGAGCTATGCTTGACGGCCAGCCGGTGAGGAAACTCCCGAACGGGAAGCAAGTCATCCGGCAATTAAATCGATTCTTCGACCAAATCGACAAAGGCGAGCCAACGCCAAAGACCGTCTACGAGGAAGCGCAGCTCCGCTTGCCTGGTTTTGTTAATCGGATCTTGGCGGTCCCGGATGAACCGTTCTATCGACAAGGAACTGCGGAAGCACGGAATTGCCAGCAAGGCAACCAGCCCTTATCTGTAAGCAGCAAACAGCCTTGGCTCCAATGGACCAAGGCTGTTTTAGCGTGCTTTTCGCCGCTATCCGGCTTATTTCGTCAACTCTTCCATCTGTTCGATGACGCTCTTGAACACGTCCATGGCCTGCTTGATCGGCTGGGGCGAAGACATATCGACGCCGGCCTTCTTCAGGATGTCGATCGAGTAGTCGCTGCCACCGCTCTTCAGGAAGCCGAGGTAGCGGTCGACGGCCGGCTTGCCTTCGTCCAGAATCTGCTTGGAGAAGCTGGTCGCGGCGGAGAAGCCGGTGGCGTATTTGAATACATAGAAGCTGGTGTAGAAGTGGGGGATGCGGGCCCATTCCATCTCGATCGCCTGATCCACCGCCATGTCGCCGCCGTGGTACAGCTTGTTCAGGTCGTAATAAATCTTGCTGTAATCCTGCGGCGTCAGGGACTCACCGGCTTCGGTCCGCTCGTGGATGATCTTCTCGAATTCAGCGAACATGGTCTGCCGGAAGACGGTGGTGCGGAACTGGTCGGCATAATAAGTGAGCAGGTACATCTTGGCCTTCGGATCTTCCGTCTTCTTGAGCAGATAATCCATCAGGAGCGCCTCGTTCGTGGTGGAGGCAACCTCAGCCAGAAAGATCGTATACTGCGCGTCGCGATAGTTCTGGCTCGTATCCGAGAGATACGAATGCATCGCATGGCCCATCTCGTGGGCCAGGGTGAACATGCTGTTCAGGTTGTCCTTGTGGTTCAGCAGCACGTAAGGATGCGTGCCGTAAGCTCCCCAGCTGTACGCGCCGCTGCGCTTGCCTTCATTTTCGTAGATGTCGATCCAGCGGTCGTGGAAGCCCTCGTTCAGCACCTTCAAGTAGTCGCCGCCGAGCGGCTTCAGGGCCTCCGCCACCGTCTTCTGCGCTTGCGGATAGCTGATGTCCCATTTGAACTCCTCGATGAGCGGAGCGAACAGGTCGTACATATGCAGTTGATCGACCTTGAGCAGCTTGGCGCGCAGCTTCATGTACCGCTGTAGGAGCGGCAGGGACTCGTGGATCGTGTCGATCAGGTTCGTATAGACTTCCTTCGGAATTTTGTCGCCGTAGAGAGTCATCTCCAGGACGGACGGGTATTTGCGGGCCTTGGCATAGAAGATGTTCTTGTTGATGTTCGCGCCGAGCGTAGCGCCGAGCGTGTTCCTCAGCTTGCCGTAGGTGTCGTACATGGCGTCGAAAGCGGCCTTGCGCACCTCGCGGTTGTCGCTCTCCAGGAACTGGATGTAGTTGCCGTGGGTCAACTCGACCTCATCGCCGTCCTCGTCCTTGATCTTGGGAAATTTCAGGTCGGCGTTGTTTAGCAGGCTGAAGATGTTGCCCGGAGCCTGGGTGACGTTGCCGGCTTGGGCGAGCAGCGCTTCCTGCTCCTTCGAGAGGACATGAGGCTTCTGGTGGATCATGTCTCGTAGCGTGTTCTTGTAATCGGCCAGCTCCGGCGCTTTGACGAGCTCCTGCAGCTGTTCCTCCGACAAGGCCAGAATCTCGGGAGTGATGAAGGACAGCGTCTCTCCCACTTCGACGCTCAGCCGCTGCGCTTTGTCCGACAGCGCCTGCGGCCCCGGCTCGGCGGTGTCCTCATGATGCAGCATGCTGGAATACACATAAAGGCGTTCGGTATGTAAGGAGATCTCGTCTTCCAGCTGGAAGCATTCTTTGACGGCAGTCGGGTTGTTCAGCTTGCCCTGAAAAGGCGGGATCTTCCCGAGGAGCGACTTGACCTCCTGGTATTCCTTGTCCCAAGCGGACTGGTCGGCAACCAGGTCCTCCAGCTTCCAGGTGTTCTCCACCGCGATGTCTTTGCGTTTCACCGTTTGTTTCACAGGAACCCTCCTCAAGGATGGTGCCGATTCGATCCGTTTCCGCGTCTCGCTTCCGGCGGATATGGCGCCTTGCGGCGAGCCGGATGCGGCGAGTAGGGCGGCAAGAACCGTGCACAGGATAGATTTGCCAGATAACATGATGCTCTCCCCCGGACCCTATGGTGTCCGCCCGCGCCCTACGGCGCGGACCGGATGGTTTACCACGGCTATTCTGTCCGGTTGAGTCTTTCCTTATGATAGCAGAAAGCGCGAGACGCTGGAAAGCGAAATGGAGGAAGGATTTGCCCCAGCGCAGTTCCTCAGAAGAAGTTCCCGCCAGTGAACAGGTAGACGAGGAGGGCGAAGGAGATGACGATCATCACGATCGCGGTGATCGCGAGGTAACGCCGCATAGGCGGCCTGATCGAATTCCGGGACAGGATCAGCACCCCGGCAAAGCAAAAACAGGAGACGATAAAAGCGACGGTCGTTCCGGTATTGTTCATGGGTTCACCTCCTGTGGGCCGGCTGCTCCGTTCTCGCTGGACATGGCGGGAAAGGCCTTTTCCGAAGAAAAGGCCTTGGGCATGCGGGATGGAGTTCGGTTCAGATTTCCTTGAAGGCTTGGAGCAGCGCTTCATATTCTTCGTCGGTTCCGTCGAAGCGGTCGCGGGCAAAGCGTTCCTCCACCCAGTTCATGAGGGCGGGGCGGCTGAGGAAGGTGTGGCAGTCCTCGCCCCACTGATCGGAGATTTCGCGGACGATCAGCGTCTTGCCGTTCTCCTCGACGGTCAGCATGTTCCATTTGTCTTTCTTGTAGATGAGATGTTTTTTAATTCCTTGTTGATTCTTCATGGGTGGCTACCTCGCTTGTTCTCGGATCGGGACAACCGCTTTTCGTTACCACTTTAGCATGAATTCCTTTATTAATCAAAATAGGACCGGCCCTTTTCTTGAAAACGCAATCATCTGCGCCGTCAAAGGAAGCGTGAAGGGAATGTCAGGTTTTTTTGGCCTGTTTCGCTTGTAACGAATGGGCACTGGTGGTATAATAAGTTCATTCGCCAAGAATGGCGGTATTTTAGGAGGTAGTTAGTTTGAAAGGTATCGTAAAATGGTTCAACGCAGAAAAAGGTTACGGGTTCCTTCAAGTTGAAGGTGGCGAAGATGTATTCGTACACTTCTCCGCTATCCAAGGCGAAGGCTTCAAGACCCTCGACGAAGGACAAGAGGTTGAATTCGAAATCACGCAAGGCAACCGTGGTCCTCAAGCAGCTAACGTCATCAAATTATAAGTTCGTCTTATAAATTTGTGTGCTAGCGAATTTGGCGGTATCCTTTCTGGATACCGCTTTTTATAGTTCAACAAGACAATGCAGAGTTGATCCACGCCTTCTAAACCAAGCCGTTGGCTAAACGTTGTTTTACCGATAAGCGTATTAAGAAAAGCCTATTGGCAAAAGCCCGAATCTCATGATACATTATACGAATAAACTTGAAGCTTGTCCGTGAATTGGCGGATAAGCCCAAGGGTTCAAAGTCCCCTTGCCGGAAGCCGTTCACAGGCTCCAGATGGGGCTTTTCTTGTGGACGGAAGCAAGACCGGGGAGGAGAACAGCGGCACTCCTCACGTTTTGCGCCTCGCCCTGAAAAACGGTATGATAGGGCAATGAGGAGCATGACGTTTCGGAGGATCTTAAGTGAATTCAATCGCAAAGAAAACCGGGATAGCCGGCAGCTATCCGCGCGGCCCGCTCACCCTGATGACCCGGGTGTACCGGCACATCCTGCCGGGCGTGAGGCTGGCGCTAGCAGGCTGGGAGGAAGCGGCCGCGCGGATTCCCGATCCTGAGCTGAAGCGGCAAGCCCTTGCCAGCATCCATACCAAGAAATTCCACTGCCAGGGCGGAGCCGTCTATGCGGCGGCCAATCTCGCCGAGAAGGATCGCCTGATCTCGCTCATCGTGGCTTTTCAGACGATCAGCGACTACCTGGATAATCTCTGCGACCGCAGCACCTCGCTGGATCCGGTCGATTTCCGCAGGCTGCATCAGTCGATGCTTGACGCGGTGACGCCCGAGCTTGCGCCGGTGGACTATTACGCCTTCCGCAGCGAGCGCGAAGACGGGGAATATCTCCTCCAGCTTGTCGAGACCTGCCGCCGGCAGATTGCCGGGCTGCCTTCTTATGAGCAGTTCGCCGGCGAGATCAAGCGGCTGGTTTCGCTGTACGTCGATTTGCAGGTCCACAAGCACATCCGCAAGGATCTGCGCGAGGATGCCCTTGCCCGCTGGTGGGAAGCTAATGAGCAGGGTCACCCGGATATCCGCTGGAACGAATTTGCCGCCGCCACCGGCTCGACCCTCGGGGTGTTCATGCTCTTCCTGGCGGCCTCGCAGCCGAATGCGGACGCCGCTTCCGCGTCCGTCATCAGCCGGGCTTATTTTCCCTACATCTGCGCTCTGCACATCCTGCTCGATTATCTGATTGATCAGGAAGAGGACAGGCGGGGCGGCGACCTTAATTTCTGCTTTTACTACGGCGGCGGTGAAGAGACGGTTCGGCGGATGGGCTTCATTGCGGCGCAGGCCCGAGCGGCGGTGCAGACGCTGCCCGCCCCGCTGTTTCATCGAATGATCATCGAGGGCCTGATCGCCTTGTACCTGTCCGATCCCAAGGTCGCGGGGCAGCCGGATGTGCGCGCCGTCAGAAGCAAGCTGCTGCACAGGAGTCCTATGATGCGTCTGTTTTTCTTGATCAACTCGGTTTATATCCGTTTCCGTGAGCCCTTAAGCAAATCCATATAGCATATAGGAGGATACAAGTATGACGATTCGTTCCATTGCCGTGCTGACCAGCGGCGGCGACTCCCAAGGGATGAACGCCGCTGTTCGGGCGGTAGTTCGAAGCGGCCTTTATCACAATCTGAAAGTGTTCGGCATTCAACGCGGGTACTACGGCCTCATTCATGAAGATATCCGGGAGATGGACCTGCGCAGTGTAGGCGACATCATCCACCGCGGCGGAACCATCCTGCAGACGGCCCGCAGCAAGGAAATGATGACGCTGGAAGGCCAGCAGCTGGCGGCGGACAACCTGCGCAAGCACGGCATCGACGCGCTCGTGGTCATCGGCGGCGACGGCTCCTACCAGGGCGCCCAGAAGCTGAGCAAGCTCGGCATCGCGACGATGGCGCTGCCCGGCACGATCGACAACGACATCTCCTACACCGATTTCACGATCGGCTTCGACACCGCCGTCAGCATCGTCGTCGACGCCATCAACAAGCTGCGCGACACGATGACCTCCCACGAGCGCTCTTCCGTGGTTGAAGTCATGGGCCGCCACTGCGGCGACATCGCCCTCTACGCGGGCCTGGCGAGCGGCGCCGAGTCGATTCTCGTGCCCGAGATCCCCTTCAAGATCGAGGAGGTGGCGGAGCGCATGAAGGAGAACTTCCGTTCCGGCAAGCGCCATAGCATCGTCATCGTCGCCGAAGGTGTCGGGGGCGGGGAAGAGATCGGCGGACAGATCCGCAACTTGACCGGCCTCGATACCCGGGTAACGGTGCTCGGCCACGTCCAACGCGGCGGCACGCCGACCCACAACGACCGGATTCTGGCCAGCCGCCTGGGCGACTTCGCCGTACGCAAGCTGCTCGAAGGCGAGAGCGGCAAAGCCTGCGGCGTGATCAACCGCGAGCTCGTCACGACGGACATCGATCTCGTCGTAAACACGAAGAAGCCGTTCAATCGCGAGCTGTACGAGTTGGCGCTGCGCCTGTCGGTATAACGCCGATTCCGATCAACCAACGTGAAAAAGCAAGCTCTCGCTTCCATTCGGAAGCAGAAGCTTGCTTTTTTTAAGAAGCTTGCGGGATGAGAGAGATGCGAGCGCGGACGGATCAGGAAATCGCCACTTTGTGCGCCTTGCGCAGGGCCTCCATGATTTCGTCCGTGGTGCGGTTGCCATGCCGCGCGTAGTGGATCAGGCCGTCCTTGCCGATGACGTAAACGGTCCTCTTCTGGCCGCCTCCCGGCAGGATCGATTGGCCGACTTCGTACAGCCGGTTGACCAAACCGTCCTTGTCGGATACCAGCGGGAAGGGGTAATGCTCCTTCAGCGTGAACTTCTCGTGTTCCTCAAGATCGGCGGAATTGATCCCGACGATCACGGCGTTCAACTTCATGTACTGCAGGATGGCATCCCTTACGGCCGACAGCTGCTTGGTGCACTCCGGCTTGTGGTCCTTCGGATAAAAGATCAGCACGATCGGTTTTTTGCCCAGGTAGGTGCGCAAATCGAGCTGCCCTTGAGTGCTTGGCGCGGCAAAGGGCGGCGCTTTCTCTCCAACTTCCAGCATGCGTATCCCTCCTTGCGGGCAGTATTTATGATAGTTTACACGGCTTTGGCAAAATCGGAAACAAAAAATATCTTTCAGGGGTGAAAAGAATGTTTCTCTATAAACTGGAAGCCAAAACGGAGGGCGGCCTGCTTCCCGTTGTGGTGCTGGCGGAGACGGACGAGAAGGCGTTCGCGGCGGCCGAATCCCAGCTCATTCGGCATTTCGTGGCGCCGCCCGGAATCAAGGAGCTCGTCATCGTCGAGAAGAAACGGGCGGAAAAAGGTGCCGGCTACGTGCTGGAGCCGCTCATTCCCCAATGAGCCGCTCATAATACGCTCTCTCGCCGCCATAGCTGGCAAGAAGGGATAAGCTCGCGCACGCGGTCAGAACAAGGCGGATTTCCGCGGATTCGGGCAGGGCAATAAAAATACCACTGTCTCTCCGAAGCCGTTGAACAAAGCCGGCTTCGGAAGAAGTAGCGGTAGAAAAGGCTCAACTCGAAGATCGGAGCTTGACGCGACTCGGTGAAGGATCATGAATGGCTGCATTATAACATAGCAAATTTTAATGGTATAAAATATCACTATTCTGAGAAGAAGAGGGAATGGACGAAACCAACGTGTTTGCCGGAAATGCTTCAAAATAAATAACGTTATGAGATAGCATTATTTCCAGAAGATCAGCCTCTACAAGAAAATTAACGTTACGTCATATCACTAAATCCGGTCTCACGGGCGAAAACGGGTTCGATTTCACGAAATAACGATATGGGAAAGCACTGTTTCCGCACAAATCACCCTTCTCGCAAGAATAGCGTTATCCGATAACGTTAAAATTTCCGTAACGGAGTTGAATCCCCTTTACGATGATCCTCAGGCGAGTCAAGCACCGATTAGCGTGTTGAGCCACTTTTATTCTTATGTTTCTTTACGGAGTGTAATTGGCGCCGGGCGTGTACTTGTTGGAGGAGCTCCACAGCAGGAATTGGTCGATTCCGTTGTCCTTGAGCGCTTTGATCTGGGCGTTCACCGCTGCGACATCGTATTGGATGTGGCCGGGCACCCAGGTGGCGGTGAAGTCCTGGATCCAGGGACGGACGAGCGGCTTCAGCCCGTTCAGCGGATTGAGCTTCTTCCAGGTATCCTTGCTGGCCCCGTCAATCGTCTTGTACGGCTGCGCATCGGGGACGTTCGAGCCGTACCAGCCGGTGCTGTAATGGCTCGGATAGATCATCGGGCAGAGCACGTCCACGTTCATCGCGATCTTCTGGAAGTCCTGGCCGATCCCTTCGGCGGCCGGAACGGCGGCGGCATACCCGAAGATGTCTACGGACACCCGGACGCCGAGCGGATCCAGCTGCTCCCTGGCATACTTGACGAATTCGGAGACAGCGTTGATGCGCGTGCGCTTGTCATGCGTGTATGTAAGCGTGTCTGCCCGCTTCTCAAAGCCTTCCGGGAACCGGACGTAATCGAACTGAATCTCCTTGAAGCCCTGCTTGGCGGCTTCCTTGGCGACTTCGATGTTGTAGTCCCAGACTTCCTTCATGTACGGGTTGACGAAGCTGTCCTTCTTGCCGTTGGTCCAGATCGAACCGTCCGGGTTGCGGAAGGACAAGTCCGGCCGTTTGTTGGCCAGGATCGTATCCTTGAATACGACGATGCGGGCGATGGGGTAGATGTCGTGCTGCTTCAGCGTGCTTATGACGCTGCCGATATCCCCGATGAAGTTTTGTTCGGCTCCCGTCTTCTCCAGGTCCGGGTTGCCGGTCTTGTAGGTGATGTACCCCTTGTCGTCCTTGACGTCGATGACCATCGCGTTCAGGTCGGTGTCGTCCATCAGCTTCACCAGCTGTTGGAAGCGGCTTCCGCCTGCGCTGTAGGCGGTCGTGTAGACCCCCTTGATCAGTGGGGCGTCCGACTGCGGGTCTTCCTTGCTGGCCGGGCGCAAGTAGTCGTCCGCGCTGACTGCGGGTTTGTTCTGATCCGCCTGGACGATGGGCGGCGGGGTGAGCGAGGCGGCGACCACTTTGTCGAGCGTGACATCGCTTTGTCCTGCGGAGGTATTTCCCCAGATGAGCAATAGGGCGGCAAGCAGATTCTCCATAAGTGCGTTCTCTCCAAATCCTTAGCGTAGTTAAATGAAGCGACTTTCTTCCTCATATCTCCCTGTTCTACCCCATACTAAACAAAAAGAAGCGAAACGACAAAGGTATTTTGTCCTACAACAGGATGATGTCTGTCTTCCTCAAGAGGCTCGGAAAGAAAAGGACGCCTCATTGAAGCCAGGCGTCCTTTTGATGTTCGGAAATGCTGAATTGAATAATTTCCATGGCATCCTCCGTCTCCAGAGCTTCGATGCCGTTCACGAGCACGATGTCCGAATCCAGCTCAATTTTCTTGAGGAAGGGGAACATCTGGGGTGTAAATTTCATGACGATGCTGGCCAGCTTGACGGTTTCCACAGGCATCACCATCCCAATCGGATTTTTCCTTGCGAGAAAAAGGGGTTGGAACGCGTGTGCGGTACGCACCAGAACATGATGAAATTCACTAGTCCAGTATACCAATGGCATCGGCCGGAGGCAACAGGGGAAAAGCGGAGGATTCAGTGACGGCGGAATTGGCCGAGCACGCTCACCGTCTCCATGATGTTGACAAACGCGTGCGGATCGAGATCCAGAATCGACTTCTTCAGCTCCGCCAGCTCATAGCGGGTGGTCACCACCATGAGCACATCCTTTTCCTGTTTGGAGTAGGCGCCTTCCGCTTTCATCACCGTGACGCCCCGGTTTTTGAGCAGATGCTCGACCAGCCTGTTCTTCTCCTTGGTGACGATGAAGGCGGTGACCTTGACATGGCGGATGTGGATGGAATCGACCAGCTTGGAGGATACGTAGATCGAAAGCATGGAGTACAGCGCTAAATCCCAGTTCTTTTTATAATACCCGAGGGAAAGAATGACCAAACCGTTCAGGATAAAAATAAAGCTGCCGAGCGGAAAATCCCGATTGCGCGTCACGATCGAGCCGACGATGTCGAAGCCGCCGGTGGAGCCGCCCGCCCGGAGCGATATTCCCGAAGCGATGCCGATGATGACGCCGCCGAAGACGGCTGCGAGCATCGGCTCCTTGGCGATCGGCGTCGTCGGCAAGAACTGCATGAACCAGGCGGTGGCGCCGACGGAGATCAGGCTGAGCACGATGAATCGCTTGCCGATGGCGACAAGGCCCCAGATGATGACCGGGACGTTCAGAAGCAGGTACATGATCCCGATATTCCAGTTCGTAAAATAACCGATCAGCATCGAGACGCCGGACACCCCGCCTGCGAGGAGCTGATGGGGAATGAGCAGCATGTTGAAGCCGACGGCGAGCAGCAGGGCTCCCGCCAGAATGGCTCCGAGTTCGTACAGCGTGCGTTTCATGAGGACACCTCAACTCTAGTATTGACCAACCGGAGGAAACGATCCGGCGTTTGGCGCGTAACCCATTATACGACAAGAAGTGCGGTTGTCCATAAAATGTTGATCTCATGGAAACGGTGCCATCCGTCCGAACAAAGAAAATCCCCCGGCGCAGCGCGACGGGGGAGGGCGGAAGTGGTACGAAGGAAGTGGCGGCAATTGCGCGACAGGGTTGAAGCGGCTACCTTCGCCGTCTGGTGGAGAAGGAGCCGAAGCTTTTCTTGGTGGACGGGGACTTGAACTTGAAGCTGGGCGTCGAGCCGTCGCTTTTCTTGCTGTAGGATTTGGTGCTCCAGGTGCCCGAGCTCTTGGGTGTATCGGCCGAGTCCGAGGAGGAGCCGCTCTTGCCCTTGCTGCTGAAGAAACCGGTGCCGGCCGAGGTCTTCGGCTTCACCTTGCTCTTCAGATCCGCTTCGAAGGAGCCAGTCTTCGCTTTGCTGTCCGGCAGAGAGGAATACCCTCTGTATGTGTTCGAGCCGTTCGCGAACCAGCCTCCGCCGGAGCCGCCGAAGAGCGAATGAAGCAGAGAAGCGGTCAGATAGCCTTCCAGGAAGGAGGAGCTGTAATGATTCTGGGCGTAAGGGATGCTGCTGATCTCAACCAGGGAATTGGCGGCTTTCGCCGGGTCCTGCTGAACCTGGATGATCTTGTCGGAGTAGGCTAGGAACATCTGCTCCGCGCTCTCCCGGCTGATCTCCCGCGGCTTCTCTTCCTTGGCCAGCTTGCCTGCGGTGGTCGGGACATCCTGATTCTCGGCCAGGTAGATCTTGGAGGAATCCTGCCCTTTGCCCTGGATATCGACGAGCGGATAATGGTCCTTCACGTAACCGGATGCGTTGGAGCAGCCGGCGAGGAGGGAAAAGACGAGCGCGAGCGCGACCCAGGCTTGCCAGGTCAGGCGTTTCATGCGGTTAGCCTCCTTGAATTGGATTATGCCTGATTATCGGCGCGCAGAAATTTGACTTCGCCGGAGGGAAGGCGCTGCCCGTTCATGGCGACAAACTTGCCGTCCTGCCACTGCAGGAAGAAGTAGCCCTCTCCCTCCGAGCAGTAGCGCCACAGAAGCACCTCGTCGCCGCTGCGGAAATCCGTCTGCCCTTCCGTCCGCGCGAGATCGGTGCGGTTCCATTCCAGATCGTAGAACACGTCTCCGTCCAGATCGAGGCGGGTTGGCACCTCGCTCGGGTCGTCCAGCGACCCTTCCACGAATTCGCAGAGGAAGCATTCGTACTCGCGGCCCTTCTCGATGAGCAGGCAGGAGATGTTCTTCCCGTCTCGGAGGTAGTAAGCGATGCGATGAGGGGGATAGCCCCGGTCGAAGTACACGACCTTGCCGCTGATCACGTACTGCTCCAGATCGACGGACACGATGTCGCCGATCCGGGCTTCTTCGAACGGATTCTGCGGGGGAGCGGGCGGCGCTTCCTTGCGGCTCTTCACGATCGCTCCGATGCGTTTCATTATGGACATTGGCGTAGTCTCCCTTGCCGAGTAAATTGTTAGATCAATGCCTTTTTCATACGTTTGAAGAAAGGCGCGGTTTCGTTTTTTGAAAGAAAATGAAAGCTTTTCCCCGGGCCGCTGGCAATGACCTCGTGCAGTGTGTTATACTAGTCCGTGATGTTCTTTGGTACGGCGGTATTTTCCTGCTCAAAGGGAAATGCTTTTTTTATGCACCGTGTGGGTGCTCGAAATAACCGGAACTGAAACCGTACTGGAGATGCCGCTAATGGCGATAAGTAGAGAGGGCCAGGGAGGCCCAGGAAAAGGAGTTTGATTCCATTTGATGACATTTAACGAATTCGGTTTTGAGCCTAAGGTGCTGCGGGCCGTTACCGAGATGGGCTTTGAGGAAGCGACGCCCATTCAGGAGAAGACGATTCCCCTTGCGTTGGAAGGCAGGGACTTGATTGGACAAGCGCAGACCGGCACAGGCAAGACCGCCGCCTTCGGCCTGCCGCTCGTTCAGAAGATTCAGCCGACGGAGGACCGCATCGTCGCTCTGATCATGTGCCCGACGCGTGAGCTGGCCATTCAGGTGGCCGAGGAAGTGAGCAAGCTGGGCCGCTTCAAGGGCATCCGTTCGTTGCCGATCTACGGCGGCCAGGATATCGTCAAGCAGATCCGCGCCTTGAAGAAGCGCCCGCAGATCATCATCGGGACGCCGGGACGGCTGCTCGACCACATCAACCGCAAGACGATCAAGCTGGACGACGTGCAGACCGTCATCCTCGACGAAGCCGACGAAATGCTCGACATGGGCTTTATGGAAGACATCCAGTCGATCCTCAGCCTCGTGCCGGAAGAACGTCACACCATGCTGTTCTCGGCTACCATGCCGTCGAACATTCAGCGTCTGGCCCAGCAGTTCCTGAAGAATCCGGAGCATGTCTCCGTCATTCCGAAGCAAGTCAGCGCGCCGCTCATCCAGCAGGCTTACATTGAAGTGCAGGAGAAGATGAAGTTCGACTCCCTGTGCCGCCTGATCGACATGGAATCGCCGGATCTCGCCATCATCTTCGGCCGGACGAAGCGCCGCGTCGACGAGCTGGCGGAAGGTCTGCAGAAGCGCGGCTATTCCGCCGAGGGCCTGCACGGCGACCTGTCGCAGAACCAGCGCGACGCCGTCATGCGCAAGTTCCGCGACGGCAGCATCGACGTGCTGGTGGCGACGGACGTGGCGGCTCGCGGCCTTGATGTCTCCGGCGTGTCCCACGTCGTGAACTTCGACCTGCCGCAAGACCCGGAAAGCTACGTGCACCGCATCGGCCGGACCGGCCGCGCCGGCAAGGAAGGCACCGCTTGGACCTTCGTCACCCCGCGCGAGATCGACCACCTGCACTTCATCGAGAAGATCACCCGCCACCGCATCACGCGCAAGCCGGTGCCGAGTGTGGCGGAAGCGATCGAAGGCAAGCAGAAGATCACTGCCGAGCGCATCATCAACCTGATGCAGAGCGAGGATACGAACGAATACAAGGGAGTCGCGATTCAGCTGTTGGAAGAGTACGACTCCGTCAATCTGCTGGCGGCGGCCATGAAGCTGCTCACCGGCGATCGCAAGGACGTCGAGGTCGAGCTGACGCCGGAGGATCCGCTCCGCGCCAAGAAGCGCCGGCCGGACGTGCGCTCCGCCGGACGCCGCCCGAATAGCGGCGGCTATGGCAGCTACGGCGGCCAGCGCCGGGATGGCGGCAGCCGCTACGGCGGCGGCAGCCGTCCGCGCCGTGACGGCGACTACAACCGCGACGGCGGCAGCCGCGGCGGTAACCGGGACGGTCAGCGCAGCGGCGGCTACAAGCGCGACGACAGCCGCGGCGATGGCCGCAGCAGCTACCGCAAGAGCGACGACGAACAATAATCCGCTCACGGATACCATTTCCGGCAGGCAGACCGGGGGACGATTCGTCCCCCGGCTGCCTGCTTTTGCTTATGTCGGGCGGACTCCTAGGAGTTTGCCGACAAATGAGCTATAATGTGGAGAGGATGGGCGCATTTTGCGCAGCGGGAGCAGGTCCCCCGGCCGGAGCACCGGTTCGGTCGGAATGCGCAGGCCTTGGCTAACGACGAAGGAGGAGCTTTTTTGGAAACAAGGGGTATCATGGGCGGCTTCTACCGCATCTCGGAATGGATCATGCGGTTGTCCGCCATCAATCTGCTTTGGATCATCTGTTCGTTTCCTGTTTTCTTTCTTATTCTAAGTATGATGATGACGCCAGCGGATCAACTGACGGCCGACTACTTCAAGCAGTTGTTTTTGCTCGTTGGCATCGTTTCTCCATTTACCCTGGTTCCTGCCAGCGCCGCCATGTTTGGCGTGGCCCGCAAATGGGTCATGGGCGACGAGGATGTTCCGCTGTGGAAGACGTATTGGAAAAACTACCGAGACAATTACAAGCAGGCGATGATCGGCAGTCTCGCGTTTACCATCATCGGTGTGGTTCTTTCCGTTAACTACACCTTTTATATGGGGCAGTCCGGTATTCTTCGATCCCTGTCCATCATGTTCATCGTCCTGATGGTGTTCCTCCTGGGGGCGTTTCTTAACTTCCTTTCGATTCTGGTTCACTTGCATATGGGTACTTTCCAGATTGTTAAGAACAGCGTGCTGATCACCGTCGGTCAGCCTATTAATACGATTATGCTGCTGGTTATGAACGGCGTTATTGGGTATATTAGCTTTACCGTGCTTAACGGATTCCTCATCGTCTTCTTCACGGGCAGCGTCATGGCGATCGCGTCCTTCTGGAACTTCCAACGCAGCTTCACAAGGATCCAATCCCGCTACATGGCGAGTCAGGAGACCGAATCCGGGGATTCCGAAGAAGCGGATGATGCGGACGAACCAGACGAAGCGAACGAAGACGGCGGCGATGATCGTGAAGAGGATGAGCGGCTCGCTCTTGGCGACGGAGCCGATCTGCCTGATTCGACCGGCGGGAAACCGCGCGAGTAAGCTTTTTCCAGCAAATGTCCCTTGCATCCGGGGCTAGCCGGAGCGTATAATGACGATACTGATAAAAGTCCTGCGGTGTTCGTTATGGTTTTCTGTTGTTTTGAACCAATGACATGTTTCTAGGGAGTTTTCATATCATCGCACAGCTGACAAGCCCTCCTCGAAGGGATCTCAAAAGCGCGATTGCGGACACCCACCTGCGAGAGCAGGTTTGAAACACTTAAACCGGACGGCACATGCGGGCTTTTCCACAAAAAATGACAACCGCCTCTCCTGCGAGAAAGGCGGTTTTTTTGCGTTCGGCGGCAGCTGTCAGCAGGGTCGACGAGCGCTAGCAGCGCCATGCCGAGACGACGAACCGGCTGACGGGCGGGATTCTTATCGCTGCGCGGCGAGGTCGCTCAACTGATGGAACGTATCGCGCAGGGTCGGATAGAGCGACCGGTAGACCGGGTAATACCGCTCGTAGGCGGCGCGGTTCGCCGCGATCGGCTCGACCCGGTCGACGACCTGAATCCATTCCGCGCAGAGCTCGGTGATGTCCCGCTCCAGCACGCCGGACGCGGCCATGACCGCCGCTCCATAAGCCGGTCCGTCGGTCGAGTTGACCGTGACGACGGGGTACCCGAGAATGTCGGCGATCATCTGCCGCCAGAACGGGCTGCGGGCGCCGCCTCCGTTCACTCTGAGCTCCTTCACCTCGACGGAGGATTCCTTCATCAGCTCCAGCGAGTCGCGCAGCCCGAAGGTGATCCCCTCCATGACCGCGCGGGTCAGATGGGCCTTGGTATGCCGCAGGTTCAGGCCGATGAAGCCGCCGCGCGCCTTCGGATCGGGATGCGGCACCCGCTCGCCGCTGAGATAGGGCGCGAAGAGCAGCCCCTCGCTGCCGATGGGGGCCGTCGCGGCGAGCTCGGTGAGCAGGTCGTAGACATCGCGGCCTTCCCGCTCGGCCCGAGCCAGCTCCTCCTGCGCAAAATGGTTCTTCCACCACTGGAAGGAGCCGCCCGCCGCCAGCATGACGCCCATGCGGTGCCACTTGCCGGGGACGCCGTGGCAGAACGAGTGGAGCCGGCGCTCGGCATCCTCCTGGTACGTCTCGTCATGGACGAAGACGACGCCGGAGGTGCCCAGCGCCACGCTGGCGATGCCAGGCTTCACCACGCCCACGCCGACGGCGCCGCAGGCCTGGTCGCCGCCACCGGCCGCCACCGGGATTCCGGCGGCGAGTCCCGTTGCCTCCGCGGCCTCCGCCGTCACGACGCCGACGATTTCGTTGCTCTCATAGAGCGGCGGCAGCCACCCGCGGTCGATATCCAGCTTGTCCAGCATCTCCTGCGACCAGCTGCGGGCTTTGACGTCGAGGAGCAGTGTTCCGCTCGCATCCGCGACATCGCTGCCGAAGGCGCCGGTGAGTCTGAGCCGAACGTAATCCTTCGGCAGCATGATGTGGGCGATGCGCGCGTAATTTTCCGGTTCGTGGCGGCGGAGCCAGACGATCTTCGGCGCCGTGAAGCCGGTGAGCGCTTTATTTCCGGTCCATTCGCCCAGGCGCTCGCGGCCGACGGTCTCCTCGATCCACGCGCATTCCTCCGCCGTGCGTTGGTCGCACCAGAGGAGGGCGGGCCGGATGACTGCGAGCTCGCGGTCCAGGAAGACCGAGCCGTGCATCTGGCCGGACAGGCCGATCCCCCGCACTTCGCCCGCGGATACTTTCGCTTTTCGCAGCAGCAGCCGGATGCACTCTGCCGTTCCTGCCCACCAGTCCCCGGGATTCTGCTCGGCCCAGCCGGGATGCGGCTGGTTGAGCGGATACTCCACGCTTTTTCCGGCCTTCACCCGGCCGCATTCATCCACGAGAATGCACTTGACGGCCGATGTGCCCAGATCGATACCCAAAAAATATCCCATGATTTCACCTCATAGCTGGTCTGGTCAACCGAGTCCCCATGCCTGTCCCGAAGGAGGGCGGCAGGCTGAGAGTAATCCTGCAGGGACTCTGCTATAATTATATTCGAAGGGGCGGGGCGAAAATCCTGCCGACTTTGTACAATAATTGAACGAAGTTTTGACTGGGGAACGGTTTCCCCGAGAGAAAGGGAAGGGGCGCGCATGTTTGCGGAAGAGAGACAGAATCAAATCCTGGATAAGGTAAACCGAAACGGCAAGATCACAGTCCTGGAGCTGAGCGAAGCGCTCGGCGTATCCCCGGTGACCATCCGCCGCGATCTGGAACGGCTGGAGGAGGCGGGATACCTCTATCGGACTCACGGCGGCGCCTTCTCCCTGGAATCGGGTGTCCGGGAGACGGCTCACGAGCGCTCTTTTTCGGAAAAAGAAGAAGCCTTCGCCGCCGAGAAGATCAGAATCGCCGAAGCAGCCGCGGCCCTGGTGGAGGACGGCGATTCCCTCCTGCTCACTCCCGGGACGACGAACATGCTGCTCGCAGGCAAGCTGAAGGGGAAGCGGGCGCTCAGCCTCGTCACTAACGCCGCGAATATCGCGGCGAGCGTCGCAGCGGAGCCGGACTGGAACGTGATCCTGACCGGCGGCCGAATTCGCCCGCAGTCCCACGCTCTGGTAGGTCCGCTCGCCGAGGAGAGCCTGGACAAGATCCGTGCGGACAAGCTCTTCCTCGGCGTGGACGGCCTGGATTTTCAAGGCGGGCTCACCACTCCGAGCCTCGAGGAAGCCAGCGTCAACCGCAAGATGATCGCGCTCGCCAAGCAGGTGATCGTCGTGACGGACCACAGCAAATTCGGCAAGGTCGCCTTTTCGCGGATAGCCGAGCTCGGTGCGGTCGACATCCTGGTGACGGACAAGGGGCTCTCGGCCGACTATGCCGATTACCTGCGGCGGGAAACGGATATTCGCCTCATGCTGGTGTGAGGTCCTTTTGGCATGTGGGTTGATCGGGTGCGGGAAAAGTAGATGAAAAGTAGAGAAATCCCATTGACCGGCTGCGAGGTTGGTAGTACAATGAAAACGAACATAAATGATCATTTATTATCACAAATGAAACTTTAAATGCGAGCTATTGCCAGAAAATGAAATCATACGAAAGAGGTGCGAGGATGGCGGATTTGAACGAGTTGAAACGGGCTTTTGTCGATGCCTTTGGCGGCACGGGGGAGGGCATCGAATGCTATTTCGCTCCGGGGCGGGTCAACCTGATCGGAGAGCATACCGATTACAACGGCGGCTACGTGTTTCCGGCGGCGCTCACCTTCGGGACGACGATGCTGCTGCGCAAGCGCGGCGACAAGCTGATCCGGTTTGCGTCCGGCAATTTTCCGGCGCGGGCGGATATTACGCTGGAAGGCGCGAAGAATGAGAAGGAGCACGATTGGATCAACTATCCGAAGGCCGTGCTCGTTCATCTGGCCAAGCGCGGCTATACCTTCGGCGGCTACGATGTTTACTACCTCGGCGAGATTCCCAACGGGGCGGGGCTGTCCTCCTCCGCGTCGATTCAGCTCGCGACGGCTTTCGGCTTCATGACCTCAGAGGGCCATCCGGTGGACCGGGTGGAGCTCGCCCTCGTCGCCCAGGAGTCGGAGAATCAGTTCATGGGCGTCAACGTCGGCATCATGGACCAGTTTACAGTGGCGAACGGCAAGAAGGACCACGCCATCTTGCTGAAATGCGACACGCTCGACTATGAGCTCGTTCCTTTTCGGGCGGCGGGCTTCAAGCTGGTCATCGGCAACACGAATAAGCGCCGCGGTCTGGTTGATTCCGAATACAACACCCGCCGCGCCCAATGCGAGGCAGCCGTTGCTTCCCTGCGTCAGGCATTCCCGGAGCTGAAGTTCTTGGGCGAACTCAATGCGGCGCAGCTTGCGGCGAACGAGCATCTCATCGCCGACGAGACAGTGCAGAAGCGCGCCCGCCACGTCATTGAGGAGAACGACCGGGTGCTCGCCTCGGTCAAGGCGCTCAAGGACTCCGACCTGGATGCCTTCGGCAAGCTGATGATCGCCTCGCACAACTCGCTGCGCGATCAATACGAGGTCACCTGCAAGGAGCTCGACGTCATGGTCGAGGAAGCGCTGAAGATTCCCGGCGTTCTCGGCTCGCGGATGACCGGCGCGGGCTTCGGCGGCTGCACGGTGTCGCTGGTGAAGAGCGAAGCGGTGGAGGAGTTTATCGCCAAGGTCGGCCGGGCGTATGCCGAGCGGACCGATTACCATGCGGACTTCTACGTAGGCGAGATCGGGGACGGAGCAAAGGCGCTGTAAGCGCCGACGGCCACTCTTGTTCCGCAAACAGCGAGCGGCCGATAGCTCCATATTTTCCCCAGTTGCCTCCCTGCTTCCATCGTTATAATCGGCAGTAACGGCACTGACCTTGCAGCGCAGCTCCAAAGGACAGCAGCTCCAAAGGACATTTGAGACGCTTATCCGGCCAAAACCGCTAATCTTGTTTGTAACGGACATGCGGGACGCTTAGAAGCAGAAATATGCAGGCAGCAGGAGAAAATCAAGGTATAAGAGTCGCTAAAGTCCGTTGGATTGCTTGCGGCATGATTTTTTGGCTATAATGGTCTCTCATGTCCGCTGCATATGAAATAAGGGGTAAAAACACCGCTTTTTCAAAGCGATCCTCCATTTTCTTCAATATAGAGGTTGAAATTACCGCTATTCTCGCTGATACTCTTCATGATGACGGTTATCGAATAATTAACGGTGGCTATTCCCTTTATTTCCATCCAATATATCTTCGGTAGAAAATAGCGGGCGAAATTCCCCCTATTCTTCACTCGCTGCCAGGCTGCGCGTTGCGTCAAACACTGGCTTTCAGGATAAGCCACTTTTCAAGCACTAATGTTTTGAGCCAAATTTTAAAGTTCATCTTTATACCAAACCGGCTCAGGCCGGACATATGGAGGGAGATAGCCATGGCGATTTTGGTGACAGGAGGAGCCGGATACATCGGTTCGCATATGGTAGCGGAATTGCTTCGCCTCGGCGAAGAGGTGGTGGTCGCGGACAGCCTGGAGACGGGACACCGCGATGCGGTGCTGGGCGGCAAGCTGCATGTCGGGGATCTGCGGGACAAAGCGTTTCTCGACCGGGTCTTCCAGGAAAACGAGATTGAGGCGGTCATTCACTTCGCCGCTAATTCGCTGGTCGGCGAGAGCATGACCAACCCGGGCAAATACTATCACAACAACGTCTACGGAACGCTGTGCCTGCTTGAGAAGATGCAGCAGTACGGTGTGAACAAGATCGTATTCTCGTCGACCGCGGCGACTTACGGCGAGCCGGAACGCACGCCGATCGAGGAAGCGGACCGGACGTTCCCGACCAATGCTTACGGCGAGACCAAGCTGGCGATGGAGAAAATGATGAAATGGTTCGACGTCGCCCATGGAGTCAAATATATCGCCCTGCGCTATTTCAACGCCTGCGGCGCCCATGAGAGCGGCCAGATCGGCGAAGACCACGCGCCGGAAACCCATCTCATTCCGGTCGTCCTCCAGGTGCCGCTCGGCAAGCGCGAATTCATCTCCATCTACGGGGAAGATTACCCGACGCCGGATGGAACGTGCATTCGCGATTACCTGCATGTCACCGACCTGATCAGCGCCCACGTCCTCGCGCTCGGGCGGCTCCGGAATGGCAGCGAAAGCAACGTTTATAACCTGGGCAGCGGCCAGGGATATTCCGTCAAGGAGATCATCGACGTCGCCCGCAAGGTGACGGGGCATCCGATTCCGGCCAGGGCGGAAGCCCGCCGGGCGGGAGATCCCGCCGTGCTGATCGCCTCCTCCGCCAAGGCGGAGCGGGAGCTCGGCTGGGTGCGCAAGATGGACCGGCTGGAGGACATCGTCGCTTCCGCCTGGAAATGGCACCGCGAGCATCCGCACGGCTATCAAGCATAAACCGGAGGAAGAGAAAAAACCATGGATATCCAACTGCAAATTGAACGCCTGGTGCGGTTCGGAGTGCAGCGCGGCTTGCTCGGCAAGGGCGACGATATCGTCGCCCGCAACGCGCTTCTCGATCTGCTGCAAGTAGAAGAACCTTACGCCGGAGCGCTGCCGGAGGAGGAGCTTGAAGCGCCCACCGCGATTCTCGAGAGCATTCTCGACTACGCCGCGGACAAGGGCATTCTCGCCGAGAACAACACGACGCAGCGCGACCTGCTCGACGCCCGCATCATGGGACTTTTCATGCCCCGCCAGTCGGAGGTGGCCCGCACCTTCTGGCAGCTTGCCGGCGAAGCTCCGGAGAAGGCGACGGATTGGTTCTACCGGCTGTCCTCCGACTCCAACTACATCCGGATGGACCGCATCCGCAAGAACGAATACTGGCTCGCTCCGACGGAATACGGCGAGCTGGAGATCACGGTCAACCTCTCCAAGCCGGAGAAGGACCCGAAGGAAATCGCCGCGGAGCGAAACGCTCCCCAGAGCAGCTACCCGAAATGCCTGCTGTGTCTGGAGAACATCGGCTACGCCGGCCGCCTCAACCATCCGGCGCGGCAGAACCACCGCGTCGTCCCCTTCAAGCTGGAGGGAAAGCCCTGGTTCCTGCAGTACTCTCCCTATATTTATTACAACGAGCACAGCATCCTTTTCAGCCGCGAGCATGTGCCGATGAAGGTGAGCCGCAGCTCGTTCGTCCGGCTCCTGTCCTTTGTGGAGCAGCTGCCGCATTATTTCATCGGCTCGAACGCCGACCTTCCCATCGTCGGCGGTTCGATTCTCAGCCACGACCATTTCCAGGGAGGGCGGCATATCTTCCCGATGGAAAAGGCACCCGTCGAACGAACCTATGCGCATCCGGAATTCCCCGGCGTGAGCGTCGGCATTGTCAAATGGCCGATGTCCGTCATCCGCATCTCCGCCGCGGAGCAGGAGCCGCTCGTCGAGCTGGCCGACCGGCTGCTTGCCCTCTGGCGCTCCTATAGCGATCCGGCGGCAGAGGTCCTCGCCTTCAGCCATACCGAAGCAGGCGAGGCGCCCCACAACACGATTACGCCGATCGCCCGCCGGAACGGCAAGGGCGACTATGAGCTGGACCTGGTGCTCCGCAACAACCGGACGACGGTAGAGCATCCGCTCGGGCTGTTCCATCCGCACGCCGATCTCCATCACATCAAGAAGGAGAACATCGGCCTCATCGAGGTGATGGGGCTCGCCGTGCTGCCGGGTCGGCTGAAGGAAGAGCTGGAGGCGATTGCCGATTGGCTGGCGGCAGCCGCGCAGCTCGAAGCGGCGCCGGCCATCGCCGCGGATAGCCCGCTTGCCAAGCATGCGGCGTGGATGGAGCAGCTCCGCCGCGATTATCCGGCCGTCGGCCGGCGGGAAGCACTGGAAGCGGTCCGCCGCGAGGTCGGGAGCAAGTTCGCCCGCGTGCTGCTCGACGCCGGCGTATACAAGCGCAATGCGGCCGGCAAGGCCGGCTTCTCCCGGTTTATGGAGCACACCGGGTTCCTCTCCGCGTCCGATTCGGAATGATCCTTAAGCCGCAAGCGCCCGAATAACCGGTCGGCACCGGCCGCTAACCGCTTCCCTCTTTTGATTTCCCCAAAACAATGGTAAGATGAGAACAGTAGCCATCCGGTGCCGCGCATCGGTTCAGGACCATGGTTGAGGAGGGCAAGGCATTGTTGAAAAGGACGTTGGTCGGCTTGATTCGCAGCTTCGAGTCAACGGGGGAAAACGCGAAGGAGCCGGAACTGAAGACCAAGCACTACAAGCTTCCCAAGGACAAGCTTTGGGAGGAAGTCATCAGCATGCTGAAGAAGCTGAAGGGGTATTCGATTCTGCACGAGGTCCAGAATGTCGGCGAGATCGTCGTCGAGAAGCGGAGTGCACTTGGCCGCACGCAGGATATCACCCTCACCTTGTTCCGCATCACTCCGCTGGAATCGGCCGTAGACATCTATTCCGCCTCCCGGGGAAATCTGGGTGATTTGGGGTCCAATTACCGCAACATCGTGGAGATCTACAGGCATTTGGATAAGAGGCTGGCCCAATACAAGCTGTAAGCATCCTGCTCCCGGGGTCGTCTGGGAGCTTTTCTTTTCTTGCCCCGCCGCCCGCAAAGCCCAAAAAGACCTTCAGGCCGGAGGGCGAGAAGGTCCGAGGAAAACTTATGGATTACAGTTCCTTACAACAAGGCTTTCACGGCGGCGACGGCTTTCTCGTAATTCGGGTGCTCGGTCATCTCGCCCAGGTATTCCACGTAGCGGATTTTATCGTCCTTGTCGAGGACGAAAATCGAGCGCATCAGCAGGCGAATTTCCTTTATCAGCACGCCGTAGGCGGTTCCGAAGGAAACGTCCTTGTGGTCGGACAGCAGAACTACCCGATCGACTCCGGCCGCTCCGCACCAGCGCGCCTGGGCGGGAGGCAGGTCGTTGCTGATCGTCAGAATGACGACATCATCGCCGAGCCCCGCGGCCTCTTCGTTAAAACGGCGGGTCTGCATATCGCACACTCCCGTATCCAGCGAGGGCACTACGCTGATCAGCTTGATTTTGCCGGCAAAGTCCTTAAGGGTGGCGAATTCCGTCAGATTCTTGCTCACCGTGAAATCGGGCGCCTTGTCACCGACGTGCAGCTCCGGTCCGATCAGCGTGAGGGGGTTCCCCTTAAAGGTTGCCACACCTGTTCGTTCTTGAGTCATGTTCTTGTCATCCTCCTTAGATAAGACTCGCTTGCAATCTTTATTATATCGGGTTGGAAAAACAGTTGTCCAATCCAGGGAGAGGTAGCGTTTTGGAACTTCGACAGCTCCAGTATTTTCTCAAGGTAGCCAAAAAACAGCATGTGACCCAAGCCTCCGAAGAGCTGCACATCGCCCAGTCGGCGGTCAGCCGGCAGATTCACCAATTGGAGGAGGAGCTAGGGGTTTCTCTGTTCGTGCAGCGGGGAAGAAACCTGCAGCTCACCTCCGCCGGCAAGCTGTTTCTCGGCCGGGTGGAAGGGGTGATGGCCGAGCTGGACCGGGCGGTTCGGGAGGTCCAGGAATTTCTCGACCCGGCCAAAGGGGAGATCCGCATCGGGTTTCCCCACAGCCTGGGGATCAGCCTGCTGCCGACGCTGGTGGCCGGCTTCCGCCGCATTCAACCGGAGGTGAAATTCCGGTTCCGGCAAGGGACTTACACGAGCCTGATCCGCGATGTGATGGAGCGGGAGATTGATTTGGCGTTCATCTCCCCGCTCCCCGAGCGTCACAACCATGTCGCGGGCGAGCTGATGCTGACGGAAGAGCTGTACGCCATCCTGCCTCCCGGACACCCGCTGGCAGACCGCGAGGAGATTCGGCTGGAGGAGCTGTCCGCGGAGCCCTTCGTCCTCTTTAACGAAGCCTATTCGCTTCGCTCCATCGTGCTCGAAGCCTGCGAGAGGGCCGGTTTCAAGCCGCGGATCGAGTTTGAGGGAGAAGAGACCGACACCATCCGCGGCCTGGTCGCCGCCGGCATGGGCGTGAGCCTGCTGCCGGAGATGGCCCTCACCGAGACCTCGCTCCTGCAGCCGGTGAAGCTGCGGGTTACGGAGCCGCCCGTGACGCGGACGGTCGGCATCATCCGCCGCAGCGGCGAGGCGCTGCCGCCCGTCGCGGAGGGCTTCCGCCGCTATCTGAACGAATTTTTCCGCATGGGGGACGCCGCCGACCAGACCGGCGTAGCGCACCGGAATTGAACAAAAGGGCCGCCCAAGGGTCATATAAATGGCCAAGGGGCGGCCTCATTTTCGCATAAAATTGGGCAATTACTTATCTGACCTCAAGGAGACAATCAAGGTTGCCGACCATACGGCTGTCTGATCTGATTGGGGAGCTGCTGGTCAGCTGGAGACCATGCAGGCGTGACAGTATAGGGGACATGGCGCTCATCCTAGAGAATGGAGAGCCGGAAAATTCGATGACGCTCATTGAGCCTCTCGAATTCGGCGTGTTTTTAGCAATTTTGTTTTTTGATCGTCACAGATTGATAGACGAAAATTAGTCACAATTTCATAGACAAAACCTACTAAACTTCTTCTCAAATCTCCAAAATATGCTATAATGGGCTGCAAAAGTCTCATGTTTTATTTGGAGAAAGTCCCATCATGTAACTGAAAAGGCAAACCCATCGCAAGGTGGGGACGCAAAGTCATGGGTCCCACGTCGGATCGCCAGACCGCCGAAAAGCTTGTTGGGGCTTCCCCTGTTGAAGCCGAACGCTTGCTGGCGTTGCGGCTTTT
>Ga0255334_1000148_pt1 | contig 73967 bp, 75 predicted proteins | sample EtOH5_35cm_T3_12_FD_202080 | JGI IMG/M metagenome (GOLD analysis project Ga0255334, IMG submission 202080) | Sandy soil microbial communities from University of British Columbia, Vancouver, Canada - EtOH5_35cm_T3_129 | ecosystem: Engineered > Artificial ecosystem > Sand microcosm > Unclassified ...
CCGTGACGGCCACGAAGGCCGCGCGCAGGGCCACCTCGGTCTTGCCGAAGCCCACGTCGCCGCAGACCAGGCGGTCCATGGGGCGGGGCGAAATCATGTCCTGGATCACCGCGTGGATGGCTGCGTTCTGGTCGGCGGTTTCCTCGAAACCGAAGTCGTTGGCAAAGGTCTCGTAGTCCTGCGGGCTGTAGCGGAAGGCATGGCCCTCGCGCGCGGCGCGGCGGGCGTAGATGTTGAGCAGCTCGGCAGCCGAATCGCGTACCTGTTCGGCGGCCTTGCGCTTGGCCTTTTCCCACTGGCCGCTGCCCAGCCTGTGCAGCGGCGCCTCGTCGGCGCTCACGCCGGTGTAGCGGCTGATCAACTGCAACTGGCTCACGGGCACGTAGAGCACGGCCTTGTCGGCGTACTCCAGGTGCAAAAATTCCTGCATGGCGGGCGTGCCGTCGGGGTTCTTGTTGCCCACGTCCATGTTCACGAGGCCCCGGTAGCGGCCGATGCCATGCTGGCTGTGCACCACGGGGTCGCCCACGTTGAGCTCCGCCAGGTCCTTGATCAGCGCCTCGACGTCGCTCACCTGCTCCTGCTTCTTGCGCCGGCGCGTGGTGGGGCCGGCGGCAAACAGCTCCGTCTCGGTCACGAAGTCGATGCCGTCCTCGATCCAGCCGAAGCCCACGGTGAGGCCGGCGGTGGCAATGCCCACCTTCTCGGCGGCATCGCCCTGGAACCCGGCCAGCGAGTCGAAGGCGGGCGGGTTCACCCCGCTGGCGCGCAGAAAATCGAGCAGGCTCTCACGCCGGCCATCGCTCTCGGCCAGCAGCAGCACGCGGTGCTGCGTGTTGCGGATGTGGGTGTGCAGGCGTGCCAGCGGGTCCTCGGCACTGCGTACCACCGACAGGTCACCCAGCTTCTGGAAATGCGGGTTGTCGTCCACGTCCTGCACGCCTGGGCGCAGCGACAGCTGGGCGTGTTCGTTGGCGCGGGTATAGAACTGGTCGATGGACAGGAACAGCGACTCGGGCGGCAGCGCCGGGCGTTCAGGGTCGCCCTGGATCAGGCGAAACCGGTCCTTGGTGTCTTGCCAGAAGCGCTGGAAGGCGGGTTCCAGGTCGCCGTGCAGCACCACGGTCGCTTCGCCGCCGAGGTAGTCGAACACGGTGGCCGTGTCGTCGAAGAACAGCGGCAGGTAGTACTCGATGCCGGCCGTGGCCACGCCATTGCCCATGTCCTTGTAGATGCGGCTCTTGGTCGGGTCGCCCTCGAGCATCTCGCGCCAGCGGCTTCTGAACTTGGCACGCGCCTCGTCGTCCATCGGGAACTCGCGGCCGGGCAGCAGGCGCACCTCGGGCACGGGGTACAGGCTGCGCTGGCTGTCGGGGTCGAAGGTGCGAATGGAGTCGATTTCGTTGTCGAACAGGTCCACCCGGTAGGGCACCAGCGAGCCCATGGGAAACAGGTCGATCAACCCGCCGCGCACCGCGTACTCGCCGGGGCTCACCACCTGCGACACATGCGAGTAGCCCGCCAGCGTGAGCTGGGCCTTGAACTTGGCTTCGTCGAGCTTTTGCTTGACCTGGAAGTGGAAGGTATAGCCCGCGAGGAACGAGGGCGGCGCCAGCCGGTACAGCGCCGTGGTGGCGGGCACCAGCACCACGTCGGCCCCGGTTTCCTTGTCCTTCTGGCTGATGCGCCACAGCGTGGCCAGCCGCTCGCTGATCAGGTCCTGGTGCGGCGAAAACGTGTCGTAGGGCAGCGTCTCCCAGTCCGGGAACAGCGCGCAGCGCAGCGTCGGCGCGAAGAAGGCCATCTCGTCGATGAGGCGCTGCGCATCGGTGGCGTCGGCCGTGATGATGGCGGTGGTGCGCCCACCGGCCTTGTCGCGCTCTGCCAGGCGCGCCAGCAGCAGCGAATCGGCGCTGCCCACGGGGCGGGGCAGGGTGAAGCGTTTTCCGGGGGAGAGTTTGGGCAGTTCCATGCGGATGGTGTCGTCTGGGCCCTCCGCATCCCCTGGGGCGCGAAACGCGCACGGGCTGGATGGGGGCAACGGGAGATTTTAGAATGAGCGACCCATGACTGCTCCGCTGCCACACCCACCGCCCACCCCCTTGTCCACCCAGGGGCGTTTCTGGGCGCTGGTGCCTTGTGCGGGCATGGGCTTGCGCGCTGTGCCTCCTGCCGCCACGCCGGTCGGGGCGCCGGCTGACCCGGCCCTGCCCAAGCAATACCACCTGGTGGCCGGACACCCCATGGTCATGCACACCCTGGCGGCCTTTGCGGGGGTGAGCCGGTTGCTGGGCACGCTGGTGGCCGTGGCGCCGGGGGATCATTTCCTGGACACCTACGCACACCCCGCGTTTTTCACCGTGGAATGCGGCGGACCCACGCGTGCAGATACCGTGCTGGGCGGCTTGCGGGCTCTCGTGGAGCGTGGTGCCCTGCCCGACGACTGGGTGCTGGTGCATGACGCGGCACGCTGCCTGGTGACATCCCGGCAGATCGACACCCTGATAGACACCTGCCAGCACGACGGCGTGGGTGGCCTGCTGGCGCACAAGCTGGCCGACACGCTCAAGACATCGATTGACGGACCCGGCGGCGTGCGCGTGGCATCCACCGTGGACCGCAGCGACAAATGGCTGGCCCAGACACCGCAGATGTTCCGCATGGGACCGCTGAAGGCGGCCATCGAGCATGTGGGCTCGGGCGCCACCGACGAAGCCAGCGCCATGGAGGCGATGGGCCTGCATCCGCGGCTGGTGCCGGGTGGGGCGCAGAATTTCAAGGTGACTTATCCGGACGACTTTGCCCTGGCGGCCGCCGTGCTGGCGCAGCGGGCGCATGGCGCCACGCTGGATCGTTTTGGTGGCGCGCGCGGGCAGGTGGCGCCCGCCTTTGGCAAGAAGACCATGTTTTGAGCCGCCTCGCGGGAGAAAGTGAATCGATGAATTTCAGGATTGGTGAAGGCTGGGATGTGCATGCGCTGGTGCCCGGGCGCCGGCTGGTGATCGGTGGGGTGGAGATCGCCCATTCCATGGGCCTGCTGGGTCATTCGGATGCGGATGTGCTGCTGCATGCGATCACCGATGCCCTGCTGGGAGCCGCTGCGCTGGGCGATATTGGCAGCCATTTCCCGGACACCGACGCGGCATTTCGCGGCGCGGACTCGGTCGTTCTGCTGGCAGAGGCGGCGCGCCGGGTGCGGGCCGCGGGCTATGGCATCGGCAACATCGACAGCACGGTGGTGGCGCAGGCGCCGCGCCTTGCCGTGCATATTCCCGCCATGCGCCGGTGCATCGCGGCCGCGGTAGGCGTGGACGAAGCGCAGGTGAACGTCAAGGCCAAGACCGCCGAACGCCTGGGCCCCGTGGGCCAGGGGCTGGCCATGGAGGCCCGGGCCGTGGCGTTGCTTTTCAAGGCCTGACGCGCCTGCGTGGGTGGCGGGCCGGAAGGATTGAGCGGGGCTGGCCGGGCACGCGGCGCGAACTCAGCCCATGTGGTCCTCGGCCCGGCGGCGGGGAAGCTGCCGCTTGACGGAGGGACGCTGCAGTCGTTGCTTGGGGTCTTCTCCCTCGGGCATGTTGGTGGCCCGCTGCAGCTGGATATGGGCCACCAGGCCGCCGGTGCTGGAATTGGCCAGCGCAAAGATGCCGCCCATGCGTTGCACCGTCTTGTCCACGATCGACAGGCCCAGCCCGGCACCGGCGGCCGCAGTGCGCGCTGAATCGCCGCGAAAGAAGGGCTTGGTCAGGTTGGACAATTGCTCGGGTGGCACGCCCGGGCCGTGGTCGCGCACCTTGATCAGCACCCAGTTTTCGCGGCCCTTGGCGGCAACGTCCACATGGGTGACGGTTGTGTCCACCGTTTTGCCGTAGCGGCGTGCGTTCTCCAGCAAATTGGAGATCACGCGCGCCAGTTCCACCTCGTCGGCCAGCACGTTCAGGTCCTCGGGGATGGCCATGGTGATCTGCAGCTCGCGGTGGTCCTGCACCGCATAGACACAGGACGACACCACGCCGTGCAGGTTGACGGGGGTGAGCGTGACGTGGTCGGGGCGGGCGTAGTCCAGAAACTTGTCGATGGTGGCGTCGAGCTGCACGATGTCGGCCACCATGTGTTCGCGCGCGATTTCGTCCACCACGCTCATTTCGGTTTCGAGCCGCAGGCGCGCCAGGGGGGTGCGCAGGTCGTGCGAAATGCCGGCCAGCATGACGGCGCGGTCCTGTTCCAGCTTGGCAAGCTTTTGTGCCATGCGGTTGAAACCGATGTTCACCTCGCGGATTTCGCTGGTCACCGCTTCTTCATCCAGGCGGCTGGCGGCAAAGTCGCCATCGCGCACGCGGTTGGCGGCATACGAAAGTTGCTTGAGCGGCTGGTTGATCAGCCGTGCAATGGCGGCGGCGCCGGCCAAGGACAGGGCGCCCGCCGTGATCAGCCAGATCAGCCAGGTGCGGCCGCCGGCAGGGCTGAAGCGCGAGCGGTCCATCAGCAGCCAGTTGGGGTCGCCGTTGATGTTGAAGCCGACCCACAGGCCGTTTTCGCCGTTCACGTTCTGGGCCACGATGGTGTCCGGGCCCAGGCGCTGGGTGAGTTCGTCGGTGAGGCGGTTGCCCAGCGCGGTGCTGTCGAGCAGTGTGAATTTGTCGCCAGGCTCGCGCGGCAGGATGCGCACCCCTTCCTGGTCGGCCATGGTCTTGATGAGCGACACGCGCGCGATGGCATCGGCGTGCACCAGCGCCGCGCGGCTGAGGTTGACCAGCGAGGCAATCTGCTGGGCCGTGTGCAGCGTGCGTGGTTCGAATTCCAGCGCCCGCAGCGTCTGCAGCCAGGCCAGGATGCTGCCCACCAGCAGCAGCGCCAGCAGGAAGAAGGTGCGCCAGAACAGGTTCAGCCCCACGCGCGCGCGCTGCTCGCGCGCACGGCGCAAGGATTCCAGCGGCGCGGGGCTGGTGGCGTCGGAGGAGGCGGTCACCGGCTGTCGGGGCGTAGCCGCCGACGGGCCTTCGGATTTGCGCATGAACAGATCAGCTCGTTCCGTCCGGTACGAAAACATAGCCCACGCCCCACACCGTCTGGATGTAGCGCGGCGCCGCGGCGTCCACCTCCACCAGCTTGCGCAGGCGCGAGACCTGCACGTCCAGGCTGCGGTCGAAGGGCTCGAACTCGCGTCCGCGTGCCAGCAGGGCCAGCTTTTCGCGCGACAGCGGCTGGCGCGGATGGCGCACCAGGGCCTTGAGCATGGCGAATTCGCCGGTGGTCAGCGGCAGCTCTTCGCCGTTGCGCTGCAGCGCGCGGGTGCCCAGGTCGAAGGTGAAGGGGCCGAAGGTGACCACTTCGTTGTCGCCCGATGGGGCGCCGGGCGCCTCTTGTGCAGGGCGGCGGCGCAGCACGGCGTGCACGCGCGCCAGCAGCTCGCGGGGGTTGAAGGGCTTGCCCAGGTAGTCATCGGCGCCCACTTCCAGGCCCACGATGCGGTCCACGTCCTCGCCCTTGGCGGTAAGCATGATGATGGGCGTGCGGTCGTTGGCGGCACGCAGGCGCCGGCAAATGGACAGGCCGTCTTCGCCGGGCATCATCAGGTCAAGCACGATGAGATCCACCGTTTCGCGCAGCAGCAGGCGGCTCAGGGCCTTGCCGTCTTCGGCGACCATGACTTCAAAGCCTTCCTGGGTCAGGTAGCGGCGCAGCAGATCGCGGATGCGTGCATCGTCGTCCACCACCAGAATCTTGTCGGTACGGTTGGTTGATGTAGCCATGGTGATTGCGGGTCCAATTTGTAACAGAGCCAATTCTGACCAGCTTCAGCCCCGAAGTTCGGTTTTCTGCCCGTTGTTTGACCAACTGTTACAAGTTTTGCCCCGGCGAGCAAGCCGCTCACGCCCGGTTCACGCAGGCGATCTTTGCAGCGGTTACTGTGGTGGCCTGCGCGGCCCGGTGTGGGGCTGCGCGTTGATCGCAAGGATATTTCCGATATGAAAAATGCTATTCGTTTGATAGCTTCAAGCGCTTTGATGGTGTGCGCTGGGGCTGCTTTTTCTCAAAATTTCCAGGCCGTTGAGCCACGCAACGTGGTGCAGCTTTCGGCTTCCGGCACGGTCGAGGTGCAGCAGGATTTGCTGGTGCTGGCGCTGTCCACCAGCAAGGAGGGCGTGGACGCGGCCACCACACAGGCGCAGCTCAAGCAGTCGCTGGATGCGGCACTGGCCGAGGCCAAGCGCAATGCGCAATCGGGGCAGATGGATGTGCGCACCGGCCCCTTCGGGCTGTACCCGCGCTACGGCAAGGACGGCAAGATCAATGGCTGGCAGGGCCGGGCCGAACTGGTGCTGGAGGGCCGTGACTTTGCCCGCATCACATCCACGGCAGGAAAAATCCAGACCATGGCCATCAGCCAGGTGGGGTTTGCCTTGTCGCGCGAGGCCCGCGCGAAGGTGGAGGGTGAGGCCCAGACCCTGGCCATCGAGCAGTTCAAGGCGCGCGCCGCCGAATTGAGCCGGGGGTTTGGTTTTGCCAACTACAGCCTGCGCGAGGTGTCCGTGAACAGCAACGAGATGTCTCCCGGCCCGCGCCCGCGGGCCATGGCCATGGAGGCCAAATCGGCGGCGCTTGCGGATGCGCTGGTGCCGGTCGAAGCGGGCAAGGCGCAGGTGGTCGTCAATGTGTCGGGCTCGGTGCAGATGCGCTGAATCTGCCCGAACGATTCGGCAGCGGTGTTTTTTGCATGAAAATAGCTTCTAGCGCCCGTTTGGAAAGCGCCAGTAGCTATTGAAATAGGAGCAATTCTGGCGGTGCCAAAGGCTTGGGCAGCCTTGCCATTGGCCCCCGCCCCGCCGGGTCGATGCCGGTTACTGGGCGGTCCAGCCGCCGTCCATGTTCCAGGCCACGCCGCGCACGTTGTTGGCTGCGGGGGAGCAAAAGAAAACGGCCAGGTCGCCCAGCTCATCCGGCGTGGTGAACTGCATCGAAGGCTCTTTTTCACCCAGCAGCAGGCGCTTGGCTTCTTCGTTCGAAATGCCACGTTCTGCGGCCTTGGCGTCCACCTGTTTTTGCACCAGCGGCGTCAGCACCCAGCCGGGGCAGATGGCGTTGCAGGTCACGCCAGACGCCGCATTTTCGAGCGCCGTCACCTTGGTCAGGCCCACGATGCCGTGCTTGGCCGCCACGTAGGCCGACTTTTGCGCCGAGCCCACCAGCCCGTGCACCGAAGCGACGTTGATGATGCGGCCCCAGTTGGCCGCCTGCATGGCGGGCAGGGCCAGGCGCGAGGTGTGGAAGGCGCTGGTCAGGTTGATGGCGATGATCGCGTCCCAGCGCTCCACAGGAAAATCTTCGATGCTCGCCACATGCTGGATGCCGGCGTTGTTCACGAGGATGTCCACGCGCCCGAACTGCGAGGCGCTGTACTTCATCATGTCCTCGATATCGGCCGCGCGGCTCATGTCTGCGCCGTGGTAGGCCACCTGGGCACCCGCTGCCTGGCCGGCGGCCAGCACCTCGGCGCGCGGGCCGTCCACGTCGCCAAAACCGTTGAGCACGATGTTGGCGCCCTGGCGGGCGAGGGCTTTGGCGATGCCGAGGCCGATGCCACTGGTGGAGCCGGTAACGAGTGCGGTTTTGCCTTTGAGCATGCGAGTCTCTCCGAATGAATTACGATGCAATGCAGCCATTATCGAACGCTGCCGCCAGATCCCGCACCCATGATTGAACCTACGCTGAACTACGTACTGTGCCCTGGCGCCGCCTCTGCGGAGGGGCCCTTCGGGAGGGCGCTGGCCAGCCCGCCAGCGCAGCACCGCATGGCGTACCGCGAGTGGAACGGCACCGGCAATCCGGCCCACCCGCATGTGCTGGTGTGCGTGCATGGCCTTACGCGCCAGGGGCGCGATTTCGACACCCTGGCGCGCGCGCTGAGCCGCCACGCCCGGGTCATCTGCCCGGACGTGGTCGGCCGCGGCCAGAGCGACTGGCTGGCCGACCCCGCCGGCTACCAGATACCCCAATACGCGACCGACATGCTGGCCTTGCTGGGCCAACTGCAGCAGCAGGCCCCGGTGCAGACGCTGGACTGGGTGGGGACCAGCATGGGCGGGCTGATTGGCATGGCCCTGTGTGGCCAGCCGGGGCTGGGCGTGCCCGACGAACCCCGCGCATCCGCTGACACGTCTGCCCCTGCCGTGGGGAGCCTGTGGCCGCTGGCCGTGCCGGTGCGGCGGCTGGTGCTCAATGATGTCGGGCCGGCCATCGAATGGCTTGCCTTGCAGCGTATCGGCCAGTATCTGGGGGCTCCGGTGCGCTTTGATTCGCTGCAGCAGGCGGCCGATGCCATGTGGGTCAATTCGTCGAGCTTTGGCCCGCACACCCCCGAACAGTGGCTGGAGCTGTCGCGGCCCATGGTGCGGGCCCTGCCGGATGGCGGCCTGGCGCTGCATTACGACCCTGCCATCGCGCAGGCCTTTGGGGCCATGACGCCCGAGACCTCTGCCGCAGGTACGTTGCAGCTGTGGCAGTTCTATGACCGCATCCAGGCGCGCACGCTGCTGCTGCGCGGCGCGCAGTCCGACCTGCTGGCGCCAGAGACCGCCGAGGCCATGACACGCCGTGGACCGAGGGCGAAACTGGTGGAATTCGAGGGCGTGGGGCATGCCCCCACCTTGATGGCGCAAGACCAGGTGACGGCCGTCACGGACTTTCTGCTGGCCCCCGAAGAAACGGTGGCCGCATGAAAACGCACCCTCCGGCAGTCGCGGCGCATGCACCTTCGGCCGACAACACACTCCCGCAACTCATTGCCGCAACGGCCCACACACTGCCCGAGCAGGTCAATGCCCTGGCGCGCGCGCGCGCCTTCGCCGAGCCCCTCATGGCGGGCGAGGCGCTCGATTCCGGCGAGAACACGCTGGCCCATGCCGACGCCGTGGCCGCCATCCTCAAAGCCATCGGGGGGTCCGATGCCATGCAGGCGGCCAGCTACCTGGTGTATGCCTGCGGACACCTGAACAAGCCCCAGGAGGTGATCGCCAAGGCCTTTGGCGACAACTTTGCGGCCCTGGCGGTGGAAACCACCAACCTGATGCGCGTGCAGCGGCAGGCGCGTAGCGCCCAGCAGGTGGACGACCCGGCGGTGCAGACCGAGAACGTGCGCAAGATGCTGCTGGCGTTCTCGCGCGACCTGCGGGTGGTCATGCTGCGCCTGGCGTCCCGTCTGCAGACGCTGCGGTTTCATGCGGCCAGCAAAACCCCGGTGTCGCCCAGCCTGGCGCGCGAATCGCTGCAGGTTTTTGCCCCGCTGGCCAACCGGCTGGGGATCTGGCAGGTGAAATGGGAGCTGGAGGACCTGTCGTTCCGTTTCCTGGAGCCCGAGACCTACAAGGAAGTGGCCCGCCTGCTCGACGAAAAGCGCGGCGAGCGCGAGGTCTATATGGAGCAGCTGCGTGCGCGGCTGGAGTCCGACCTGCGCGCGCGCAGCATCAGCGCCAGCGTGCGGGGGCGGCCCAAGCATATCTACAGCATAGTCAAGAAGATGCGCGGCAAGTCGCTCAACTTCGACCAGGTGCTGGATATCCGGGCCTTGCGCGTGGTGGTGCCATCGGTCAAGGACTGCTATGCGGCCCTGAGCTGGGTGCACGAGCAGTTCACACCCATCGTGGAGGAGTTCGATGACTACATCGCGCGCCCCAAGCCCAATGGATACCAGTCGCTGCACACCATCGTGCGGGACGCCGCGGGCAAACCCATCGAGATCCAGATCCGCACCCAGGCCATGCACGACCACGCAGAGCACGGCGTGGCGGCCCACTGGGCCTACAAGGAGGCGGGCAGCAAGGGCTATGCGGGCGTGTCGGCCACCGGCGAATACGACGCCAAGATCGCAGTGCTGCGCCAGTTGCTCGCCTGGGAGCGCGACCTGGTCGGCACGGCGCAGAACCGCGGCCTGTTCGACGACCGCATCTACGTGCTGACCCCCGACGCGGCCGTGGTCGAACTGCCCCAGGGCGCCACGCCGGTCGATTTTGCCTACGCCGTGCACACCAGCGTGGGCCACCGGTGCCGGGGCGCACGGGTGGACGGCGCCATGGTGCCGCTCAACACGCCGCTGCAGAACGGCCAGACCGTGGAAATCACCACCGTCAAGGAAGGCCGCCCCTCGCGCGACTGGCTCAATGCCGAACTGGGCTACCTCACCAGCAACCGGGCCAAGGCCAAGGTGCGCGCCTGGTTCAACGCACAGGCCACCCACGAAACAGTGGCCCGGGGTCGCGAGGCGGTTGAAAAGCTGCTCCAGCGCGAAGGCAAGACGGCCATGAAGCTGGACGACCTGGCGGTGCAACTGGGGTTCAAGTCGGCCGACGCGCTGTTCGAGGTGGTGGGCAAGGACGAGTTTTCACTGCGCAGCATCGAAACCCTTCTGCGTCCGCCCGAGCCCGTGTTGCAGCCCGACGATTACCTGCTGCTGAAAAAGACCCGCACCAACGAATCCGCCCCCAAGGGCGGCGTGCTGGTGGTGGGGATCGACTCGCTCATGACGCAGCTGGCCAAGTGCTGCAAGCCCGCGCCACCCGACAATATCCGCGGCTTTGTCACCCGCGGCAAGGGCGTGAGTGTGCACCGCGCAGACTGCAGCAATTTCCGGGAGATGGCGGCGCGCAGCAGCGAACGGGTGATCGAAGTGGAATGGGGTGCGTCCAAATCCGCGGCGGGGGCACCCGTGTATCCCGTTGACGTGGCAGTGGAAGCGGCCGATCGCCAGGGGTTGCTGCGCGATATTTCGGAAGTGTTCGCCCGGGAGAAGACCAACGTCATCGGTGTGCAGACCCAGTCGGTCAAGGGCACGGCATGGATGACCTTCACCGTGGAAGTCTCCGACTCCGGCCGCCTCAACAAGGTGCTGGCCATTGTGGCCGGCGTGGCGGGCGTGCGCGCGGCGCGGCGGCGCTGACCGGCCGTGCTGCCACCTGGGCTAATAACGGTTGCACCGATTTTCCGCAGGCGTTCAAAACCGGGTTTTTTTACTGCTACAATCATTTTCTCGAATACAAACAGGCGCGTAGCTCAGCTGGTTAGAGCACCACCTTGACATGGTGGGGGTCGTTGGTTCGAGTCCAATCGCGCCTACCAATTTTTCCCTCTGAAGTGAACCAGGCTTCAGGATTCCAGGGAACTGTTGGGGAACTTTTCGAAGTTCTATCCTGATGAAGCCGCTCCAATGTGAGCGGCTTTTTCGTTTCTGAGCGCCGCTTCCAGCTTCGCCTTTTCCCTTCCTCGGTCTGCTCCGTCGATCCATTTGGCATAGACGCTGAAGAGCATCTTGGCGTTCTTGTGTCCCATCTGCCGGGCGATGTAGGCAGGGTTCACCCCGGCCGCCAGAGCGTTCGCCGCGTAGGTGTGCCTGGTCTGGTAGGCCCGGCGGCGCCGGATGCCCAGGCGGCGAAGGCTGGGTGTCCAGTAGTGATCCCGCTGGCTGCGCTCGTCGTGCCAGGGGCGGTTGGTCACCGGGTTCTGGAAGATCGCCGCTTCCACCCCGCCCATGAATGTCCATGGCTTCATGGACTGCAGTGCGGTGACAGCCCGGGCCACCAGGTCCACGTCCCGTGCGTTGTAGGTCTTCAGCTCTTTCACTTCGCCAGCGGTGCGCGCGCGCTCCACCCGCACGGTCCCATGGTTCCAGTCCACGTCGCCCCAGCGCAGCGCGATCAGTTCCTCCGGGCGCATACCGGTCAGGAATGCGAACTCGAAGTAAGCGTGCACGCGCGGGTCGTAGCGCTCGCGCAGGTCGGCGAGGATGCGCTCCATTTCGGCCGTCGAAAGCGGGTCGGGCGCGGCTGCCTGGTGCTTGCTGTTCTCGATCCCCTCCATGGGGTTCTCGGTCTTCAGCTCCCGGCCGGCCAGTGCGAACACTCCGCGCAGTGGGATCAAGTAGTTGTTCAACAACTTCGACGACTTCCATGGGTAGCTGCCCACCTTGGCTGCCACCGTTGCATGGGTGAGCTTCTCCATGGTCGAGTCCGCGCCCAGTAGGCTCTTCCAGATGGCCAAGGCATTTGTGTACTGGCTGAGTGTTCGCTTGGCCAAGCGGCCCTTTGTCTCCAGCCACAGCTCGCACCACTGGCCAAAGGTCTTCTCTTCGACAGGGACTGCGCTGGCCGCCCTGGGGCTGTCGGGGAAGAACTCCGCCAGCACGAAGGTGCCGAGCCGGATCTTGTCCCGGATCTCTGCGGCAACGCGGTGGGCGTACTTCACATTGGCGGCCGTTGGCGCGGCGGGCTTGCCGGCCACCGTCAGGGTTTCGCGACACCGTTCCCCGTTGTGCACGAAAAAGAGCCGGATGCTCTTTTCGCGGACTTCTACTCCGTTTCTAAAACCCATGCCTCTATCCCCTTTGTGTCGATCCAGATACGGCCGTCGCGTCCGCGGCGCCATTCCTTGTTTTCAATCCAGTGCCCGCGCTCAATGCGCTTCTCGATCGCCGCTGGTGACAGGCCCGTCATGACGGCGCAGAGCTTGATCGTGACAAAGCGCGCCGATTGCACGAATGCCTGGGGCGTTACTTCGGCTGTCATGTTCCTTCGCCTCCAGCCGCCCGAAGCCGGGTGTTTTCCGCTTCCAGCACTTTGATCTTCGCGCGGGCGGCGGCCAGTCGCTCGAACGGGATGGTATGTATCCCGTCCTTGGCAAGCAGCACGGGTGCTGCACCGCCGTTGATGATTGCGGCGTGGGCCAGCAGTGCTGCGTGCGCTTTGCCGACTGCGGCTTCAGCGGTGGGGTCGCGGGCGGCTCGTGCAGCGGCCAGCTGCAGGTCGTAACACAACTGGGCGTGCGCCTCGTACCAGGCGGCGGTGTCCACCACGGTGGGAACCGTGCCCAGTTTGGCTTCCGCATGGCTCTTGGGTGCCTGTTGGACTGGCGCGTGCTTGCTCCAGGGCGTCAGGCGAGCAAGTTTTTCGAGTGCGGTAGTCATACGGCAGCCCTCCGCAGCTTGCTCGCGGGTTTGTACACCTCGCGGACTTCGCCATGGACAGTGATGCGCGATTGCATAGCTGGGGAAACCGCTGCCCAGTTCGCTGCGCCGATGTCGAAGCCCCACAGATTGCAGCCAGCAGCCGTTGGGCGGAACTGAAAGCGCCGGGCGCCGTGCCATTCACTGCCATCGTCATGACGGAGGGTGATCATGTACAGCCCATCGTGGCGGATATCTCGGCGGTCAAAATCGACCTCGATGCAGTCTCCTGCCTCAATATCGGGATGGCACAAGGCTGCTTGTGTTTGGATCATCTGCAGGCCGAAGAAGTGGCCCAGATCGCCTGGCGTAGCCCGCTGCTCAACTGCCCGAGCGGGAAGCGCCGGGCGCACCGAGGTGCGGCTGCCCAAGACAGCTGCGGTCATGGCTGGCCGTCCTTCGCAGCAGCGCGGATGTTCTCCTTGCGAGGTTTGTAGTTCTGCAGGTAGAAGTCCAAGGACTCCTTGCCCCGCTTGTCGAGGCGGGTGTACACCGCGTGCTTGCGCAGCACACTGGCAGGAACGGTCACCTGTCGACCGGTCTCGTCCTGCACCGTGTAGTCCTCTTCCTCACGCAGCATGCCGGTCCCGATGTGGTAGACCGTCTCGCCGATGAGGGTGTCGAGCAGGGCCGGGGCATCTTCGCGACCACATCCTGAACCCGACAACACATGCACGCGCGCGACGAAAGCGTCGGGGTGCTTGGGTTTGAGTGTGTCGAGCACTGAAGCGGCTTCTTTCCACGATTCGTGGCGAAAGGCCAGGCGTGACCCGCGCGAGGTCCAGACCTCGTAGCGATATTGGTGGCCGCTGCCATCTGCCAAGTGGAGCCAGTCCTTCAACAAACGGCGCTTTTCGGAGAATTCATTCTCGCTGGCGCTGTGCCGGCCTTGATCCATCAGTCGATCAACGGCCCACTGAGGAAGGGGCGGAAGAGGCTCTGGGTGGATCTGGTCGTGGAACTGGTGCGTTTCCAGTACGGACGCAATCAGGGACCACCAGTGGATGCCAATCTCGCCAACTCGTCCAAGCACGTCGAGCGCGTCGAGGGGGGGGCCGGTAATGCAGGCTCAACGCGACGCATCGGTGGCGTAGGGCGGCGGTTCGGGGTGCTCTTGTTGGAGCTGGCTTTGCCCTTGGTTGCGCGCGGAGTGGTGTCTACGGTACAGTTCGTCATGGTTCGGTTCCTTGTGAGAAGGGTTCTGGGCTAAGAGGTTTGCTCGGTTGGCGCCGAGCAGGTTTCGGGTGAAGGCTGGCAGTTGGCGCTGCTGGCCTTTTGCTTTTCTGGGGGCGGTTGGCTGTGTGTCATGGCTTTGATGCTACGGTTTCGGGACCCTCAAACCACCCCCGAAAAGCAACCGATTTGGTCGCTTTTCAAGAAGGTAGGCCCTGAGGCACTGCTTCGGCGAGAGGTTACACAGCTCTGAGCTCTCGCAAAGTTGATTCCATCGAATTTCATTGCTGCTGCCCTTTCTTCTCGATTGCGCGCTCTACGGCCCGAACGATGAAGCTGTTGAGGCTGATGTGCTGGGTTCCAGCGCTCAGCTTGATCTGGTCGTGAAGCGCTCCCGGAATTCGGAGCGTGAAGAATGAATCGCTCTCATCTTTGGCGACAGTGCGGGCTGCGGCAGGAGCGAGGCCTGTTGAGCGCGCCTGCATAGCGGCTGCTTCTCATCTGATAGCCATCTGGATACATTCCACGACAAACGAGAAGGTGGCAACCGCTGTCCGTCAGGGTTAGGCGGCTGGCGATCTTTGATCTCGCTTTTTCGACCTGCCAGGGCTGAAGCATGGCGATGGACTTCACGATTTCATTCCTTTCTCTGCTGGTCGTTGGTCAAGTTGACGGGTCAATTCCAAGCGCATACGGATCTCACCCGTAAGAGTGCGGTGCGCCACCGCAGCCTTCTCGCGGAGGTACTGTTCGAGGTCATCGCTCAGGCGCACAGCCACGTTGGGCTTCTGTTTTGCGCTTGTCGTCATAGAATCACCTTTCGTATTGATCGGTATCGAACAGTCATGAAGCGTATTTTTCATACCGTTCATGACTTGTCAATACTATTTATGACTGATTATGGCGTAATGGAAAACGAGTTGGCTCACCGGCTTATCAAGGCACGATCCGGCCATGGCTGGAGTCAAGCCGATCTCTCTGAGGTCAGCGGAGTGGCTGCCGCCCAGATTTCTCGATATGAATCGGGCCGTGCAAAGCCGCGTCCGGAGGTAGTGGCGAAGTTGGCCAAGTCGCTGGCTGTAGGCTTCGAATGGCTTGCCTATGGCACGGGGGACATTGACGACGGGTCTGAGGTGCCGCGGTATCCTGCCTCTCAGAAGCCGGTATATACGCTCGATTTGGGGGACGATGAAGAGTTGCGCTCGACCTTGGAAGAGCTGGCTCAGCATTACGGCTTGACGCTTCAAATGGCGGTCAAGACTGCATTGTTGGAAGCCGTCAAGGGCCTTAAGAAAGAAGGGCTGAAGGATCCCTCTGAGAACCCCCGCAAACCTAAGTCCTGACCCACCGAGATAGCAATGACCAAAGACGATGCCAAGACGCAGATCACCAGCATGTGGCTGGATTGGCTTGCGACAGGGGGACGAACCACGCTGTCGCAGGACATGCAGGTGTTTTACAGCCATCTCCAAAAACAACATCCCCAAACGTTGTCGTTCCGGGCGGCTGGTGACAAGTGGCAAACGGTGAAGAGCTGGATTCAAGATCGCTACTGATCCCACTACAAAACTTTTGTAGTGCGCGATGTGCGCGGGTTCGCGCACGTCTGCCGTGGTGGTAGCCATTGCCCCCATCACTCCACCTCCTTCGGCCAGCGCTTGAGCCGCTTCAGCGTGCGGCTGATGGGCAGCACGCGGTACACGGCCAGCACGCCACCGATGTTGCGCAGCACGATGTAATCCAAGCCATCGACCGTTGCCGGGCCGCTGAGGTCGGCCGCAGGCTGCTGTGCACCAGGCACACGGCCGGTGTGGAGCTTGATTGCCCGTTGGGTGAGGTAGTCCATATCGGCGTTCATGCCCAGCCTCCACTGATCAGGTTGCGCAGGATTCCCGGGCTTTCCTCGCGATCCTCTGCGTCGCGCTCTTCCATGTGCACCAGAACGGCCAGTGACTCGTCCTTGGAGCGAGGCGCGATCTTGGCCAGCATGGCGAAACAGAGATCGTCATGCGCCTGGGCATAGGCTGGGGAGTCACCATTGCCAAATGGTGCGCGTAGCCAGTACAACTGATTCCAGTAGTCCAGCCCATACAGGCAATCTGAGAGCGTGTGGGGTTGCAGGTCGGCCTTCTTCGCAAAGCGCTCGGCGACCTGCTCCAGGTCGTAGTCGTTGAAGATCCCGTCCTTGATGCGCTTGACGCCCCGCAGGGCCCTCTTGCACGCGGCCTCGGCGGGCGTGTCGGAGAACAGGGCTTCAACCGTGCCGAAGTGCGACAGTGCGGCATGTTGTTTCCTCTGGCGCTCGATGGTGCCCTGTGCCTGGCTCTCCAGTGCGCCGAACCCCATGGTGCCCATGGCGGCCATCATCGAGCTGCCGTGCTGGCGCATCAGGTATTGGCCGTAGCGCAGGCCCAGGTCCTTCATCGGCGTGGCGATCTTCTTTGCCGCCTCCAGAGCCTTGTCGATCAGCACTTGGTGGCCGGTGCGCACGCACTCTTGCAGCCACAGCACGGCATCAATCTCGCGATCACCGGTGACCACTTTGGGCGCGGGCATCTCGGGCACTGTCAGCGCAGTGCTGGCGCTGAACTGGATCGACGGCAGGGAGAAGAGGGCGCGGAACGCTTGGTTGTCTTGCATGGGTTCAGTGTGTTGGTGGAGTGAATCCGGTGGCAATCCGTAGGCTGTGGATTGACATGGAGCGTCAGAGGCGCTGGCGTGCGGTGCGCTCCACGTCGGCGCGGTGCTCGATGTGGCGGCGGTGGCGAGCGGTTTTGTGGTTGCGCCAGAGCAGGCTGACGGTCAGGTGCAGCGCGGCCGCAGGAGCGTTGCCCGCGCGGCGATACAGGCCGTAGAGGCGGAACCAGGACATGGTCAGGCAGCGTCGGCGGGTTCGAGGGATGCGCTGTCGTGCAGCGCGCCCACCTGCTTGGCCTCGGCACGCAGAGCAGGGGGAACGGGTAAGCCGCTTGGCTCGCTCAGCGCAGCCAGCACAACGCCATTGATCGCGCGGCGCACATGGACCGCATGGTCACGGCCTAGGTGATGCGCCAAAGTCATCAATCCAGCTTCGAGGGCTTCAATGGTGATTGGGCCATCGGGGGCCAGCAGTACGGGATCGCGCGACGGATCGGCCAGGGTGGTGCCCACCACCGAATGGGCCCGGCCGCTCTCGGCCTTGGCATCGCACCAGTCAGCCAGTCTGCGTGCCTGGGCTGCCCAGTCTTGGGCTTGAGCGGCGGCGTGGCGCAGGCCGCAAGCAGCGGCTGGCCAGCGTTGGGAGCCGAGGGCGCTCTTGGCAAGGGCGCAGCGGCGACTGTGTTCTTCGGGGGCCGCTTGCAGCAGGGCGGCGGTGTCAGTGGTTTGCATAGACTTCAAAAATTAGTCATTAATGGCTATCCATTTTCGACTAAATTTTGAAGCTGTCAAGCCATAAACGGCTTTTTGGATGTGTAGAAAAGTTGCGAACAGCGTTAAATCGATCGTCCGCAGAGCTAATTGAAGGTCTGCACCTTCGCTATCACGGTGCCCAGGATTGCGTCCTCTTTGGTGAGAGGGCTCACCCGATTTGGCCAGCTAGGGTTCAATTGCAGCAAAAGCCACTTCCCTCCGTCCTCGATGAGTTGTCGGAGGGTTGCCTCTTCGCTGTCGCCTATGCGTACAACAACAATCGATTTGTGTGCAGGCTGAGCCTTTTGATCAACAAAAATGCGATCACCCTCCCGAAATGAAATTGGGCCAGCAGGGTCAAACATGCCTAGTCCTCTGACATCTAGGGCATAGGTGTGGCCACTATGAAGGGTTGGGCATACGACCCATTCAGTGGCTTCTGGCGCGTCGCCTGTTGAGGCACTTCTCCAATTTAGGAGCGGAACTAGTCCTTTCGCCTGCCGCTGGGCCGCAGTTGTAATTTTGTCAATGGCTCCGGTGAGTGTCCGTAAGTCTCGCGTGCGTGGACTCATGTGCTTTTCTGCAAACACGTCATGCTCAAGGTAGAGATCGCCCACATCGACCTCGAACTCTTCTGCAATCCGGTTGAGCGCGGCAGCTGACGGGTTCACCTCGCCTCGCAAGATGCGACCAATCGAGCTTTGGGACATTCCAGTCCTCTGGGCGACTTGCGTCTGGCTGCGGAGGTTGTGGTTTTCCTTCATCAAAAAATGAAGGTTTTTGCCCAAATTTTGGTCGGCGGGGATCTTTGATTTAGCCATCTTTGGATAATGCCATTGTTATCTAGCCATGTGTGGTTGATTGATAAACCATAAATGGCTATCATCCGGGCATTCTTGGAGATACCGATGAGCAATGCCGAATCAATCCTTGTCGCCGTGCGTCGACAGCTTGGAGAAACCAAGGGCAAGTGGTCTAGCGTCGCTGAGCAGAGCGGCGTCCCCTATCACACCCTCACGAAGATCGCACAGGGGAAGGTGGACCCTCGGCTGAGCACGGTCCAGCGATTGGTTGATCACTTTGCGGTTTCGAGCAAAGCCCCGAGCGCGAGCACACCCCAGGAGGCAGCCCATGGCTGATGCCAATGAGCGGGCTCGCAAGTGCGCCGCGCGCATCCAAGCCGACTTCGCAACAGCGACTGCAGCATCCGCTCGGGTTGCCGGAATGTATGAAGCGATGCAGGCGCCCGAGCTGCTCGCAGTCAGTCCACCTGGATGGGGGGAGTCATCATCCAGTCCAGATGCGCCTTCATCTTGCGGAAATTCTCTGAATTGCCATTCAGGATGTAACCAGGCTGAGCCTGCGTCTGCGCCGCTATCCGCTCCACGAAAGTCTGAACCTGCTCCCGATTTGGCGAGCACAGGTACACGGCCCGGAGCAGTGTCATGACCGCTATTTGCCGCGCAGCATTCTCCTGCACTGGCTCTTCGAGCATTCGGAGGCGGTCCGACAGCGTGCCGATGATTTCCAAGTGCGTGTCGAGTGCCTTCTTCAAATTCTTGATTTCTTCGGATTCGTTCATGTCCGCTCGCTTTCGTGATGGTTGCCTGAGAACCACCATCGTAGAACGGAAGAGGGCGGGCGCCCATCACAGACTCCCCCGCGCACCGCGTGCACCAGTCCGTGGCCTGTCCTGCCACGCATCCATCTGTACGCGGCTCGCCTTGCCGGCGATGCGCAATTCCCCGGCCACCCAGGCCAGCTCCAGCCGCGAGGTGGCCATTGTCTGCACCCGCTGGCCAGTGACCGGGTCGGTGTTCACGGACATCGCCGTGTGGGTGCTGGAGTGGAAGGGGGCGGTGGTGGTGTTCATGCCTGTGGTCCTGTTGGGGTTCGATTCAGCGATGAACGAATCGTCCTTTTTTTGTCTGCAAATGTCTTTGCGAACGCTTCCGAAGAATTCGCAAGGGCTCGAAAGGAGTGGTCGTGGAAACGTTCAATGACGCCATGATTGCTTGTGTGAAGGCCTGTGGTGGATCGAAGCAGGTACCTGCCGAGCAAGCGCCGGGATGCCATGGAGGCGGGGCGGTTCGCGGTGCCGGATTGACGGTGACGATTCAATCTTGGTCGGATCTCAAATCTGACCAAGCGGACGCAATCCGTACGCTTGGGGCACCGACGAAATTCCTTGGCGCCTCTTCACCTTTTGGGATCTGGATGTATTTGCCCGCTCAATTGCCTCAGCTAGACTGGGGCCAAAGGGGGCTAGATCGATGGCTGATCTTGAAAATGTGCGAGGCGAGGGTGAACGAAGCTACTTCACCAACAACGGCGCGTTCATCTGCCCATATCCGAACGGCACGCCCGAGTTCGACGCATTTGAGCGTGGCTGGGTCCAGTCGCTGAAGCGTGACCCGAACCCAGTTTCCGCAACCCGGTCTCCACCGCCTTGGGATTACACCCAAGCAGCGCCGCCCCCGCCGCCAGAACGATACAACGCGTACGCCGATCTCAAGGGTCGCTCTACTCCTCGGAAGTGAGACAGGACGCTTTGCATGCTGTGGTTGCATCCAGTAATGCACAATCTCGGGATGCCGTCAGATCAGATCGTCCAAACCGCCCTCGCCATCCTTGGCCCTGCAGCCATCTGGCTGTCGCAGAGCCGCACCATGCAGTTCCAGCGCTGGGCCTGCATCGTTGGCCTGGTCAGTCAGCCGTTCTGGTTCTGGTCAGTGTGGCGCAGTGGCCAATGGGGCGTTGGCGTGGTGGCGGTGGTTTGCGCGCTGGCTTGGCTCAAGAGGCTGTGGGTGCATTGGCTGGCGCAGCGCCCGCCCGCTGGCGTTGGCACCTTGGCGCTTCCGCCAGAGAGTCGGCTGAAGTAGCGGGGGCCTTTTAAGAGTAGCGCTTCAGAAGCAGGCTGTTACTATCCCTCAAAAATTCGGAGGGACAATTGGTAACACTGCATTCCATAGAAGAGGCTCTCGCGCATCTGAATGCGCTGACCTCAATGCCCCTCAGCACAGACACCGAACTGAAGTTTGCGGGTGATCTGGAGTTTGTGCGCTTTGTATTTGAAGGACCTGGCTTCAAGCACGCTGTCCCAGGGGATCTTGCGAAAGGTCTTGCAACCTATCAAGACGAAATCTACAGGGCGGCGAAAACTGCCTTGTACGGTACGGATGGGCGATTCCAACTAACGCAAGAGCAGCACAAAGCCTTTGAACTTGTTTTTCAAGTCAACGATGGGTGTACCGAATTATTGGCGCCAATTGGCACCCTCATGGAAGCCTTGGCTAAAGGAGTTGCAGGCATGGACCCGACTACGCTAGCAATTGTTCTTGTCCTGGTGGCACTGATACTTGTCGGTGGCTACGTGGCAACAAAGATCCACGAGAACGCTCAAACGACGAAGCAAAAGAAGATTGAAGAGGATGGTCGCATTGCGCTTGCGGGGCAGGTTGTAGACATGGGTAAATCCATGGCGCAAACACAAGCGGAAGTGCTGCAGACACATTTGCATCAGAGCCGATTCAGCGTGGCAAGGCGATTCGAAAGTGCCCAAGAAACTGGCGTCAAAGAAATCCTCAAATCTGTGCCACAGGCAACGGAAGTGGAGGTAAACGGCGTGCCATTTGACTCAGACGACATCCGTGAAATTCGTCGGCGTGCAAAACGCTCCCGGTCCGAATACGAAGAGTCCGTCGTGAGCTGCAAGGTGTACGCCGATACCAATCAGCATCCAATTCGCTTAACGTTGAGCAGCCCCGAACTCGGCAGCGACGTGAAGGCTGATTGGCCTGACGATGTGGACAAGGGTAAGGACGACATGCTTTGGCATGCCATAAAGACGAAGGAACGTGTCTTTTTGGCTGTGGGGGTCACCATCCTCAACGGCAAACCGAAGGGCGGCGTTGTCCTAGATGTGGTCAGCCCCGATGAGGTTAGCGCCAACGGGTGACCGGCCCCCACAAGAAAACTCGCCCTCAGATGCTCCTGACCCTGCACATCAGCAAGATCGAACCCGGAAACTATCGTGTGCTCATTCTTGACGGGCGAGAGGAGCTTGACCAGTGGGACGCCCCGAACGTCGCGACCGCGATTCGGGACTGCAGCCAGGACGAGATGCCCGACCTATTGGGGTTCCACATCTGGTATGGGCACGTCTGCTTGGGCACCACCGCGGTGAGCGACATGCGGATCGACCCCGAGGGCCTGGCCCAGCGGCTGATGGCGCTGCACGGGCAGTTCAAGAGTTGATTTGGTCCAGCGAACGTCGGCCTTAAGAAATCCGATTCGACTTCTTGTTTGATGGTGTTTGACTTATTGGCATCCTGCTATTCAACTTGTTTAGGCTAATTTACTCAGCTAAGTTGCTGTCGCGATTGGTAAATTAGGCTAAATTTCTAGATGATAAAATTGCCGGCTCAACTTAATTTTTAGTCATGCCACAGTTCATCCATCATGACTTGAAGTTGCTCAACCCCAGCTTCGACTCCCCTCTACTGGATGTAATTACAGAGCTGGAGTTCTTGCGAAGGTTGGAGATGAGCGGGACCACTCCGATACCTGTGTTCCTGCAGCTTAAGCATGTTTTTCACTTGCTGGAAAGCTTCGCATCCGCTCGGATTGAGGGGAACCATACCACCTTGGCAGACTACATCGACTCCAAGGTGGCGGCCTCTACCCCCACAGATCAACTGAACGAGATCGAGAACATCGAACAGGCGATGAATCAGGTGGAGGACATGGTGGAGCCAGGCCAGCCCATCACAGAGCACATGCTCCGGGGTCTCCATAGCACAGCTGTGAACGGGTTGAAGCGGGAGGGCGACAAGACTCCAGGGGCGTACCGGAAAGGCCCGATAAGCATTGCAAAGGCAGAGCACCTGCCCCCGGATGCTCACTTGGTGCCGACATATATGGCTGAGCTGATGACGTTCATCAACGCAGCGGACCCGCCTAAATACGACTTGATGAAGGTGGCATTGGCCCATCATCGGTTCGCTTGGATCCACCCGTTCGGGAATGGCAATGGGCGCGTCGTTCGTTTGCTCACATACGCGCTGCTGATCAAGTATGGATTCCGAGTGAGCGATATGGGACGATTGCTCAATCCTGCTGCGGTGTTTTGTGCTGACCGAGAAAAATATTACACGATGCTTGGCCGCGCTGACGTGGGTTCTTCGGCAGGGCTCGAGGATTGGTGCACCTATGTTCTGACCGGTGTGAGCGGTGAGTTAAAAAAGGTGGACCAGCTCGCAGACTACAGCTATCTGACATCAAAAATTCTTCGGCCCGCCATCGCACATGCGAAGGAGCGGCAGCACATCACGCCTCAGGAAGAAGCCATCCTCAATGTGACTATTAAGCAAGGTGTGGTGAAGCGTGGAGACTTGGAGTCGGCGATGCCGAGTCAGAACGCTGGTCAGCGCACCTACCAAATTAAGAAACTGGTTGAGGCTGGGATGTTGCAGCCGGTTCGTGAGGGCGCGCGACAATACATTCTTGGTTTCTCTCACAACTTGCTGCTGAGGTGCGTGATACGAGCGCTCAGGGCGGAAGGATTCATCCCTGCGGCCTTGGTGTCTGAAGGGCCAGTGGTCGCCGCGTGACCTGCAAGGAGAACAAATGGCAGAGAAATCGGTGATCTACATCTTTACCCGCGACGATAAATCGGTTTCAGGCTTTATGAGTCCGAACAGGGCTTCGACCGATGCTGCCGGCGTGGTGGTCAACTGGTCTGCTTCCGCCGGTCGCTCTTACCAAACCCTGCAAGACCAGGATGATTTGCTGATCGCAAAACTGAGCTACCAAGAGGACGATGAACGCGCTGCTGCCGACGACCTGAATCGCCGGTGTGCCGAAAAGGGGTTAAAGCGTGAGACCATCAACGAGCTGCATGTGGACAAATTGCGCGCCGTGTGACAGCTACGCCAATATCCTCACCAAAAAAGGTCCACCAAAGCCCAATCCAGCCGATCCCGGCGAACCCCCGTTGCTCCCCGGCAAACCGCGGCACGGCAGTCATTCGCGCGCCGATGTGGGCCGTCACCTGCCGCGCCAGAGCGTCGGATGCCCGGCGCTGGAGCCGCAGAGCAGCACCAGGGAACTTATCGGGGGACTTCGTGGGGATTGCAGTCGGTGGTAGGGGGTGTGCTCAATATGGTGAGCCGACATACATAGACAATAATCCCCAGTAGAAGTGGTTCGAGTCCAATCGCGCCTACCAACTAACCATTGGTAAAAAGCCTTCCAAATCAACGATTTGGAAGGCTTTTTTATTGGTGTCGCGATTGGTTGGGGCTTTATCGGGGCGCTGTGCTGCCGGGGGGGGGGGCTGCAACGTCGGGCAGCGCGGACACGGTATGCGTGGGTATGCGTGCGCGCCTGCACGAGCGAGCGTTGCGCAACCAGTCCTTACGCTGTTGGGCGCCGTCAGAAAACCGGCTGGCGTCCTCCCTTGCGAGCACGAAATGGCCTGTGTCAAGGTTGGCGGTGCAGCGGCGGGATGTTGTCTGACGGTGCCATTGTCTCCTGGCCCACGCGAATGGCGTGGCGTGGGATTTACAACGGTGGTGCAGCGGGCAGTTCGCTCGCCTGCGCGTCAACTTCCCAAGGAGCGCACATGAACTCATCCACCATTCAGCCGACCGGCGTAAAACCGGTTGACCCAGACCTTGCAGAGCAAGCCATTCCTGGACATGGTGTGCCATCCCAGGACCCGACTCCCGCAGCCCAGGTTGCCCTCAATCCCGAAGAAGCCGAGCGGGAATCGAAGTCCGCCTTGATCGGGGGCGGCGTCGTGGCCGGATCGGCAGCGGGTGCCGCCGTTGGCGCCGCGGTGGCAGGTCCGGTCGGCATCTTGGTAGGCGGAACGCTAGGCGCTGTGGCCGGCGCGCTGGGCGGCGGTGCCGCTGGCGAACTGGCGAATCCCGAAGGCGCGGGCGACGCAGACGATGCCCCCAAAGACGCCGATGACAGCAAAGACCGCATCCCGCCGCGCTGAGGCGCCTGACAAGCCGGTCCAGCTGAAGTGACACGGGACTGTAGGCCATGAAAGGCGGACCCCATGCGCGCGACCGGTGGCGCCCATGTGCAAGGTCGGCGGAATTTGCTCTCTCTGGGCCATCAGGGTAATCCTTTGCCGGGCAGGGGGCTGTCACTCTCTAGAATCTGCTGCACTGCAATAAATGGGCCCAAGCCCGAGGAGTCTGTAGTGCCCGACAAGAAAAACGCTCCCGCCGCCAAGATACCGCAGCGCGTGATCAAGAAATACCCGAATCGCCGCCTGTACGACACCGACACCTCCACCTACATCACCCTGGCCGAAGTGCGTCAGCTCGTCATGGCACATCACAACGTGGTGGTGCGCGATGCCAAGACGGGGGAAGACCTCACGCGCAGCATCCTGCTGCAGATCATTCTGGAGGAAGAGGCTGGCGGCGCGCCCATGTTCACCGAGGCGGTGCTGGCCAACATCATCCGTTTTTATGGCCACGCCATGCAGGGTTTCATGGGGGCGTATCTGGAGAAAAACGTGCAGGCCTTCACCGATGTGCAGGCCAAGCTGGCCGAGCAATCGCAAAGCGTGACGCCCGAGATGTGGGCGCAGTTCATGAATCTGCAGTCGCCCATGCTCAAGGGCATGATGGGCAACTATGTGGAGCAGTCCCAGTCCATGCTTGCACAAATGCAGGAGCAGATGCACAAGCAGACCGAGCAGATGCTGGGCGCTTTTGGCCTCAAGAGGTAACCGATCCTGAGTCGCCTGCGGCGCCTTCCCACCAGGGGGCGCCGACCGTGCGGCGGGGCGGCCCTTGCACGGCGGCACTGGCTTTGATCGTGCTCATTTCCTGGTCTGCAGGGCGCGGCAATCACTGTGGTGAAGGGGCAAACCCACCGTCCAACGCCGGAACTGGGACAATACGGGGATATGAGCGAAGCACTGTCCCCCATGAAAACACCCAAAGTCGGATTTGTCAGCCTGGGTTGCCCCAAGGCGCTGACCGATTCCGAACTCATCCTCACGCAACTGAGCGCCGAGGGTTACGAAACCTCCAAGACCTTCCAGGGCGCTGACCTGGTCATCGTCAATACCTGCGGCTTCATCGACGACGCCGTCAAGGAAAGCCTGGACACCATTGGAGAGGCGCTGGCCGAGAACGGCAAGGTCATCGTCACCGGCTGCCTGGGCGCGCGCGCGGGCGAGGGCGGCGGCAACATGGTGCGCCAGATGCACCCCAGCGTGCTGGCCGTGACCGGCCCGCACGCCACGCAGGAGGTGATGGATGCCGTCCACCTGAACCTGCCCAAGCCGCACGACCCGTTTCTGGACCTGGTGCCGGGCAGCTTTGGCGTGGCGGGCATCAAGCTCACGCCCAGGCATTACGCCTACCTCAAGATCAGCGAGGGCTGCAACCACCGCTGCACCTTCTGCATCATCCCGTCGATGCGCGGCGACCTCGTGTCGCGCCCTATCGGTGATGTGCTCAGCGAGGCCAAGGCCCTGTTCGAGGGCGGGGTTAAGGAACTGTTGGTCATCAGCCAGGACACCTCGGCCTATGGCGTGGATGTGAAGTACCGCACCGGTTTCTGGGACGGCAAGCCCGTCAAGACGCGCATGCTGGAATTGGTGCAGACGCTTGGCGAGATTGCCGAGCCCTATGGCGCCTGGGTGCGCCTGCACTATGTGTACCCGTACCCGAGCGTGGACGAGGTCATCCCGCTCATGGCCACCGGCCGCGTGTTGCCCTACCTGGACGTACCTTTCCAGCACAGCCACCCCGATGTGCTCAAGCGCATGAAGCGCCCCGCCAGCGGCGAGCGCAACCTGGAGCGCATCCAGCGTTGGCGCGAGGCCTGCCCCGAGATCGTGATCCGCAGCACCTTCATCGCCGGCTTCCCCGGCGAGACCGAAGAAGAATTCCAGCACCTGCTCGATTTTTTACGCGAGGCGCAAATCGACCGGGCCGGCTGCTTTGCCTACAGCGATGTCAGCGGCGCCGTGGCCAACGAGCTGCCCGGCATGCTGCCCCTGGAAGTGCGTGAAGAGCGTCGCGCCCGCTTCATGGCCGTGGCCGAAGAGGTGTCGATTGCCAAGCTGCAGCGCCGCGTGGGCGCCACCATGCAGGTGCTGGTCGACTCTGCCCCCGGCCTGGGCCGCAAGGGCGGCGTGGGCCGCACCTATGCCGACGCGCCCGAGATCGACGGCACCGTGCAGTTGCTGCCGCCCGAGAAGATCAGCAAGACCATGAAGGTGGGCGAGTTCACCAAGGCCCGCATCGTGGGCGTGCGCGGGCATGACCTGGTGGCGCAGCCGATCTGATGGACTGAAATTGCTATTGAATAAATAGCTGAAGGCGCTTTCTGGACGAGCGCTAGAGCCTGAAAAGACACAAAAAAGGCTTCCTTCGGAAGCCTTTTTGCCGTGCGGAACATGTTTACACGCGCTTGCGGTATTCGCCGGTGCGGGTGTCGATTTCGATCTTGTCGCCTTGCGACACGAACAGGGGCACGGGCACTTCGAAGCCGGTGGCGATCTTGGCGGGCTTGAGCACCTTGCCGGACGTGTCGCCCTTGACGGCGGGTTCCGTCCAGGTGATTTCGCGCTCGACGCTGGTGGGCAGTTCGACCGAGATGGCCTTGCCGTCGTAGAACACCACTTCCACGGTCATGCCGTCTTCCAGGTAGTTCAGTGCGTCGCCCATGTTTTCGGCTTCGACTTCGTACTGGTTGAACTCGGTGTCCATGCAGACATACATGGGGTCGGCGAAGTAGGAGTAGGTGCACTCCTTCTTGTCCAGGATCACGTTGTCGATCTTGTCGTCGGCCTTGAACACGTTTTCGGTGCCGAAGTTACCGATCAGGCTCTTGAGCTTCATGCGCACGGTGGCAGCGCCGCGGCCGCCGCGGGCGTATTCGGTCTTGAGGACGACCATGGGGTCCTTGCCGTGCATGATGACGTTGCCGGCGCGGATTTCTTGAGCGATTTTCATAGCAGGTTGCTTGGGTTGGGGCCGCTCAACGCAGGGGCCGGTGGCCTTCAGGGTCCGAAGGCGCGCCGTGCCGATGCATGTTCCGCGGCGGGAATGCGCGGGGTGGGGGCACTGACGCGCCGCACCTGTTTTGCGCAAAGCCTCGGATTTTACCGTTTTTCGGCGACAAAGCCCAAAAGTTGTGCAACGAGGTTGTCCTGCGTCAGCAGTCGCGCACGCGCGGCTTCAATGCACGCGGTCCACTCCGCCAGGGTGTTGTTGTCAGGCCATTGCAGCGGCGCGGTGTCCAGCCCGTTCCAGGTGGCGTGAAATTGCCGCAGCGAAGCGGGTGCCTGCAGCCAGTCCAGAAACGCCCAGAGCTTGTCGTGGTGGGCGTTGTCGTGCTGCGGGTAGATCTGCCAGACCAGCGCCTGCCCGGCCCAGAGTGCCCGCACCAGCGAGTCTTCGCCGCGCACGGCGTTGAAGTCGCAGGCCCACAGCATCTCGTCAAACGCAGGTTGGGGGCGGTGCGGAAGGTATGAAATGGATAGCTGCTCGCGCTTATCGGACAAGCGCTTGGGGGTAATTTGATCAATATCTTCTGCCAAGGCCGCCAACACCGCTGCCGTCGGGCGGCCGGGGGTGGCCAGCAAGTGCGTGGGTTGCTTCTGCATTTGTTGCAGCAGCTGGGGCAGGGCGACGGGCTCGTAGCAGAACAGCGACACCCAGCGTTGCCCCGGCTCGGCATCGCCCAGGCCGAAAGCCGCCGCGTGCGCGGCCCGCCAGGCGGTGCGGTCAAACGCTTCGCGGCGTTCCATCAAGCCGCTCTCGCGAAGCAGCCCGCCGGTGGCGGGGGTGAAGCCGGGGTAGAAGAACCAGCGTGTCCAGCCTGCGCCGGGGCCGGACGAGAGCAGCGAGGACAGCTTGTGATGGCGCTCCACATAGCCTTCCGCCGACAGGTATTCCAGGTTGATCCAGACGGGTTTTGGGTGTTTTTGGCCTCTGGCGCTTGCCTGGCAAGCGCTATAAGCTATGAATTCAGGAGTAATCTCGCAGCCGAAGGCCTCCACCATCACGTCGGTCGGCGCTTCGTGTGCGGCGGGCACGGGCGCGCCCCAGGCGCGCACCTCCACACCGGGGCAGCCCTGGGGCGCCATCCACTGCAGGGCCGAGGCGTCGTCCACCCACAGGCGCACCTGCTGGCCTTGCCCGGCCAGTTGCGTGGCCAGGCGCAAACACACGCCGATGTCTCCAAAGTTGTCGATCACGCGGCAGAAAACATCCCATTGCAGGGCGGCGAAGGGCGGGGTCATGGGGTGGCGGCCGCGCGCGGCGGGTTGCGCGGGTGGTCCACCCGCCGCCGCGCGGCGCTGGACGGGGATTCTTCGGCGCGCCCGCACAGCGCCAGCCGGCGTTGGGCCCAGGGCTCGTTCAATGTGGCGGCCAGGACGGGCAGCGTGCCGCGGTACAGCGCGGCGCTGCCGCGTGGCGCGGCGGCCGTGGGCTCGGTGCCTTTGTTGCTGCGCGTGAACAAGGTCACCTGCAGGGCGTCTTCCAGGTCGGCCAGGAGGCGGCGGCTCACGGCCGATGCGGCCAGATGTTCGCGCGCTGCGGCGGCGGCAATGGTGCTTTCTTCCATCACGGCAACAAACAGGCGCAGGGAGACGGGGTCGAGCTTCATGGGTTGCTGATCCTACCGTGGGCAACGCTGAACAAGTCCCTCGCGCGCGGTGCATCCCTGGCTTGGCCGGTCTGCTGCGTTGCAAATCCTCGCAATAGCTGCGGCTTTTGCTGCGGCTAATGCTGCGGCTAATGCTGCGGTTTGTGCCTTGCAGCCCAGCCCCATCCAGTGCGCACCTTATCGCGGGCCCGTTTTGCGGCAAGACGCTGGGCGAGTTGGGTGCCGATGTCATCAAGATCGAAGCCCCCGCCGATCCTGGGCAGCCTGGTTCGTCGGGCGGCGACCCGCTGCGCAACTGGCCCCTGATCAAGGAAGGCACTTCCGTCTGGCGGCAGGTGCAGTCGCGCCACAAGCGCTCGGTGGCGCTGGACCTGCGCCAAAAGGAAGGGCAGGCCATAGCCCGCCAGCTGATTGCCGAAGCCGACGTGGTGATCGAGAGCTTTCGCCCCGGCACGCTCGAAGGCTGGGACATGTCGCCCCAAGGGTCTGAACGCGCTCAACCCCGGCCTGGTGATGCTGCGCATTTCGGGTTATGGCCAGACCGGCCCCTGCCGCGACCTGCCGCGCCCTGCCGGGCTTTGGCGCCATTGGCGAGGCCATGGGCGGCCTGCGCCACCTGACGGGTGAACCGGGCCGCGTGCCGGTGCGCGTGGGGGGCGATCGGCGGTGCAGTACCCGGGCTACCCCCAGGGCGATGCCACCTCGTGGTTTGCGGTGTTTGCTCCGGCTGCCGTACCCAAGGCGGTGGTGGACAAGCTCACGGCCGACATCCGCACCGTGGTGCAGAGCGCCGCTTTCCCGCAAAAGGCGCAGGCGCAGGGCGCCGCGGCCGGCTACCAGACCCCCGCACAGATAGGCGACAAGGTCAGGGCCGACCTGGCCAACCGGGCTTCGGTGGTGAAGACGTCAAAGATTGAGGCGGAGTGAGGTTGAAAATGGCCGCTGCCGCTTGATGGGCGTCATTGGTTAGTATCAGAAAGATAGCATCAGAAAGCCAAAAAAAGAGCGCCCCGGTGGCGCTCTTTTTGTTTTGTTTTGCAACCCCGCATGGTTCAGCGCAGCGGAAACCCCGCACCGTGCAGGGCCTCCGCCAGCCGATGGCGCCCCTTGAGGGATTCGGCATTGCGCAGGCGGTCCAGCACCACGTTGCTCCAGCCGACCTGGGGCAGGCCTTCGCCGGCCTGGAAGTCGCTGAGCTGCGCGTCGTAGTCGCCAATCTCGGCTTCCAGGCTGTCGGGGGCTGTGTAGCGCTCATGGTGCAGCACCGTGGTCTGGGGCAGGCGGGGCTTGATGGCGGCGGGGCGTGCCGGGTCGGGATGGCCCACGACCAGGCCAAACACCGGGAACACGCCCTGGGGCGTGCCCACCACCTCGGCCACGGCCTCGGGCTGGTTGCGCAGCGCGCCGATGTACACGGTGCCCAGGCCCAGCGCCTCGGCCGCCACCACGGCGTTCTGCGCGGCCAGAGCGGCATCGATCACGGCCATGAGGTAGGTGTCCAGGTAGGGCAGGCCGTCGGCTGGCTGCTGCCGGTATTGCGCAATGCGTGCAATGCGCGACAGGTCGGCCAGCCACACCAGCAGCAAGGGCGCCTGGCGGATATGGGCCTGGTTGCCTGCCAGCTCGGCCAGCCGGTCGCGGCTGGCCTGCGACTGCACCGCCACCACGCTCCAGGTCTGCAGATTGGAGGAGCTGGCCGCCGACTGCGCAGCGGCCACCAGCGTGGGCAGCGTGTGCGAAGGCAGTGCATCGGGCAGGAAGTTGCGCACCGAGCGGTGCGACAGCAGGTGCTCCAGCACGGTGTTTTCTGGCACGGGCAGATCTTTGGCGGCCGCGCCGTAGCGCGCGTACAGAGAGGTGTGGGTGTGGGGCATGCGGCCCTCCTTGGAGAAGAAATGCGGTGGTATGGGGTGGTATTGGTGGCGCAACAAGAACGGTGGCATCCACTGTAGCGATTCGCTTGCTCGGAAGCCGCATGTGGCTATGCGCCCGCGCTATATGGGCACAGGGTGGGCGCAGGGTTGGCACGGGACTTCTCGCACAGCCGCCTCCGGGGCTGTCGTGGCTTGCCGCCACAATAGGCGCCATGTCTGATGTGCATTCCGAAGAACTGCTGGCGCAGGTGGCTGCGCTGCCCGCGCTGCCCGGTGTTTACCGCTATTTCGATGCGCAGGATGCGCTGCTCTATGTGGGCAAGGCACTCAACCTCAAGCGCCGCGTCTCCAGCTATTTTCAAAAGAACCATGGCGGCACGCGCATCGGCCACATGGTCGGCAAGATCGTGCGCATGGAGACCACGGTGGTGCGCTCCGAGGCCGAGGCGCTGCTGCTTGAAAACAACCTCATCAAGTCGCTGAACCCCAAGTTCAACATCCTGTTTCGGGACGACAAGAGCTACCCTTACCTCAAGATCACGGGCACCGCCAACGCCACGGGCGATGCGCCAGGCCAGCTGTTTCCGCGCATGGCCTACTACCGCGGCGCGGTAGATAAAAAGCACCGCTATTTCGGCCCCTATCCCAGCGCCTGGGCGGTGAAGGAAACCATCCAGCTGCTGCAAAAGGTGTTCCGGCTGCGCACCTGCGAAGACACGGTGTTTGCCAACCGCACGCGGCCCTGCCTGCTGTACCAGATCAAGCGTTGCACGGGGCCCTGTGTGAACCTGATCTCGCCCGAGGCGTATGCGGCCGACGTGCAGCACGCCGAGGCCCTGCTGCGCGGTGAAACCCAGGAGCTGTTGCAGGCGCTGGAGGCGCGGATGATGGCGCATTCCGACAAGCTCGAATTCGAGCAGGCGGCCGAGGTGCGCAACCAGATCCAGGCGCTGTCGCGCGTTCTGCACCAGCAGGCCATTGAAACGGCCGACGACAAGGACGTGGACATCCTGGCCGTGCGCGTGCAGGGCGGGCGCGCCTGCGTCAACCTGGCCATGGTGCGCGGCGGTCGCCACCTGGGCGATAGGCCGTACTTTCCAGTGCATGTCGAAGACGCCGCTGCGGTGTTTGAGGAAGAGGGCGGTGATGGCGCCGACGAAGCCCTGGCCAGCCCGGCACGCCCGGCACGTCCTGTGGAGGTCCTGGTGTTGGAGGCCTTCATCGCCCAGCATTACATCGGCGTGCCGGTGCCACCGCTGCTGGTGGCCAGCGTGCCGGTGGACAAGGCCTTGCTGGATGCCCTGACCGAACAAAGCGGCGTGCGCGTGAGCGCCATTTACCAGCCGCGCGAGCAGCGCCGCGCCTGGCTCGACATGGCGCAAAAGAACGCCGACCTGCAACTGGCCCGCCTGCTGGCCGAGGAGGGCTCGCAGCAGGCGCGCACCCGCGCGCTGGCCGAGGCGCTGGACCTTCCGCCCGAAGACCTGGACCAGCTCACCATCGAGTGTTTTGACATTTCGCACACGGCGGGCGAATCCACGCAGGCATCGTGCGTGGTGTTTCACCACCACAAGATGCAGAGCAGCGAATACCGCCGCTATCGTATAGAGGGCATCACGGGCGGCGACGACTACGCCGCCATGCGCCAGGTGCTCACGCGCCGCTACAGCAAGGTGGCCGAGGCCGCGCGCGAGGCCGGGGGCATCGACTTTGCGGCCAACCCCGCGCCCGGAGCCGAAGAGGTGGCCAGGCCCAAGGGCGTGGCACGCCTGCCCGACCTGGTGCTGATCGACGGCGGCAAGGGCCAGGTGGGCGTGGCGCGCGAGGTGTTCACGGCGCTCGGGCTGGACCTGACCCGCATCGTGGGCGTGGAGAAGGGCGAGGGACGCAAGGTGGGCCTGGAAGAACTGGTGTTTGCCGACGGGCGCGAAAAGGTTTACCTGGGCAAGGATTCGGCCGCACTCATGCTGGTGGCCCAGATCCGCGACGAGGCCCACCGCTTTGCCATCACCGGCATGCGCGCCGCGCGCGCCAAGGTGCGCGTGGGCGGCGGGCAGCTCGAAGAAATTGCCGGTGTGGGCCCCAAGAAGCGCGCCCGGCTGTTGCAGCGTTTTGGGGGAGTGCGGGGCGTGGCGGCGGCCAGCGTGGAAGACCTGGTGACGGTGGACGGCATTTCGCGCGAACTGGCCGAGGAAATCTATCGCGCGCTGCGCTGATATCCGCTGAGCCAGCGTGACACAATCACGCCCATGTTTTTCACCATTCCCACCGTCATGACCTGGACGCGCATTGTCGCGATACCTTTGATCGTGGGGGTGTTCTACGCGCCGCTCGACCCGACCACGCGCAATCTCATTGCCACCGTGATGTTCGTGGTGTTCGCCGCCACCGACTGGCTCGATGGCTTTCTGGCGCGCAAGCTCAACCAGACTTCGTCGTTTGGCGCTTTTCTGGACCCGGTAGCCGACAAGTTTCTGGTGTGCGCATCGCTCCTGGTGCTGGTGCACCTGCAGCGTGCCGATGTGTTTGTGGCGCTCATCATCATTGGCCGCGAGATCGCGATCTCGGCCCTGCGCGAATGGATGGCGCAGATCGGTGCCAGCAAGAGCGTGGCCGTGCACATGATCGGCAAGCTCAAGACTGCGGTGCAGATGACGGCCATCCCCTTCCTGTTGTACGACGGGCGTCTGCTGGGCGTCATCGATACCGGGGTGTGGGGCACCTGGCTTATCTGGGCATCGGCCGTGCTCACGGTCTGGTCCATGGTGTATTACCTGCAAAAAGCCTTGCCCGAGATTCGGGCTCGTGTGAAGTGATTTCAAGCCTTTTTGGCCGATAGCGCTTGATGGATAAGCGCTGATAGCTATATTTTCAGGAGCGCATGAATGGCGAAACATCGCATCGCAGTGGTGGCCGGTGACGGCATTGGCAAGGAAGTCATGCCCGAGGGGCTGCGTGTGATGGACGCCGCGGCCCGCAAGTTCGGCATTGACTTGCAGTTCGACCATTTCGATTTTTCGAGCTGGGACTACTACGAGAAGCACGGCAAGATGCTGCCCGACAGCTGGAAGGACCAGATCGGCGGCCATGAGGCCATCTACTTCGGTGCCGTGGGCTGGCCCGAGAAGATTGCGGACCATGTCTCGCTGTGGGGCTCGCTGCTGCTGTTTCGCCGCGAGTTCGACCAGTACATCAACCTGCGCCCCGCGCGCCTCATGCCTGGCGTGATTGCCCCCGTCGTGCGGCGGGATGGCTCGCCCCGCCTGCCGGGCGAGATCGACATGTTCATCGTGCGCGAGAACACCGAGGGCGAATACTCCAGCATCGGCGGGCGCATGTACGAAGGCACGCCGCGCGAGATCGTGATGCAGGAGACGGTGATGTCCCGCCACGGCGTGGACCGGGTGCTGAAGTTCGCGTTCGAACTGGCCCAGTCGCGCCCCAAGAAACACCTGACCAGCGCCACCAAGTCCAATGGCATTGCCATCACCATGCCCTACTGGGACGAGCGCGTGGCCGAGATGGCCAAGGCGTATCCGGATGTGAAGGTGGACAAGTTCCACATCGACATCCTGACGGCCCACTTCGTGCAGCGCCCCGACTTCTTTGACGTGGTGGTGGCCAGCAACTTGTTTGGCGACATTCTGAGCGACCTGGGGCCGGCCTGCACCGGCACCATCGGCATCGCGCCCAGCGCCAACTTGAACCCCACACGCACCATGCCCTCGCTGTTCGAGCCCGTGCATGGCTCGGCGCCCGACATTGCAGGGCAGGGCATTGCCAACCCGATCGGCCAGATCTGGTGCGGCGCGATGATGCTCGATTTTCTCGGCTACCGCGCTGCGCACGATGCCGTGCTGGCCGGCATCGAGGCCGTGCTCGATCCCCAAAGTGGTGGCCCGCGCACGCCTGATCTCGGTGGAAAAGCCTGTACGCAGGACGTGGGGCGCGCCATCGCCGCGGCGCTGTAGCCCGCAACACCCGTGTGGTGTCAATCAGGAATGTTGCCCATGCGGCGGCTTTGAGACAAAAGCGCCTTGCAAGCCCCGTCGCGCCGTGAAATGCGACTAGAATTCAAATCAACGCTGCTTCAAATCAGCGTGTTGTATTGACACCCGGAAACTCGATGGCTTTAATCTGATGCAGCAGCGCCTGCTGCATATGCCAGTCATTCCCCCGTCTGATGCCCGCCAGCCCGAAGGGTTGTGCTTTCGGACGTGTGAAGACCAGACATCCGCGAGATTTTCCATCAACTCTTTTCCGAGAGGCTTCTTGTGAACAAAACCGAACTGATCGAGCACATCGCTACCAACGCCGATATCTCCAAGGCCGCTGCAGCGCGGGCCCTGGAATCCACGATTGAGGCCGTCAAGAAGACCCTCAAGAAGGGCGGCACAGTTTCGCTCGTCGGTTTCGGCACTTTCGCAGTTGGCAAGCGTGCTGCTCGCACGGGCCGCAATCCCCGTACCGGCGCTGCGATTAAAATCAAAGCTGCTAAAGTTCCAAAGTTTCGTCCAGGCAAGGCTTTGAAAGACGCCTTGAATTGATGGCCAATTAGGTTGGGGTCCTTAGCTCAGTTGGTAGAGCGGCTCCTTTACACGGAGTAGGTCGGCGGTTCGAGACCGTCAGGACCCACCACCACCGAACAAAGGCGAACGAAAGTTCGCCTTTTGTTTTTTGTCACTGAAAGATCGACCATGTTTGAATCCATCCGCAAGCACTCCAAGATCGTGATGCTCTTGTTGTTCTTGCTGATCATTCCATCGTTTGTGCTGGTGGGCATCGACAGCAACTATTTCTCCGAAAAGAGCGCTGTCGTTGCTCGCGTTGATGGTCACGACATCAAGCAGACTGACTGGGACAACGCCCACAGGATGGAGACAGACAGAATCCGCGCCCAGTCGCCCACGCTGGATGCCAAACTGCTCGACTCTCCCGAGGCGCGGTACGCAACGTTGGAGCGTCTGGTGCGTGACCGGGTGTTTCAGGCCGCGGCGCAGAAGATGCATCTCGTCACCAGTGACAGCCGCCTGGCCCGCAGCCTGCAAGAGATTCCTGCCATTGCGGCCCTCAAGCGCCCCGATGGTTCGCTGGATGCCGAGGCATACCGTGCCCTGGTCGGCGCCCAAGGGTTGACGCCGGAAGGCTTCGAGGCTAATGTGCGCCGGGATATTTCGGTGAACCAGGTCGTGGGCGGTGTCATGGGCTCGGCGTTCAGCACCGATGCGCAGGTCAAGCTGTCGCTGGATGCCTTGTACCAACGCCGTGAAGTGCAGATTGCACGCTTCAACCCAGCCGAGTTCTCCGCCAAGGTGACGCCCACCGACGCAGATCTGGAGGGCTATTACAAGTCACATACTTCCGACTTCCAGCAGGCCGAACAGGCTGCCGTGGAATATGTGGTGCTGGATATTGACAGCGTACGTGCGGGCATCGCCTTGAATGAAGATGACCTGCGCACCTATTACAAGGAAAACGTGGCCCGCCTTGCAGGCAAGGAAGAACGCCGCGCCAGTCATATCCTGATCAATGCGCCCAAGGATGCGCCGGCAGCCGACCGCGAAAAAGCCAAGGCCCGTGCAACGCAATTGCTGGAGCAGGTGCGCAAGGCCCCCGCCACTTTTGCGGAAGTTGCCAGGAAGTCTTCTGAAGATGCAGGGTCTGCCGGCGCCGGTGGAGATCTGAATTTCTTCGGACGGGGTGCCATGGTCAAGCCGTTCGAAGAAGCGGCTTTCGCGATGAAAAAAGGGGATATCAGTGATGTGGTGGAAACCGATTTCGGATACCACATCATCTTGCTGACGGATATCAAGACGCCTCCTCAGCCGAGCTTTGAAGAACTGCGCCCGTCCATGGAAGCCGAACTCAAGCAGCAGCAAGCGCAGCGCAAGTTTGCCGAGGTGGCCGAATCGTTTTCCAATGGCGTTTACGAGCAATCCGATAGTCTCAAGCCCGTGGCAGAGAAGCTCAAGCTCAAGGTCCTGACCGCATCGGGTGTCACCCGTACGCCGGCTCCTGGAGCGACGGGCCCCCTGGCCAATGGCAAGCTGCTGGAGGCACTGTTTTCGTCGGACTCCATCGAGAACAAACGCAATACCGAAGCAGTGGAGATTGGACCCAGCCAGATGGCCGCCGCCCGCGTGACCACCTATGCCGCTGCACGCACCCTGCCGCTGGATGAGGTGCGACCGCGTGTGCGTAGTCTTTACGTCGCCGAGAAATCAGCCGAATTGGCGCGCAAGGAAGGTGAAGCCAAGCTGGCGGCATGGAAAGCGGCGCCGAACAACGCGGCCGGGCTCCAGCCAGCCATCGTCGTCTCGCGTGACCAACCCAAAAATCAACCACGGCCTTTGGTGGACGCGGTGCTGCGCGCCAGTACGGCCACCTTGCCAGCCTGGGTCGGTGTGGACCTGGGAGCGCAAGGATATGTTGTGGCCAAGGTCAGTCGATTGGTTCCACGCGAGGCATCCAACGAACAAACCGCACGCCAAGAGCGTCAGCAATACCTGCAGTGGTTGAGCAATGCCGAGGGGCTGGCCTACTATGAGTTGCTGAAAGATCGTTTCAAGGTTCAGATCAAGGCTCCACGCCCCCAGCCCACACCGAGCTGATCGGAAATTTGATAAATATTGGAGTGAAGCCTGGTTTTTTCGGGCTATAATTCAAGACTGCGGTGGCTGTAGCTCAGTTGGTAGAGTCCAGGATTGTGATTCCTGTTGTCGTGGGTTCGAGCCCCATCAGCCACCCCAAGTACAGTAAAGAAACCCTGCTATTCAAAAAATAGCGGGGTTTTTTGTTTTCTGTTGCTTGTAGGCAATTTGTAGGCAACTTGCCCGAATGCAGCGCCAGCACCAGACAAAAGAAAAGCCCCACGGCGGGGGCTTCGGTCGGGGCTTGTGTGTCAGCCCGGCGGGTGCATGAACGGCATCAGCGCCTTGGCAGCATTCACACGCACGCGCAGCGGTACGGCGGTGTGGTTGACCAGCGCCAAAAGCCATTTTGCAGGGCAGTCTGTAATGGGCAGGCCATCTATCAGGCGCGGCTTGTTGCGACTGCCTGCGGGCCTTCCAGCGCCTTTCCTGCGGCCTCCCCAGCCGGTCGAACTTGATTGTTTTTCCATACCCGATTTTTTCTGCGAATGGGAAGCAGTGGGGATTCGAGCCTGTCATTCTTCCAAACAATGACCCCGCCCCACCCCTGCAACTTTTTTTCTGTACGTTTAGCGTTGCTCGGCTGTACTGCCGGTTTACATGTCGACCTGCTCAGACTTTGCACCGGCCCCACCCCTCGCGCGCGCGCACGACGACAAGTTGTGCGTTAGCGTTTCATTAACCCGAACATGTCGGTCTACATATCGGCAGGGTGTACGTTTTGACCGTGCCCCCACCCTTGCCACACTCCCATAAAAATATTCTCAACTCGCGGGTGTGTGCAAATCTAGAGCCAAACGGTTTCCAAATAGGTAGGGGGCAGGTTTTGGACGGCCCCCACCCCTTGCCCTCACTCACGCGGCAGGCCATCGCGCCCCAGCCGGAAACCATGCTTACCCAGTGCTGGCCTTTGTGTTCCGGTCAGTGCGGCTATGTCGTGGTGGTCAATGGCTTGCAGGTCGGCCACGAGGACGCGGTGCCCATGCCCCAGCAGTTCAAAGCCAAACGGGCGAACGTTCACGCGAACCCCGGCGGCTTCAAGCGTTTGTTGTGTGTTCATATGCTGCAAAGGCAGGCCCGAAGGCCCGCCCCCTCTCTTAGCCCAGCACCAGCGCGATAGATTCGCGCAGTCGTGGCAGCTTGCCCAGCTTCGCCGTAGTGTGCTCACCGTGCCCCAGCGCCAGCACATGCGCGGCATCAGGCCCGTCGATTTTCACCACGTCCCCAAGGTCGCCAAACCCGGTGCCTTCCACCAGCAGGCGGACATGCACTTGCCCACCAGTGCGCAGGCGCTCCACCTCCAGGCGGCGGGTTACATCACGCAGCAGGCGGGACGCGGCGCTCTGTGTGTCGGCAAAGCTCAGTTCAGGCTCTGCCACTGCCTCCAGGCTGCACCGATACCCGGCGGCCTCGATTCCAGCCCTCACAGCAGCCTCGGCGGCCAATGCAGCCCGTAGCCCTTCCAGTGCATCAGAAACGCCTTGCAGGCTCTTTGTGTGCGCCTGTTGGGCATGGGCGTTTACTGCGGCGCTCAGTTCGCTTTGCACGGTTGCCACTACGGCGCGTTGCTGTTCAATAGCGGGGCGCAGCACATCAAGGCGCTCGCGTACCTGGGCAAGCTCACGATTTAGGCCCGTGTTGTCGGTGCGCTGTGCAGCCTCACCACGCAGCAGGCGCAGGCCAGCGGCCAGGGGGTCGAATGTTTCGGCAGGCCCGGCAAGCGCAGCCAGCAGGCGCGATTCCTCAGCAGTGGCTGCGGCGTGTGCGTTGCTCAGTTCGGCCAGGGTTGCCATTGCGGCAGTGAAACGGGTGTTTTTGATGATTGCTTGCATGATGTTCTTTCGATTCAAAGTGAAGGGTTCAGACGGCGGGCCAAAATCAGTACGGCCTCGCGTTGTTGGCTGTTCAGGGTTCGGGGCATCGCGCCATAGTTCGCAACGCCTCGCGCCAGTTGTTCGAGTTGCGCGGTTTCAAACTTCGCCATCGCGGCGGCCAGTTCGGGGGGCGGTGTCTGCCCGGTCTTTGCTTGGTACATGGGTTTGTCTTTCAAAAGTTGGTGAATGAACGGATGCGGTGCGGCGGGTTGTTATGGGGCTTGCGCCTGCGCATTACTCCATCCGTTCCTTCCGTTCCCATCCGTTCCCATCCGTTCTCTATCTACTTGGAACGAATGGATGGGAAGGGGGGATTTAGTCCCCCTTCCATCCGTTCCCGCGTTCTCTCCCTTAGGGGAACGGATGCACGGGAACGGATGCAACTTCGCCAGTTCACCCGCCTGCATTGCATGGCTCCAAGGCTTCCGGCGTTGATTCCTCGGGAACGGATGGAATCACCTCTTTTCGCCACGATGCAGGCACGGCCAGGCGCTCGCGCACGGTTGCCCAATCCAGCCCCAGCCCACCATGACGAACCAGCCCGGAAACGATGCGCTCTGCCTGCTCGCGCTCTTCCACGATGTAGACAACATGCCTCCAGTGCTGCGGTGCAATGGGGTCGCCTGCCACATGCAAGCCAGCGGCCAGCATGGCAAGGGGTAACAGGGTGGTGGTCTTGCCCACACCATGCGCGCCTGCTATCACCGTCACACCATGCCCGATGAAACCGGGAATCACCCAGCGCGGGGCGCGGGGCTCTTCGTCCAAGTCAACAAACAAAGCCAGCGGGTGCGGTGTCTTTGGCTCTGGTGCGGTTGCAGTGCTGGCGCTTGTGGCCTCGTTCATCAGTGCGGAAAAATCCACCGGCTCGGCTCTGGTGCGCTCCATGCCCAGCAGGCGGGCGGCAGCCTTCACAGCGGCGGGGAAGTCGCCCGCATGGTTCAGGATGCACCACACGCTAAAGGCGTCGTGTGAATGCTTTTCGTTGTGCAGGGGGTCGCCTGGGTGGTGCGAGTACACGCGGCCCGTCTCGCCCAGCAGCACCACGCCAGCAAGGCCCGATGTGCTGCCCTGCCACATCCAACGGTTGCGGCCCTTTGGCGCGTATCCGTGCTGTTCTAGCAGGTGTGCAATGTCCGCTTGTGCGTTGAACGTGGCAATCACACTGGCACCAGCCGGGCCCGCCTTGCGTGGGGGCGGTTCTGCGCTGCGCTTGGCTTCGGTCAGTATCGCGTCAACATCCAGCACCGCACCATCCAGCACGGCAGACTGTGCAAGGTGTGCGCGCTCTTCCGGGCAGCGCGGCAAAAAAAACAAGCGGGCAGGCTCCAGGCACTTTGTATCTGTGCAGTCACTCAGCCCCAGCATGGCAACCACAGCAAGCCCCAGCGGCTTGATTTCAGCAGGCAGGATAGGACGGCTCGGATTCAGCACCACGCGATAACGCGGGCCCAATGTGTCGCCATCGGCTGCGGGCTCTTCGTGGGTGTGTGTCGTGTGCAGCACAGCAGCCAAACCCCACAATTCAAGCTCTGCGGCTATCTCTGACAGCCTCGGAGCCTTCGGGCCAGTCAGGCGCTTGGAGCCATCGGGCAGGCGCTCGGCTTTGCCTTCCACATCCAGCGCCAGGGCGTCCCAATGTGCGACACGTTCGCCAGTGCGCGGGCCCGGTTCTATGTAGCCAGGAACCCACCCCGGCCCCTCTTTGGATGGGCTCACGATGGCATGTGACAGCATGGCGGCAAGGTCGGAAAATTCGCAGGTTTGCATGGAACCCACGGGCGCGGATTTGTCTTGTACGGTTGCGAAGTTCATTTGTTTTTTGTCTCCCATGCCTCGGGCGGGCAGGTGCCGATTTCTGCCCACTTGCGCGGGCCAAATTTGGGGGCGTGTCGCCACTCTGCGCAGGCTTTGGCCCATGCTTTCAGGTCGTGCCCCTCGGCTGCATCGCGGGCGGCGCAGTACGCGGCCTGGGCATAGCCCCGGCGGTATGCCTTTTCGATTTCTTCGCGTATTTCCGGCGTCATGCAGTGCCCCCATTCGTGCGGCGGGCCTGCCACTGGTGCACCTTGCGGCGGTCGCCTTCGGTCAGGAAATACACGCCAGGGCGGCAGATAAACCCGTCACGGTCAACAAAGTTGATGCGCTTGCATGGCACCTCCAGGCCACGGCGGCGAAGCTCTGCCACCAGTTCCGGCCCATTGCTGCAACCCGCTTCGGTGTCCAGGCTCTCACGTGGCATGGGACGGCGCAGCAGTGCGGCAATTGCGCGCAGGTGACGCGGGTTATCGGTTCCGATAAACTTGCATGTGTGTTCTTTGGAAAGCCCTTTGTCCGCTGCAACGGTCTGGGGCTTTTTCTTTGGGGCGGTTGTCATGGGCGGCCCCCCTTGCGAAACCAGCGGGACGGGGCAGCGCACCACAGCGCCAGCAACAGGCGATTGATAGCGGCGTTCATTGCACCACCCCCAGCGCGGCACGGATGCCAGCCACCGGCCAGCCCAAGCGGCCATTGATGCGAATCGGGCGCAGGCCATCGGGGAAGGTTTCAGCGCAGGCCCAGCCCCGCAAAGTTTGAGAACGGCGCAGCAAATAGTGCGCGGCTTGCTCGGTCGGAACGTGGGGGCGGTTCACCAGTTCCAGCGGGGGGAACTGTTGGGGCTCAGATACAGCGCGGCGGGTGTCTGCGCTGTGTTCGGTTGCTGTCTGCATTTTTCACCTTTCCGACACGTTGATTTGTGTCGTGGGGTGAACTTTTTCTTCCCTGTATTCCCGGTGCGCCCTCCGGGAACTGCGGGAATCAGGGCGTCATTTTTTCGCCAGTTCGCGCAGCGCAGGCCAATTGTTTTGAACCGTTTTCAAGCTCAAAGGCTGTGCAATCTCACGCACAAAAAGGCTTCCACGGCTGGCCCCGGTTCCCTTGTCGAATGGGGCATTCGGCCCGGCTTTTGCTTCCAATGCGCGGTATAGCTCTTTCGCTGTCGCGTATTGCCCGGCCTGCATTACTTCCACGATGTAGGCGCTAGAAATTTCCCACCATGTGCGGGGCTTTGCTTTTGTGTTCACCACTGGCGCAGCCTGGGGCTCGGCTTGCTTTGCTTCGGGTGCGGTGTATTCATCAGCCAGGGCGTGAACGTCATAGCCCACCACGCGGCAATCATCGGGCACGGTTTCAAAATCGGGTTCGCCTGCTACTACATGGCCTTTTGTGTAGCGCTGCAAAACACCGTCCACCATCTCGAAACCGTCGAATGTGCGCCAGCTTGCACGGCCAGCGGCGGCCAAATGTTGGCAAGCGGTAAGCGGTAATGTTGCGATAGCACCAGCGGGAACCTTGTTTTCGTTTTCCTGCCCTCCATTGCAATAAATGCCCCCGTCGTGTTTTTGCACCTTCGCTGTGCGGTGAACGATGGCCCTTAGCGTTATCTCGCCACGGGCAGCGGCTCGCAGAAAATCGCCAATGGTGACGGGCTCCCCGGCGTGCTTCGTTGCCATGCTTGCGGCGTCTGCCAGCGTCAAAACATCGGTGTCAACCATGCGGCCACCTGCCCACGGCGTGCGGGGCTCCAGGCGCGAGAACATGGGCGGGTAATAGCTAACGGCGGTCATGCGGTGCATCCTTCAATGCAGCCCTCAAAAGGTGCCCCTGCCTGTCGGTGAAGGTGTCCGACTTTTCGCCAGCGGTAATTAGGCGCAGGCTAGGCAGGGGCGAAAAACTGATTTAAGCGGCAGCCACCACGCGCAGCGCACCGGGCGCGGCCTTGGCATCAAACGCAATCCCGGCCTGCTCCAGAACCCACGCTTCTATGCGCTCATGGTGCACGCGCAGTAGTTCAAGTGGGCGCACCTTGTAATGCTTTTCAGCGGTTGCCGATGGCTTGTGGCCTTGAATCTGCGCCACCACCCCGGCGGGCACTTCCAGCCATTCGGTCAGACTGGCAAAGGAGCGGCGCAGGCCATGCAGGGTAAGCCCCTCCAGCCCGGCAGCCTTGCAGGCCCGCGTGTGCGGGTTGTTGGGTTCGGTCAGGCACCCGCTGGCGCTTGTGGGGCTGGAAAACACCCAATCATTGCGGCGGGGCAGGGCGGCCAGCAAGTGCAGCATGTAAGGCGTTGCGGGAATCTCGCGCGTGCCTTCCACCTTGTCCCGGATGCTAATTCCCTTCCACTGGGTGTTCACGTCCTCCCAGCGCAGCGCCAGCACTTCACCAGGGCGGGCACCAGTCAGCAACATCATTTGCAGGCAGGCGGCAATGACGGGGTTCTGTATCTGTTGCACTGCGGCAAACCAGGCGGCCAGTTGCTCACGCTGCAACACATCTGATTTCGTCCCAGCCTTGCCCAGCGCCTCGCGTGCTTTCTTGGTCTTGGCGGGGTTTTTGTCGGGCAGCAAGGCGGCATATTCCGCCTGTTCCGCGCACCATGTCAGAAATACGGTCAGCAGTCGCCATGCCAGCCGGGCGGATGATGGGCGGGTTTTGCCTTCATCGGCGGCCCATCGTTCTATCGTGGCTTGGTCAAGGTCTTTCAGCGCCAGCGGCATCAGTGCGGCCAGCGGCCCCGGCTTGGTCAGTTGCTTACCCCCACCACGGCGGCCCGATGGCAAACCCCCGGCCTTTGCCTTGTCGATATGGTCACGGTAGTGCAGGTCGCCCCAAAACGGGCGGCGCTTTTCTAGGTAGTCCGCCCAGACTTCGCCCACGGTTACGGCGGCCACTTTGTCGGCTTTCACCTTTGCAACGGCTGCGGCCCTTTCGGCGGCCTGGGCGGCCTGTTGCTGGCGCTCAATCTCTCGCGGGTCTTGTCCACTGTCCACCAGCACCTTTAGACGCTGTGCCTCGCCTCTGGCCTTTTCAAGCGGCCAATCGGCGGCAGTGCCGATGCTCAGGCGCAAGGTTGCCCCGTTCAAGCGCGATTCAAACACGTAGGTTTTGCGGCCCGTAGGCGTCACACGCAGCGCCAGTGCTGGGGCTTCGGTGTCCCATAGAAAAGCCTGGGATTTACCAGCCGGGCAGGTGAAGGCGTCAACCCGGCCAGCGGTCAGCCTCACGCGGTTTTGTGGCTTGCTCATGGTGCCCCTTCGAAATCTGTAGGCAATCTGTAGGCAAATTCAGTAGAAATTGCCGAATTTCAATCAACGATAAGGCTGTTCACTTGTCCAGTGCTTTGCGCCTAAGTTGTTGATTTGTATTGATTCTATCAGCACCAATCAACGGGGTGAAATACTAAAAAGTCAGGATTGTGATTCCTGTTGTCGTGGGTTCGAGCCCCATCAGCCACCCCATTTAATCTCTATCCGCATCCAAGTGCCTGATTTCCTTAGGAATCAGGCATTTTTTGTTTTCGGCGGCTGAAAAGTTGTCACACCAGCTGTCACACAGCATGGTGTAACAACAATGTCCAAGAATGCGGTCGGCGAATTCATTTACGAACGCGGCACGCGCAGCACGAAGTACCGGCGTCGGCGCATCCCCGCCGACTTGCGCGCCGCGTACCATCCCAATAAACGCATATTACTACTCATAGCCAAAAAAAAGCCCGATCCTCAGATCGGGCTTTAAAGGGATCCCTGAAATCGGGGTTTCGAGAGGATCCTAGGAGACAACTAGTGGTGGTCCCTGGTTCGGGACGATATTTCTCGGTTATCAGGGAATCCCTGGGCGCTGGCTAGAGTTTGCGTTCCAATGCGCAGCGCGGTGCCTGGCTTAGCGCTTGCGGGGAGCGGCCGACTTGGCGGCGTCGGCAGCGGTGCTGGCGACGGCGTTGAAGTTGGCTTCGGCCACGTCAGAGGCTTGCTTGACAGCCTTTTGCACCGATTCGAACGCATTGTTGGCAGCTGCCACGGCGCTCTTTATCACGGCGACGGCGGTTTCGGAGCCGGCGGGGGCGTTCTTGGCGGCGCTGTCCACCAGATTGGCGAATGCTTTTTGTGCATCGGTGGTCTGGGTTTCGAGAGCCTTGCCAAATTCGGCACCCGTGCCCGAAGCGATGTCATACAGGTGACGGCTGTAGGCGGCGGTCTTTTCAGCCAGGGGCTGGAACAGGCCAGCTTGCAGGGCCAGCAGTTCTTGTGCGTCCTTCACGCCCAGGACAGCCTGGGAGTGTTGGGCGGCTTCCGACAGGGCAGCGCGCGTAGCGGTCACGTTCAGTTCAACCAGCTTCTCCACGCCTTCGAAGGCCTTGGTGGTCAGGCCGAACAGGGTTTCGATGTTGGCTTTGTGGGATGCCAGGATTTGTTCTGCGGTCAGCGACATGTCATATTTCCTAAAAAATGGAACCCAGATGGGTCAAGGTGGCTCACGGACATCTGCGCTGACCTTGACTCGATAAAGTCATTTTGCAGTGCAGTATGGTTTGAATTCTAGAGACTTGAAGTTCAATTGCAAGCGGTTTTTGTTGCAGTGCAGCATATTAGGGGCTGCTCCCCAGCGGCGGTGGGATTGCCACAATCCGGTCATGCATGCCTATTACGCGGACCATTTTGTGTTGCCCCTGCCTGAGGGTCACCGCTTTCCCATGGCGAAATACCGGCTGTTGCGTGACCTTCTGATGCAGCAGTTGCCCCAAGTGCTGCTGCAGGTGGCCCCACCGGCATCCGATGGTGAACTGGCCCTGGCCCACACGCCGGGCTATATCCAGGCGATTGCTACCGGCACTCTGCCGCCAGCCGCGCAGCGGGAGATCGGCTTTCCGTGGAGCGAGGCGATGGCTGAGCGTGCCCGGCGCTCGGTGGGCGCCACCATTGCGGCATGCCGCGTGGCCCTGCGGGAAGGGCTGGCGGGCAACCTGGCGGGTGGCACGCATCACGCCTATGCCGACAAGGGCAGCGGTTTTTGCGTGTTCAACGACATCGCCGTGGCTGCGCGCCTCATGCAGGCCGTATGGGCGCATGGGCGCGGCCGTGGCACGGAGGCACCTCTGCGCGTAGCGGTGATCGACCTGGATGTGCACCAGGGCAACGGCACAGCACATATCTTTCGCGGCGACGCCAGTGTGTTCACGCTGTCATTGCACGGGGCGCGCAATTTTCCCTTCCGCAAGGAGGCCAGCGACCTGGATGTGGAGCTGCCCGATGGCTGCGCAGACGACGAATACCTGCATGCGCTGGAGCAGGCACTGGACCAACTGGACCAGCGCTTTGCGCCAGGGCTGGTGCTCTATCTGGCGGGCGCCGATCCCCATGTGGGTGACCGACTGGGCCGCCTCGCGCTGAGCCACGACGGCCTGGAGGCCCGAGACCGCCGGGTGTTCGACTGGGCCTGGCAGCGCCGCGTGCCGCTGGCATTCACCATGGCCGGGGGTTATGGCCGCGACATGGCCGACACCCTGCAGGCGCAGCTGACGACCTGGCGGGTGGCGCAGCAATACCATGCGCGCTGGCAGAATGCTCGGCCATGACCACTGCCTCCACTCCTCAGTCTGTCCAGTTTGTCCAGCCCGCTCAGCCAGCAGCGCGCCCCGTACCACAACCGCGCAACGCCTACCGGGCTTTTCGCCCCATCAGCACCCGCTGGATGGACAACGATGTCTATGGCCATGTGAACAACGTCGTTTACTACAGCTGGTTCGACACGGCCGTGAATGCGCACCTGATCGAGCAGGGCGTGCTGGACATCCACAGCGGTGAAACCATCGGCCTGGTGATCGAAACCCAGTGCAACTATTTTGCCCCGCTGGCGTTTCCGCAGACGGTGGAGGCCGGCATTCGCGTGGCGCGGCTGGGTGGCTCCAGCGTGCGTTACGAGGTGGGGCTGTTTGCCCAGGGCGAGCCGCTGTGCGCTGCCGCCGGGCATTTCATCCATGTGTACGTGGACCGCGCCACCCGCCGGCCCGTGCCGGTGCCCGAGCCACTGCGCGCCGTGCTGCAGGCGCTGGTGGCCGGTGGTTGAGAATTTTGCTATATAAAATATAGCTGCTTGCGCTTGATTAATAAGCGCTAGATCGGTTTTTGACATATATCTGGCAACCGGACATGTTCTGGGCCTTTGGACGGTGGCTGCACGCGCCTGATGGCCTACACTTTGGGGCCCCTGGCCTCGCCAGCGATGGTTTTTGCACCCCCGGGCCGCCCCGCCGTGGCCCCGCCTCACCATGATCATCACCAGCCTGCTCGATACCGATCTGTACAAGTTCACCATGATGCAGGTGGTGCTGCACCAGTTTCCGGGTGCGCAGGTCGAATACAAATTCAAATGCCGCAACCCTGGCGTGCAGCTGGCGCCTTTTGTGGCCGAGATTCGCTCGGAAATCCGCTCGCTGTGCAGCCTGCAGTTTCAGGAAGACGAGCTTGATTACCTGCGCTCGCTGCGCTTCATCAAGAGTGACTTTGTGGATTTTCTCGGCCTGTTCCGGCTGAACGAGAAATACATCACCGTCACGCCGCGGCCCTCGGGCGAGATCGACATCACCATCCGCGGTCCCTGGCTGCACACCATCCTGTTCGAGATTCCGGTGCTGGCCATCGTGAACGAGGTGTACTTTCGCAACACCCAGAAGGTGCCTGATTTCCCCGAGGGGCGCCGGCGCCTGGACGACAAGATGGCGCTGCTGCAGGCCGAGGCCCTGGCGGACCTCAAGATCGCCGACTACGGCACGCGCCGGCGCTTCAGCCGCGCGTGGCACGAAGAGCTGCTGCGCGTGCTGGTGGCCCGCCTGGGCACCGGTGACCGCCGCCCGGGCGCGCCGCCCGGCCCCGGCCAGTTTGCGGGCACCAGCAATGTGCTCTACGCCATGAAGCTGGGCGTGACGCCGCTGGGCACCATGGCGCACGAATACCTGCAGGCCTGCCAGGCGTTGGGCCCGCGCCTGCGCGACAGTCAGGTGTTCGGCTTTGAAATGTGGGCCAAGGAATACCGGGGCGACCTGGGGATTGCGTTGTCCGATGTGTACGGCATGAGCGCCTTTTTGCGCGATTTCGACCTGTATTTCTGCAAGCTGTTTGACGGCGCGCGGCATGACAGCGGCGATCCGTTTGCCTGGGGCGAGCGCCTGCTCGACCACTACCGCAAGAACCGCGTGGACCCGCTGACCAAGACGCTGATCTTCAGCGACGCCCTCACGGTGCCGCGCACCATCGAGCTGTACCAGCAGTTCCGGGGGCGCTGCCAGCTGGCGTTCGGCATTGGCACCAACCTCACCAACGATCTGGGTTACGAGCCGCTGCAGGTGGTCATCAAGATGACGCGCTGCAACGACCAGCCCGTGGCCAAGGTGTCCGACACGCCCGGCAAGGGCATGTGCGATGACGAGAAATACCTGGCCTATCTGCGCCAGGTGTTCGAGATTCCGTCGGTGCCCTGATTGCACCGATAACGCTGCCCGCGCCGTGCGCGGGGTGCAGGGCAATCCAGCCCCATCCAACCCTCGACAAGAAGGAGACAGACCCATGACGATTTACCGCTGGCTGACCGCAGCCGCCCTGTGCGCGCTGCCAGGCCTGGCCTGCGCCGCCGATATTGACGGCGGCCGCCTTTCGATGCTGTGGGGCGTGCCGTTTGCCGGCATCTTGCTGTCGATTGCGCTCGTGCCCTTGCTGGCGCCCATCTTCTGGCACCACCATTTCGGCAAGGTGGCGGTGGCCTGGGGGCTGGCGTTTCTGGTGCCGTTTGCCGTGGTGTTCGGCCCCGGCGTGGCGGGCGCCAGCTTCGTGCACGCGCTGCTGGCCGAATACATCCCGTTCGTCATTTTGCTGACGGCGCTGTTCGCGGTGTCTGGCGGCATCTACATCCGGGGCAACCTGCATGGCAGCCCGGCGCTCAATACGGCCATTTTGGCCATCGGTGCCGTGCTGGCCAGCTTCATGGGCACCACGGGGGCATCCATGCTGCTGATCCGCCCGCTGATCCGCGCCAACGACAACCGCAAGCATGTGGCCCATGTGGTGGTGTTCTTCATTTTCATCGTCTCCAACGCGGGTGGCTCGCTCACGCCGCTGGGTGATCCACCGCTGTTCCTGGGCTTTTTGAAGGGCGTGGATTTCTTCTGGACGGTGGCCCATATCTTCCAGGAGACGCTGTTCCTGGTGGGCGTGCTGCTGGTGTTGTTCTATGCGCTCGACAGCTGGTATTACCGCCGCCACAAAGAGGTGACCCCGCAAGACCCGACCCCCGACACCCGCGACATCGGCTTTGATGGCAAGGTCAACTTTGCCCTGCTGGGCGTGGTGGTGGCGCTGGTGCTGCTCAGCGGCTTCTGGAAATCGCCCGTGGTGTTCAGCATTGTGGGCACCGAGGTCGGATTGCCCGGTATCGTGCGCGATGTGGGCCTGGTCCTCGTCACGCTGGCCTCGCTCTGGCTCACGCCCAAAAAGGTCCATGCCGACAACCAGTTCGGCTGGGGCCCCATGCAGGAGGTGGCCAAGCTGTTCGCGGGCATCTTCCTGACGATCATCCCCGTGATTGCCATGCTCAAGGCGGGCGTCAACGGGCCGTTTGGCGGCATCGTCGCCGCCGTTACCCGGCCCGACGGATCGCCCGACCCGGCCATGTATTTCTGGGCCACCGGGGTGCTGTCTTCGTTCCTGGACAACGCCCCCACCTACCTGGTGTTCTTCAATACCGCCGGTGGCGACCCCGCCGTGCTCATGACCACGCTGGCCCCCACGCTGGCGGCCATTTCGGCGGGCGCCGTGTTCATGGGTGCCAACACCTACATCGGCAACGCGCCCAACCTGATGGTCAAGGCCATTGCCGAAGACCGCGGCGTGAAGATGCCCAGCTTCTTTGGCTACATGCTGTGGTCGTTTGGCATCCTGGTGCCGCTGTTCGTGGTGATGACCTTTATCTGGTTCAAGTGAAGTACACCCCCCTGAGCGACTTTGTCGCTTCCCCCGTCTCTCGCATCGCTACGCGCTGCGGGAAGGGGGACGCCGCCCTCGCTGCAGGGCGGCCCTTGCTCGGCGGCCCTGGCCTGGATCGCGCCAGTTTCATCAGCGGTGATCGACGCACAACACAATGGAGATAAAAAAATGAGCAAACCCCGCATCCTGGTCGCCCGCGCGATTTTTCCTGAAGTGGTGGAGCGCCTGGCGCAGCATTTCGAGGTCGAATCCAATCCCGATGACGTGATCTGGTCGCCCCAGGAGCTGGCCGCGCGGCTGGCCGACAAGGACGGCGCCTTCACCACCGGCAGCCAGCGCATCGATGCCGCGCTTCTCTCCGCCGCGCCGCGCCTCAAGATCGTGGCCAACATGGCCGTGGGTTACAACAACTTTGACGTGGATGCCATGACCGCCGCCGGCGTGCAGGGCACCAACACGCCCGATGTGCTGACCGAAACCACGGCCGACTTCGGCTTTGCGCTGCTCATGGCCACGGCGCGCCGCATGACCGAGAGCGAGCATTTCCTGCGCGCCGGCAAGTGGACCACCTGGCGCTACGACATGTTTGCGGGCAGCGACATCCACGGCAGCACGCTCGGCATCATCGGCATGGGACGCATTGGCCAGGGCATTGCCAAGCGTGGCGCGCACGGCTTTGGCATGAACGTGGTCTATCACAACCGCTCGCGCCTGTCGCTCGCGCTGGAGGCCGAATGCAAGGCCCGCTATGTCGAAAAAGACGAGCTGCTGCGCACGGCCGACCATGTGGTGCTGGTGCTGCCGTACACCCCGGCATCGCACCACACCATCGGCGCGGCAGAGCTCGCGCTGATGAAGCCCACGGCCACGCTCATCAACATTGCGCGCGGCGGCATCGTGGATGACGCGGCCCTGGCCGTGGCGCTGCGCGAGCGGCGCATCGCGGCGGCGGGCCTGGATGTGTTCGAGGGCGAGCCCAGCGTGCACCCCGACCTGCTCACAGTGCCCAATGTGGTGCTCACGCCGCACATCGCAAGCGCCACGGTGCCCACGCGCCTGGCCATGGCCAACCTGGCGGCCGACAACCTGATTGCCTTTTTTGACGGGCGCGGCCCGCTCACGCCGGTGAATCAGCCGGCTGCAGGGTGATCTGCCTGAATTTTGATTGAAATCGGTTGTTAGCGGTTATGGAATAAGCGCTAGTAGCTATAACAATAATAGTGAATGCCTTGACTACTGACACGCTCGTTTTGCTGGTCGCGCTGGCCCTGGTGCTGGTGCTTTTGGTGCTGCTGCTGGTGCGCCACCCCCGTGTGGATTTGCCACCCGAATGGCTGGCGCGCCTGCAGGCGCTGGAGGGCACCGCACAGGCCACGCAACTGGCCGTGGCCAAGAACGATGGCGCCATGGATGCGCTGGCCCACCAGCTCAGCGGCTTCACGCAGGCCACGCAAACCACGCTCGAAACCCTGCGCCACGCCGTGGACGAGCGCCTGGCCCAGGCCGTGACCGAGTCGCGCAACGGCCGTGCCGAGCTGCTGGCTGCGTTTGGCGTGTTCGAGGCGCGGCTGGAGCAGCGGCAGACAGCGCTCGATGTCTCGCTGGCCCAGCGTTTCGATGGCCTGCAGCAGGCCGTGGCCGGGCGGCTGGAAGAAAGCAGCAAAGCCCTGCTGGCGCACCTGGCGCAGGGCCAGGTCGATGCCGCCACCGCGCGCACCGAGCTGTCGGCCACGCTGGTGGGCTTTCGCACCGAGCTCACCACCACCACGGCCGCGCTGGCGGCCGAGAGCGTCAAGTCGCGCGAGGCCATGGGCGAAAGCGCGGCGCTGTTTGAAAAGCGCATCCAGGAGCGTTTCGAGGCGCTGACGGCTGCCACGCGCCTCACGCTTGATTCGCTCAAGACCGACATCCAGGCCCAGTTGGGCACCATGTCGAATGCGCTCAAGGACCAGCTCGAAGGCAACAGCTACCAGATCAAGAACCAGTTCTCGGTGCTGCAAGACGCCGTGTCGCAGCAGCTCACCGGACTGGTGCAGGGCAGCCAGCACAATGCCGAGCAACTGCGCACAGCGCTCAACGAGCGTCTGGGCGCCATCCAGGCCGACAACGCCACCAAGCTCGAAGAAATGCGCCGCACCGTGGACGAAAAGCTGCACGCCACGCTGGAGCAGCGCCTGGGCGAATCGTTCAAGCTGGTGAGCGACCGGCTCGAACAGGTGCACAAAGGCCTGGGCGAGATGCAGACCCTGGCGGGCAGCGTGGGCGACCTGAAGCGCGTGATGACCAACGTGAAGTCGCGCGGCACCTGGGGCGAAATGCAGCTCGGGGCCATCATCGACAACGTGCTCACGCCCGACCAGTTTGCGCGCAACGTCAAGACCGTGCCGGGCAGCGACGAGCTGGTCGAGTTCGCCATCCGCCTGCCGGGCAAGAGCGATGAGCATCCGGTGTGGCTGCCCATCGACTCCAAATACCCGGTGGAGCAATACCAGCGCCTCATGGACGCGCAGGACGCCGCCGACAAGGCCGCCATCCTGTCGGCGGGCAACGCGTTCGAGACTTCGATCCGGCTGGAGGCGAAGAAGATCTTTGCCAAATACGTCTCGCCACCGCACACCACCGACTTTGCCGTGCTGTATTTGCCCACCGAAGGCCTGTTTGCCGAGGTGATGCGCCGCCCCGGCCTGGTCGAGGCGGTGCAGAACGACTGCCGCGTGATGATCACCGGCCCGGCCAACCTGGCTGCCATGCTCAACAGCCTGCAGATGGGCTTCAAGACGCTGGCGATCGAAAAGCGCTCGTCCGAGGTGTGGAGCCTGCTGGGCATGGTCAAGACCGAGTTCGCCAAGTTTGGCGATGTGGTCGAGGCCACCAAGAAATCCATCGACGCCGCCGCCCGCAAGTTTGACGAGGTGGGCGTGCGCACCCGTGCCATCCAGCGCAGGCTGCGCGACGTGCAGGACCTGCCCGCGCCCGACCCGGCCATGCCGCTGGCAGGCGCCAGCACATCGGCACTGCCCGGCCTGGACCCCGAGGACGATTAGAGCGTGTCATGCACTTTCACGTATCCGCGTTGGCCCCAGAGGCCGGGCGCCTTGCAGCCCATTCCGATCCGCAGCGCACACTTGCCGCTCGATTCTTGCCGAGGCTCCCTGGGGCCAACCCTTCGGGAAAGCCGGGGAAAGGCCCGGCCACGTCGTTGCAGGCCGTTTGCGGTATTCATGCCGCGGCGCGCCCTGCGCCTGGTTGCCGGGCCTTTTCCCGGCTTTCGCGCGCACGTAAAAGTGCATAACACGCTCTCACCGTGAACCGGGCGCTGGTGCGCCTGATTGCGGGCCAGATCTGTGTGCACGCCTGCATGGCGGGCATGCGCATGGCCGCACCGCTGCTGGCGTTGCGCGAGGGCTATAGCGCAGCGGCCGTGGGCGTGCTGCTGGCGCTGTTTGCGCTCACGCAGGTGTTTCTGGCATTGCCCGCGGGTCGCTACGCCGACCGCCACGGCTTGAAGCGTCCCGTGGGTCTGGCGGTGGCGGTGGCATCGGTGGGGGCCGCGCTGGCGCTGGTGTTCCCGGTGTTCCCGGTGCTGTGCGTGGCGGCGCTGGCCACGGGCGGCGCCACGGGGGCTGCCACCATCGCGCTGCAGCGCCATGTGGGCCGTGCCGCGCACGACGCCACGCAACTCAAGCGCGTGTTCAGCTGGCTGGCCATCGGGCCGGCCGTGTCCAACTTTGTGGGCCCTTTTTGCGCCGGCTTGCTGATCGACCATGCCGGCAGCGCCGCAGGCAGCCTGGAGGGCTATCGTGCCGCGTTTGCGCTGATGGCGCTGCTGCCACTGGCCACCTGGTTCTGGGTGCGCGACACCGTGGAGCTGCCCCCGGTGATTGCCGCCGCCGGCGGCGCCCCGCAGCGGGCGTGGGATCTGCTGAACGAACCCCGTTTCCGGCGCCTGCTGCTGGTCAACTGGTTCCTGTCGTCGTGCTGGGACGTGCACACCTTTGTCGTGCCGCTGCTGGGGCATGAGCGCGGCCTGTCGGCCTCGGTGATCGGCACCATCCTGGGGGCATTTGCCATCGCGGCGGCCTTGATCCGGGTGCTCATGCCGCTGGTGGCCGAGCATCTGCGCGAGGCGACCGTGGTCACTGTCGCCATGCTGGTCACCGCGCTGTTGTTCGGTGTTTACCCACTGTTGCCCACGGCGCTGGCCATGGGCGCATGCTCGGTGCTGCTGGGCTTTGCGCTCGGGTCGGTGCAGCCCATGATCATGAGCATGCTGCACCAGATCACGCCGCACCACCGCCACGGCGAGGCGCTGGGGCTGCGGCTCATGACCATCAACGCCTCCAGCGTGCTGATGCCCGTGCTGTTTGGCTCGGCGGGGGCGCTGATGGGCGTGGCCGGCCTGTTCTGGGTGGTGGGCGCCAGCGTGGGTTTTGGTGCACGCCAGGCGTGGCTGATGGGGCGGGATTCCTGATGGGGCGGTGGAGCCCAAGCCCCCGCACGAATGCTGGGGTCAGAGCTTGTAGAAAGCCTTGATCAGCCCCCAGGCCTCGTGCGGGTCGTCCGTGTAGTGGAACAGTTGCAGGTCCTTGGCCGAGACGGTGCCTTCTTCGACCATCAGGTCAAAGTTGATGAGGCGCTTCCAGTAGTCCACGCCGAACAGCACGATGGGCACCGGCTTGGCCTTGCCGGTCTGCACCAGGGTGAGCACCTCGAACAGTTCATCGAGTGTGCCAAACCCGCCGGGGAACGCCACCAGGGCCTTGGCGCGCATCATGAAGTGCATCTTGCGCAGGGCAAAGTAGTGGAACTTGAAGCTCAGCGAAGGCGAGATGAAGCGGTTGCCGCTTTGCTCGTGCGGCAGGCCGATGTTCAGGCCCACGTTCAGCGCGCCTGCCTCGTGGGCGCCCCGGTTGGCCGCCTCCATGATGCCGGGGCCACCGCCCGTGCAGACGTAGATGCGGTCGGCCGGGCGCTGGCGTTCGCTGTAGTCGGCCACATGGCCGGCAAACTGGCGGGCGAGGTCGTAGTAGCGGGCGTTGCGCACGGCCTGGCGCGCGCGCAGCAGTTGCGCTTCGTCGCCGCTGGCTTCGGCTGCGAGCAGTTGCGCCGCGGCCTCGTCGGGCGCCACAAAGCGGGCGCTGCCATACACCACCACCGTGTTCTCGATGCCTTGCTCGGCCTGGCCCAGGTCGGGCTTGAGCAGTTCCAGCTGGAACCGGATGCCGCGCGTCTCGCGGCGGAACAGAAATTCGGGGTCGGCAAAGGCCAGCCGGTAGGCATCGGCGTGCAAGGGGTTGTCGTTGTTGGCGTGCGCGTGCAGTTCGGCCCAGGCATCGGCCAGGCGGCGTTCGTTGAGTTGGGTGTTGGCTTCCATGGCGGTTCGGGGGCGGGCCTGATGCGCGCGCGTCGCGGGCGCAGCGTTCAGGCTGGGTTGGGACAGGGGGGCGGTGTTTGCCGCGGCTGCCAGATTATCAGCTACGGCCTGCCAGCAAGAACGTGGCCGTTTGCATGCCACACACCGTCAGCGCGAGGGAGCCGAAGAGATGGACGCCGGTGGTGCCCGCCGCCAGCAAGTAGCGCTGCTGCACAAGCATTCCCACCACCTCCGCCGAGAAGCTGGAGAAGGTGGTGAGCCCGCCTAGAAACCCCGTCACCAGTGCAAGGCGCCATGCCGGGTCAAGCTCGGGGAGCGCCTGGAAGATGGCGACACAGATACCCACCAGGTAGCCACCGACCAGATTGGCCGCCAGCGTGCCCCACGGCAGCACGGCCCCTTCGGTGTTCAGCCACAGGCCCAGGCGCCAACGTGCCAATGCACCGATGCTGGCTCCGAGGGCGATGGTGAATGCGGCGAACATGAGGCTGCTGATCGTACCTCGTGCTTTCTCTCTATTTTTCTGCGCCCATGACGAGATCGGGCAGGATGGTCACGATCTGCGGGAAGACGGTGATGAGCGCAATGCAGACCACCAGGCACAGGAAGAACGGGATGGCAGCGCGCGCAATGGTGTTGCTGTCCTTGCCCGTCATGTTCTGCAGCACGAAGAGGTTGAAGCCCACGGGCGGCGTGACCTCGGCGATCTCGACCAGCAGCACGATGAAGATGCCGAACCAGATCAGGTCGAAGCCGGCCTGCTGGATCATGGGCAGCACCACGGCGCTGGTCAGCACGATCATGCTGATGCCGTCCAGCGCCGTGCCGAGCACCAGGTACACCAGCACCAGCACGCTGATCAGCGCAAACGGCGACAGGTGCATGGCGTTGACCCACTCGGCCAGCTCACGCGGAATGCCGGTGAAGGCCATGGTCTTGGTCAGGAAGGCGGCGCCAGCCAGGATGAACATGATCATGCAACTGGTGCGCGTGGTGCCCATCAGCCCGTCCTTGAAGTTCTGCCAGGTCAGCGAGCGGCTCCAAAGCGCCAGGCCCAGCGAGCCCACCACGCCGTATGCCGCGCATTCGGTGGCGGTGGCATAGCCTGCGATTAGCACCCACACGATGAATACGATGAGCACACCCACGGGGATCAGGTTGCCGGACTTGCGGATCTTCTCGCGCAGCGTCGATGGCGGGTCGGCCGCAGGCACCTTGTCCGGGTTGCGCAGGCTCCACCAGCCGATGTAGCCCGAGAACAGCAGCATCAGCAAAATGCCCGGCAGGAAGCCCGCCAGGAAGATGCGGATGATGGAGGCATCGGCCGCCACCGCATACACCACCATGGTGATGGACGGCGGGATCAGGATGCCCAGCGTGCCGGCCGTGGCCAGCGAGCCCAGCGCCAGCTTCTCGTCATAGCCGCGCTTCATGAGTTCGGGCAGGGCCACCTTGCTGATGGTGGCGCAGGTCGCCGCCGATGAGCCCGACACCGAGCCGAAGATGCCACAGCCCAGGATGGTGGTGTGCATCAGCCGACCCGGCACGCGGTTGAGCCAGGGGCGCAGGCCTTCGAACATCTCCTCGGAGAGCTTGGTGCGAAACAGGATCTCGCCCATCCAGATGAACAGCGGCAGCGCCGCCAGCTCCCAGCTGGCGTTGCTTTCCCAGAACGCCGAAAACAGGTTCTTGGCCGGCTGCGTGGAGGTGAAGAACGCCTGCCCGACCCACCCGCAGATCGCCAGCGTCATGGCGATCCACACACCGCCCGACAGGAGCACCAGCATCAGTACCAGGAGGACGACGCCCACCATCAAGATATCCATATCGTGCTTTCTATGCCAGGGCCGCCGATACGGGGTCGCAGGCTTGTTGCCATGTTTGCGTCATTCCATTTCCAAATCATCCGTGTCGTTGTTGCTTCGCCTTGTCGTGCTGCTGCACTGCCTGCGGCTTCGGGCCTGGACACGAATGATTTGGAAACGGAATCAGATGTCGGAAGAGAAATCGCCCTTGGCGTGGCGTTCTTCGACGGCGCGCACGAAGGTGGGAACGCCACCGCGCAGCACGATGATGAATTCGTCGACCACGGCCACCCACAGCAGGATGGAGCCGAGCGCAAAGCTCATCTGTGGAATCCACAGCGGCATGGGCAAGAGGCCCTGGGAGATGTCGTTGAACTCCCAGCTTTCGTAGGTATAGCTGCAGGCGGCCCACATGAGGTAGCCCACTGACACGGCGGCGATGGCCAGTGACACCACTTCAAGCTGGCGGCAGCGGCGCGGGGGCAGCTTTTCCAGCAGCAGCGTCACGCGCACAAAGTCGCCATGCTTGAAGGCGTGGGCCATGGCAAGGAAGGCGGCAGCCGCGCAGAACCAGGCGACGATGTCGTTGATGGCTCCGGTGCGCAGGCCCAGTTCGCGCATGATGCTTTGCGCAATCATGAGCACGCAAATGAGCGCAATGAATGCGGCGCCCAGGGCGCCAGCGGCCAGGTAGATGCGGTCAAGCCAGCGGCGCAGCATCACTTCTTGGCCGGTGCGGAGGCAGGGCTGCTCTTGCGATAGGCCGCGATGATGGCTTCGCCCTCGGGGCCTGCCTTCTTGAGCCAGTCGGCCAGCATGATCTCGCCCACCTGCCGCATGTCGGCCATGAGCTTGGGCGCGGGCGTGACGATCTTCATGCCCTTTTCTGTCAGCGCCTTCTTGTACCACTCGGTCTTTTCTTCGCTGAGCTTCCAGCCACGCGACTCGGCCTCGGCCGAGGCCTTGAGCAGTGCGTCCTGGCTGGGCTTGTCGAGTGCATCAAAAGCCTTCTTGTTCACGATGACGGCGTTCTTGGGCAGCCAGGCCTGCGTGTCGTGAAAGAGTTTGATGCTCTCGTAGATCTTGCTGTCATAGCCGGTGGAGCCGGACGTCATGGTGGCTTCCACCACGCCCGTGGCCAGTGCCTGCGAGAGTTCGGCCGCCTGGATGGTCACGGGCTGCGCACCGATCAGCTCCGCGATCTTCGCAGTGGCGGGGCTGTAGGCGCGCCATTTGATGCCCCGCAGGTCGGCCACGGAAGCCAGCTCTTTTTTGGAGTAGATGCCCTGCGGTGGCCATGCCACGGCATACAGCAGCTTCATGCCCTGGGCGCCCAGCAGTTTGTCCAGCGACGCCTTTTGTGCTTCATACAGGCGCTTGGAGTCTGCGTACGAGGTGGCGAGGAAGGGAATGCCGTCCACGCCATACAGCGCGTTCTCGTTTTCAAAGTTACCCAGCAGCACCTCGCCTGCAGGGGCCTGGCCGCCCTGCACGGCGCGCTTGATTTCGTTGGCCTTGAACAGCGAGGCATTGGCATGAACGGTGATCTTCAGCTTGCCCGCAGTGCCTGTGTCCACGTCCTTGGCGAACTGCATCAGGTTTTCCGTATGGAAGTTGCTGACGGGATACGCTGCCGCCAGATCCCACTTGGTCTGCGCAAAGGCCGAGGTGACAGACAGGCCAGCAGCCAGGGCCAGGCCGAGTGCGGTGACGGGGAAGATTCGACGCTTCATGAAATAGCTCCGCAGGGTTGCATGTAACAAATCACCGTATCGGAAGCCGACCCAATTTCGAAAGGTGTTTGCCTAAACGTTGACAAACTGTCAATAAATTACCATCGACTTGCCCACGATGCCCCATGCATATCCCGTGCCAATGCCAGCTCAACGCAGGACCGCCATCGCCATGAAAGCTGAAGCCAAGCCCCACAAGATCGATTCCGGCCCGATCGTGTCGTCGGCGCACCGGGTGTCTGCGCAGAGCGCGGAGATGGGCCAGGCGATGATTGACCTGCTGCGGCCCCACAAAGAGCGCTGCAAGACGATCACACTGGACAACGGCAAGGAGTTTGCAGACCACCAGTTCATCGCAAAGTGCCTGGGGGCCAAGGTGTACTTTGCCCACCCGTACTGCCCATGGGAGCGGGGTTTGAACGAGAACCACAATGGACTGCTGCGCCCGTACTTCCCCAAGGACATGGGTCTTGCGGGGGTGACGCAAACTCAGGTGGATGAGGCGGTGTACGCCCTGAACCACCGCCCCCGCAAATGCTTGGGCTGGCTCACTCCACATGAGGTGTTCCATGGGCTTGGGATCAGCCCGCTTAGACTTGAAACGCGCGCACTTCGTACTTGAATCCGCGAATGAAAATGGCTCTGGCGCTTTCAGGTAAAGCGCAAGCAGCTATTAATTGAGTAGCGATCCCATGCCAAACCAAGCATCAACTCCTTCCCGCTGGCAGTTCTGGATCGACCGTGGGGGCACGTTCACTGACGTGGTGGGCAAGCGGCCTGACGGCAGCCTGGTCACGCACAAGCTGCTGTCCGAGAACCCCGAACAGTACAAGGACGCCGCTGTGGCGGGCATCCGCCACCTGCTGGATTTGAAGCCCGGCGAGGCGGTCACGCCCGAGCTGGTGGAGTGCGTGAAGATGGGCACCACGGTGGCCACCAACGCGCTGTTGGAGCGCAAGGGCGAGCCCACGCTGCTCATCACCACCAAGGGTTTCAAAGATGCGCTGCGCATCGCGTACCAGAACCGCCCAGGCCTGTTTGACCGCCACATCGTGCTGCCCGAGTTGCTGTACGAGCGTGTGATCGAGGCGCAGGAGCGTGTGGGCGCGCATGGCGACGTGATCGAGCCGCTGGATGAAGCGCACCTCAAGGAGCGCCTGTGGGCGGCCTTTGATGCGGGCCTGCGCTGCGCGGCCATTGTGTTCATGCACGGCTACCGCTACACCGCGCATGAAGAGGCCGCTGCGCGGATTGCGCGCGAGATTGGCTTCACGCAGGTGAGTGCATCGCACGCCACCAGTCCCATGATGAAGCTCGTGAGCCGGGGTGACACCACGGTGGTGGATGCCTACCTCTCGCCCATCCTGCGCCGCTATGTGGACCAGGTGGCCAGCGAGATGCCGGGAGTCAAGCTGTTCTTCATGCAGTCTTCGGGCGGGCTGACGGATGCGCAGCTGTTCCAGGGCAAGGACGCGATCCTCTCTGGCCCGGCCGGGGGTATTGTGGGCATGGCGCGCACTGCAGGCCTGGCGGGCCACGACAAGGTCATCGGCTTTGACATGGGCGGCACCAGCACCGACGTGAGCCACTACGCGGGCGAGTTCGAGCGCGAGTTCGAGACCCAGGTGGCGGGCGTGCGCATGCGTGCACCCATGATGGGCATCCACACCGTGGCAGCGGGCGGAGGCTCCATCCTCGGTTTTGATGGCGCACGCTTTCGCGTGGGGCCCGAGAGCGCGGGCGCCAACCCTGGCCCCGCCAGCTACCGCCGGGGCGGCCCGCTGGCCGTGACCGATGCGAACGTGATGGTCGGCAAGATCCAGCCCGCGCATTTCCCCAAGGTGTTTGGCCACGGGGCCAACGAGGCGCTGGATGGCGATGCCGTGGCGCAGAAGTTTGCTGCGCTGGCCGCACAAACCGGCCGCGCTGGTGAAGACGCGGCGCACGGCTTCATCCAGATTGCAGTGCAGCAAATGGCCAACGCCATCAAGAAGATCAGCGTGGCGCGCGGCTATGACGTGACACGCTACACGTTGCAGTGTTTTGGCGGCGCGGGCGGCCAGCATGCTTGCCTGGTCGCAGATGCCCTGGGCATGACGCGCGTGTTTGTGCACCCGCTGGCGGGTGTGCTGAGCGCCTATGGCATGGGCCTGGCCGACCAGAACGTGATCCGCGAGCAGGCGGTGGAAGCCAGGCTCGCGCCCGAGGCGATGGCGGGCATCGCGGCCACGCTGGATCAATTGGCCACTACCGCACGCACCGCGCTGGAGCGCCAGCAGGCAGGCGCTGGCACAGCCGTGGTGCACCGCCGCGTGCATGCGCGCTACGAGGGCAGCGATTCCGCGCTCATCGTTCCGTTTGGCACCGAGGCCGAGATCACCGCCGCATTCGAGACCGCCTACCGCCAGCGCTTTGCCTTCCTCATGCAGGAGGGCAAGGGCCTGGTGGTGGAGGCCGTGTCGGTCGAGGCCGTGGTGCCCGGCGATGCGCCCGTGGAGCCGCGCCACACGCTGCAGCCCGCGCGCGAGGTGCCGCGCCGCAGCACCGTGCGCATGTACACCGGTGGCGTGGATGGTGTGGCTGCCTGGCACGACGCCGCTCTGGTGGTGCGCGAAGATTTGCGCCCTGGCGACGTGATCCCCGGCCCGGCCATCATTGCAGAGAAGAACGCCACAACAATAGTCGAGCCCGGCTGGGAGGCGCAGCTGACCGACCTGGACCACCTGCTGCTCAACCGGCGCGTGGCCCGCGCCGTGCAATACGCGGCGGGCACCTCGGCGGACCCGGTGCTGCTGGAGGTGTTCAACAACCTGTTCATGAACATCGCCGAGCAGATGGGGCTGCAGCTGCAGAACACCGCCTGCTCGGTCAACATCAAGGAGCGGCTGGACTTCAGCTGTGCGCTGTTTGACACCGCTGGCAACCTGATAGCCAATGCGCCGCACATGCCCGTGCACCTGGGCTCTATGGGCGAGAGCATCAAGACCGTGATTCGGGAAAACGCCGGAGCGATGCAGCAGGGCGACGTGTACGTGCTCAACGACCCGTACCACGGCGGCACGCACCTGCCCGACATCACCGTCATCACGCCGGTGTACCTTGCCGATGAGGCGGACCCCAGCTTCTACGTAGGTAGCCGCGGCCACCACGCCGACGTGGGGGGCATCACGCCGGGCTCCATGCCGCCGTTTTCCACGCGCATCGAGGAAGAGGGCGTGCAGATCAGCAACTTCAAGCTGGTCGAGCGCGGCGTGCTGCGCGATGCCGAGATGATTGCGTTGTTGCAAAGCGGCGAATACCCCGCACGCAATCCGCAGCAGAACCTGGCCGACCTGAAGGCGCAGATCGCCGCCAACGAAAAGGGCGTGCAGGAGTTGCGCAAGATGGTGCAGCAGTTCAGCCTGCCCGTGGTACAGGCCTACATGGGCCATGTGCAGGACAACGCCGAAGAATCCGTGCGCCGTGTGATCACGAGCCTGAAGAACGGAGCGTTCACGCTGCCCCTGGACAACGGCGCACAGATCAGCGTGGCCGTGACGGTGGATGCCACCCGCCGCAGCGCCACCATCGACTTCACCGGCACCAGCGCGCAGCAGAGCAACAACTTCAACGCGCCCACGGCGGTGTGCATGGCGGCGGTGCTGTATGTGTTCCGCACGCTGGTCGATGACGACATTCCGCTGAACGCGGGGTGCCTGAAGCCGCTGAACGTCATCATCCCGCCCGGCTCCATGCTCAACCCGAATCCACCGGCATCGGTGGTGGCGGGCAATGTCGAGACTTCCACCTGCATCACCAATGCCTTGCTGGGTGCGCTGGGCGTGATGGCGGCCAGCCAGTGCACCATGAACAATTTCACGTTCGGCAACGCCCGCTACCAGTATTACGAAACCATTTCGGGCGGCAGCGGCGCGGGCGGCGTGTTCGATGGCGCGGGGGCCCTGGTGGGCGGCTTTGGCGGCACGAGCGTGGTGCAGACCCACATGACCAACTCCCGGCTGACCGACCCCGAGATCCTTGAATTCCGCTTTCCGGTGCGGCTGGAAAGCTATGCCATCCGTGCCCGTTCTGGCGGCGGGGGCCGCTGGGCGGGCGGCAACGGCGGGGTGCGGCGCATCCGCTTTCTGGAGCCGATGACGGCCAGCATCCTGTCGAACGGCCGCCACCAGGGTGCTTTCGGCATGGCCGAAGGCAAGGCCGGAGCGCCCGGCGTCAACAAGGTGGTGCGCGCCAATGGCCGGGTCGAGTTGCTGGACCACATCGGCCAGGCCGAAATGCAGCCGGGCGATGTGTTCGAGATCCACACCCCGGGTGGCGGCGGTTTTGGTGCTGCGTGAGCGAAAATTGAATCAAATGTGCCTCAAGCGCTTGCTGGTAAAGCGCTTACAGCTATTTATTCAGGAGCAAATCGGGGCGTGGACATGCCATCGAATCCATCACGAATCGCGCTCGACCGAGGCCGTGCCGCGGCTCAGGCTGGGGGGCACATCGCTGCCCGCGCGCCGTGCGCGGAACAGGGCGGCGCGCATGAGGAAGATGTTGGTCACGGGCACCGTGATGGCCACGAACAGCGCGATCAGCAGGGCGTGCAGTGCCAGGCCCTCTCCCTGCAGGGAAAAGTACACGATGGTGCCGTGCATGATGCACCAGCAACCCATGGTGGCAATGATGGACGGCGCGTGCACACGCTCGAAATAGGTTTTCAGGCGCAGCAACCCCCAGGAGCCCAGCAGCGCAATCGCCGCGCCCGCCAGCACCAGCACTGAAATGGTGATTTCTGCCCACAGCGGCAGCGCGGCCTCGGTCATTCGATCACCTCGCCGCGCAGCAGAAATTTGGCCATGGCCGTCGTGCCCACGAAGCTGAACAGCGCGATCAGTAGCGCCCCCTCGAAATACGCGCTGCTGCCATAGTGGATGCCCAGCACCAGCGCCAGCAGCATGCCATTGAGGTACATGCAGTCCAGCGCCAGCACGCGGTCTTGTGCCGACGGGCCCTTGAGCAGCCGCACCAGGGCAAACACCATGGCCAGCACCAGCATGCACAGGGCAATGGGCAGGGCCCAGGAAAGAACGGGGTGGGTCATTCAAAAATCTCCATCAGTGGCCGCTCGTAGCGCTGCTTGACGTGGTCGATCAGGGTCTGCGGGTCGTCCACCTCCAGTGCGTGCAGCATGAGCATCGAGCGGTCCAGCGAGAGCTCGGCCCAGGCCGTGCCCGGTGTGATGCAGACGATCATGGCCAGCACGGCCAGCGCATTGGGGTCGCGCAGGTCCAGCGGAATGAGCACGAAGTTGGCGCCATGGCGGGCTCGCCGGGGAGAAAGCAGCAGGCGCGCCACGGCGATGTTCGATGCCACCGTGTCGGCTACCACCGTGAAGCCCAGCCGCAGCACCGTGCCCGGGCGGCGGATGCGTACCGGCAGCGGCCGCAGCCCGCGCGTGAACAGCGGGATCAGCCAGGCCAGCACCAGCGCCAGCAGCAGGTTGCCGGGGCTGAGCGACTGGTTGAGCAGCAGCCACAGCAAGAACAGCGCAGCCGACAGCAGGGGGGCGGGCAGCAGGCGCTTCATGGTGCCTCCTGGGGCAGATTGGCCCGTTCCGGTGTGACCGGGCCGGGGACGGGCTGTGCCTGCATCACGGCGCGGATGTAGGTGCCCGGCGAATGCAGGGCGTCGGCCGTGGCCTGGGTGAACCGCATCACGGGCCCGGCCATCACGGTCAGCGCGATGCACAGGGCCAGCAGGGCGGCGATGGGCAGGCCCTCCAGCACGCGCAACTGCGGTGCAACGCGTTCATGGGTGGCCCAGAAATGGCGGATGCCGGCCCGCGAGAGGGCGATCAGCGCCAGCAGGCCGGTGGCAATCATCAGGGCAAACAGCATCCAGCCCGGCGCGCCCGGCTGCGTTCCCGCCGAAGAGGCCAGGCCCAGCGGGTTGAGCAGGGCGCTGAGCATGGCGAACTTTCCGACAAAGCCCGACAGCGGTGGCAGGCCGGCAATGACCAGGGTGCAGACAAGAAAGGCCAGGCCCAGCAGGGCGGCGGCGGCGGGGATCACGCGGCCGATCAACACTTCTTCGTCCTCGTCGAGGTTCAGCCCCTCGGTGGGAACCAGCTCGGCGTTGAGGAAGGGTGCGTTGTCGCTTTGCTCGAATGGCGCGTAGCTGGCGCCGTCGTTGCGCCAGCGGTCGATGAGGTCGGCGGTCAGGAACAGGGCGCTCACGGCCAGTGTGGAGCTGGGCAGGTAATACAGCAGCCCGGCCGTGAGCAGGTTCTGCCCAAAGCCCGCCGCGGCCAGCAGGGTGCCGGACGACAGGATGGCGGCAAACCCGGCCAGGTGCGTCAGGCGCTGCGAGCCCAGCATGCCCACGGCGCCAAAGCCCATGGTCAGCATGCCGCCGACGATCAGCCACAGGCTGCCGAACTGTGCCGAGGCGCCGGCTTCGCTGCTGAACAGCAGGGTCCACAGCCGCAGGATGGTGTAGATGCCCACCTTGGTCATCAGCGCAAACAGCGCGCCCACCGGCGCCGTGGCGGCGCTGTAGGCGGGAACCAGCCAGAAGTTGAGCGGCCACATCGCCGCCTTGATCAGAAACGCCGTGGCCAGGATGGCGGCGGCCGCGTGCAGCAGGCCGCGGTCGGCAGCGGCCACCAGTGGAATGGTCTGCGCCAGATCGGCCATGTTCAGCGTGCCGGTGATGCCGTACAGCATCGACACACCCACCAGGAACAGCGACGACGCCGCCAGGTTGATGGCGATGTAGTGCAGCCCCGCCTGCACGCGCGGCCGGCCCGAGCCGTGCAGCAGCAGGCCGTAGGACGCGGCCAGCATGATCTCGAAGAACACGAACAGGTTGAACAGGTCGGCCGTGAGAAAGGCGCCCGCCAGGCCCATGAGCTGGAACTGGAACAGCGGATGGAAATGCACGCCCGCACGGTGCCAGCGGGCACCCGCAAACACGATGGAGGCGAGCGCCACCACGCTGGTCAGCACCAGCATCATGGCCGAGAGGCGGTCCAGGGCCAGCACGATGCCGAACGGCGCCTGCCAGTTGGCCGCCAGGTACACGCCCATGCTGCTGCTCGCACCGGGCTGGTTGGACCACAGCAGCAGGGCCAGCGCCACCAGCAGCCCGAGTGCGGTGGAAAGCACGTTGAGAGTGAGCTTCAGGCGCTGGCGCTCCTCGCGCATCAGCAGCATGAGTGCGGCCGTGAGCAGGGGCAGGGCGATGGGGGCAAGCATCAGGTGCGGCATCAGTGCCGAGGTCCCTTGCGCCACCAGTGCGGTCAGGCCTTCGGTCATTGGATGGCCCTGGTGCGCGGCGCGGTGGCGCGGGCATGGCGCCGAGCGTGCGGGTAATGCGGCGCGGTGCTCATAAGGCGACCTCACGCTTGGCATTACTTCGATCAAGTGTTGAGGTAGCAGACCGGCTTCCGTGCACTCGTGGTGACTGCCTGCGGCGCTGGCTCATGGCATCTCCTGCAGGTCGCGCGCGCTGCTGCCGTCCACATGGTCGGTGCCCGACATGCCGCGCGAGGCCAGCAGCACCACCAGGAAAAGGGCCGTCATGGCAAAGCCGATCACGATGGCCGTCAGCACCAGCGCCTGCGGCATGGGATCGGCATAGTGCGCCAGATCGTGCGGCAGGCCGGGCCGCAGCACTGGCTCCTTGTCGATCGCCAGGCCCAGGCGGCCCATGCTGAAGATGAACAGGTTGACGGCATACGACAGCAGCGACAGCCCCATGATGACCTGGAACGTGCGCGGGCGCAGCAGCAGCCAGACGCCCGAGCCCGTGAGCACGCCGATGGCGATGACCAGAACGATTTCCATCAGCGGGTGGCCTCCTGTGGGGGTGTGTGGGCGGCATCGCGCTCGGCCGCTTCTTCGGCCAGGCGGGCGTGGTAGCGGTGTCCGCGCACCGATTGGTGGGCAATGGCCGTGAGGATCAGCAAGGTGGAGCCCACCACGAGCGTGAACACGCCGATGTCAAAGAACATGGCGCTGGCGACATGGATGTCGCCCAGCAGCAGCAGGTTCAGGTGGAAGGTGTGGCTGGTGAGAAACGGGTAGCCCACCACGATCGCCCCGAGCCCCGTGGCCAGGGCGAACAGCAGGCCGGTGCCGATCCAGCGCCGGGGGAGCAGCGGCATATGGGCCTCGACCCAGTGCGTGCCCGAGATGATGTATTGCAGCAGCAGCGCCACCGCTATCACCAGCCCCGCCACAAAACCGCCGCCGGGCTCGTTGTGCCCGCGCAGGAACAGGTAGAACGCCACCACGGTGGCAAAGGGCAGCAGCAGGCGCACCAGCACGGCAGGCACCATCAGGTAGCCCACGGCGGTGTCGGTGGCGTGACGCGGATTGAGCAGGTCGGTCTGCAGGTCGGCGGGCAAGTTGCGCTGCTGCTCTGGCAGGTCCATCGTTTCGCGCGCGGGGCGAAAGCGCCGCAGCAGTGCATACACCGTGAGGGCCACCACCCCCAGCACCACGATTTCGCCAAACGTGTCGAAGCCGCGAAAATCCACCAGCATCACGTTGACCACGTTGGTGCCGCCACCCTGGCTCAATGCGTTTTCCAGGAAAAAGGTGGACGTGCTGTCGGGAAAGGGGCGGCTCATCATGGCAAAGGCCAGCCAGGCCATGCCGCCGCCGGCTGCCAGCGCCAGCGCCATGTCGCGCTGGCGGCGCCACCGGGTGGTGGCCTGCTCGGCGAAGGTGGCAACACGCAGGGTTTCGTCGCGTCTGGGCAGCCAGCGCAGGCCCAGCAGGATGAGCACCGTGGTCACGATCTCGACCACGATCTGTGTCAGTGCCAGGTCGGGTGCCGAAAACCACAGGAAGGTGATGCAGGTGCAAAGCCCTGCTCCCCCCGCCAGCGTGAGCGCCGCCAGGCGGTGGTATTTGGCCTGCCAGGCGGCCGCCACCGCGCAGACCATGCCCACGGCCCAGAGCAGCACGAACGCGGGCGACAGCGGCAGCATGCTGCGCTGGCCCAACTGCATGCCCTGGCTCCACAGCGGCAGGGCGCCAGCGGCCAGCGCCGCGCAGACCAGCCACAGCATCTGCCACTGCAGGCGCTGGGTGGATAAAAGGCGGCGGCCATTGCGCCCCATCTGCGTGACCAAGGTGAGCGCACCGTCAAACAGGCGCCGCCCCTGGATGTGGCGCATGAGGGGCGGCGCATCCACCCGGCCGGTGGCGCGCAGCGCCCGCAGCGCAAGGTACAGCGCGATCCCGCCGCCCAGGGCCAGCAGGCTCATGGCGAAGGGGGTGTTGAAGCCGTGCCACACCGCGAGGCTGAAGGCCGGAAGCTCTCCGCCCACTACCGGCCTTGCCGCCGCATCCAGAAAGCGACCGACGGACCAGGCCGGCAGCATGCCGACCACGAGGCAGGCCAGCACCAGCAACTCGACCGGCACACGCATCCAGTGCGGCGGTTCGTGCGGCGTGTGGGGCAGGTCGGTGGCCGGCGGGCCAAAGAACACATCGACCGTGAAGCGCAGCGAATACGCCACGCTGAACATGCCCGCCACGGTGGCCGCAACGGGCAGCATGAAGCCAATGAGCGGCGTGGTGTTCAGGAACACCGTCTCGGCGAAGAACATCTCCTTGGACAGGAAACCATTGAGTAGCGGCACGCCGGCCATCGCGGCGCTGGCCACCATGGCCAGCGTGGCGGTGATGGGCATCATGGTGCGCAGCCCCGACAGGCGCCGGATGTCGCGCGTGCCGCTTTCATGGTCCACGATGCCGGCGGCCATGAACAACGATGCCTTGAAGGTGGCGTGGTTCATGATGTGAAAGACGGCCGCCACGGCGGCCAGCGGGCTGTTCAGGCCCAGCAGCAAGGTGATGAGGCCCAGGTGCGAAATGGTCGAATAGGCGAGCAGGCCCTTGAGGTCGTTCTGGAACATCGCCGCATAGCCGCCCACCAGCAGCGTGGCGAGGCCGGCACCGCCCACCAGCCAGAACCATGGCTCGGTGCCACCCATCACCGGCCACATGCGGGCCAGCAGAAACACACCGGCCTTGACCATGGTGGCCGAGTGCAGATAGGCCGACACCGGCGTGGGCGCGGCCATGGCATTGGGCAGCCAGAAGTGAAACGGAAACTGCGCGCTCTTGGTGAAGGCCCCCAGCAGCAGCAGGACGAGGGCCGTGAGGTACAGCGGATGGTTGCGCACCTGCTCGCCGGCGGCGAGCACATGATCGAGGTCGTAGCTGCCCACGATGTGGCCGATGACCAGCATGCCGCCCAGCATGCACAGGCCGCCCGTGCCGGTCACGGTGAGCGCCATGCGTGCGCCGCGCCGTGCATCGCGCCGGTGGTGCCAGTAGCCGATCAGCAGGAAGGAAAACAGGCTGGTCAACTCCCAGAAGAACGCGAGCTGGATGATGTTGCCCGCCAGCACCACGCCGGTCATCGCCCCCATGAAGGCCAGAAAAAACGAGAAAAAGCGCGGCACGGGGTCGGCGGGCGACATGTAGTAGCGCGCATACAGCACCACCAGTGCGCCGATGCCCAGCACCAGCATGCAGAACATCCACGCAAAGCCATCCATGCGGATGACCAGGTTCAGACCCAGTGCGGGCAGCCATGCGATCTCCTGGCGCAGCACGCTGCCGTCCGCGATCTGGGGAAAGTAGAGCGCGGTCTGCACGGTGCAGAACAGGGCAATCAGCCCGGCAACCGTCGATTCTGTGTTGCGGGCGTTTGCGGGCAGGACCGCCGCAAGGAAGCTGCCGATGAAGGGGAGAAGGATGAGGGTGATCAGGGGCATGCGCCGATAATTTTACGGGCCAGTCTTCTGGCGTCATGCGAAAGACCATGCGGGGGCGCGCGTTTGTCCGCTGTGCCGGCCCCCAAAAGACAAAACCCGCCAGAGCGGGTTTTTTATGTGCGTGAGTTGCTTACTTTTTGGGAGCACTGGCAGCAGTCTGGCTGGGGGCTGCTGCGGCCTTGGCGTCTTTTTCCTTTTTCTCTTTCCTGGCTTGTTTCTTGGCGGCTTTTTCCTCGTCCTTCACCTTGGTGTCGGTGGCGGCCGCAGGCGCAACGTCTGCCTTGCTCTTCGCTGGAGATGCTGGCTTGGTTGCAGCCGGTGCTGCCGCTGCGGGGGCGCCCTTGAAACCCTGACCGTTCACCGTCAAGCCTTCGGCGGAAAATTTGCCGGCATTGGTCTCGCCTATACCGCGGACCCGGGTGATGAAGTCATTCCAGTCCTTGAAGGAACCGTTCTTTCTCTCGTCGACAATTTTTCCGGAGATGCCTGGCCCGATGCCTTTGATGCCGTCCAGTTCAGCGGCCGTGGCCTTGTTCACGTCCACCGCTGCAAACGAGGCGGCGGCATACAGCATGGCAATGAGGATCAGTAATTTTTTCAGCATGGACAAACTCCTGGTGAATGAAGCGGCACGATGAAGCCGCCAGGCCATCATAGCGGTGAACACCGGGCCTGGCCGCCGTCTCGCAGGCTCAGAGTTCTTCCACCCGGCGCGCGGGGTAGCTGTCCCAGGTCTGGCAGCCCGGGCATTGCCAGAAATGCTGGCGGGCCTCGAAGCCGCAGGCGGCGCAGCGGTAGCGTGTGAGGGGCTTCACGGCATGGTCGAGCGCCCGCTGGACCTGGGGGTGGAACTCTTCATGCTCCAGCTTTTCTCCTGCCAGCCACTTGGCGGCCGCCACCAGGGATTGCTCTTTGTCCAGATGCCGGACATACCACTGCCGCGCTGTGGCCGGGTCGGTTGAATCGAGGGCCTGCAAGGCCACGATGCCTTCCAGAACATCCAGCGAAGGCGCCTCGGTGTAATGCGCTTGCAGCAAGGTCTGCATTTCCGGCACTGTGCCGGCAGCAATGGCCGTCTCCACCATCAAGGGGATGGCCAGGGGCAGCGTGGCGGGAGACTGCCGGCTGAGCGCCTGGAGTGTGCCCAGGGCCGCACCGGTGTCGCCCATCAGTTGCTGCAGCCGGGCGAGGTCGATGCGGGCGCGCGCAGCGTCGGGCGCGGTGTCCACGGCCTGGTTCAGCAAGGCCAGTGCGCCAGCGCGGTCGTTGTTGGCAATGCAGGTTTGCGCCTGTTCGCACAGGTAATGCGCCTGGCGGGTGCTGAAATCGCCTTGCCGGGCCTCGTGCATCTTGCGGGCAATGCCGGCGGCGTGGGGCCAGTCGCGCGAACGCTCGTAGATGGCCAGCAAGGCAAGACGGGCCTGGCTCTCGAACGGTGTGCCTTCCAGCTGGCTCAGCGCCGCTTCGGCCCGGTCTAGCAGGCCGGCTTTCAGAAAATCGAGCGCCAGGGCGTACTGCGCGCGCTCCCGGTCTGCGCGGGAGAGGTCTCCGCGTGACAGCAGGTGTTCGTGCACCCGCACCGCACGGTCGTATTCGCCCCGCCGGCGAAACAGGTTGCCGAGGGCAAAGTGCAGTTCGGAAGTGTCAGGGTCGTTCTGAACCGCTTCGATGAAGGCATCGATGGCCTGGTCCTGCTGCTCGTTGAGCAGAAAGTTCAGCCCCTTGAAATAGGCCTTGGGGGCGCGGCGGTTTTCCGCACGCATCTGGCGCAGGTCAAACCGGGAGGCCAGCCAGCCGAGCACAAATGCCAGGGGCAAGCCCAGCAGGATCCAGCTGATGTCAAATTCCATGAGGGGGCAGTATTTCGGCTGGGGATGACGGGGTGGCAGGGGCGGGAGCTGCGGGCGTGGGTGACCGTGTTGCGGACACATGGGCGCGGCGCGCCGCGCGGCGGTGCTTCCACCAGCGGGGCACCATGCCCAGAACGCCCACCACCAGACCGGCAGAAAACGCGGTCAGCACCACCAGCACCAAAGGCGCACGCCATTGCGTGCCAAAGAAGAAATGCACGGTGGCGTCTTGCTGGTTGTTCAGCGCAAACGCAAACAGCGTAAAAAAAATGGCTGCCTTGAGCAGCCACAGGAGGTATTTCATGGAGCTCCCCGGTGGTGGGAAGATTCTAAGAGCTTGGCCATGGCACTCGGCCGCAACGGTGCGCGGCGGACGTCATTCACGGTTTATGCATGATTTATGCCGCCAGCGCTTATCCATAAAGCGCGAGAAGCTATCAAATTGGAAGCGATGGCCTCTCAAAGACCTTTTTCCAGCTCTGCCGTGCGCTGGTCCACGGATTCGCGAAGTGCCTTTCCTGGCTTGAAATGCGGCACGCGCTTTTCCGGAATGGCCACCGCCTCGCCACTGCGCGGATTGCGGCCCATGCGGGGTGGGCGGTGGTTCACCGAGAAGCTGCCAAAGCCCCTGATCTCGATGCGGTGCCCATGCACCAGGGCGTCGCCCACGGCGTCCAGAATGGTCTTGACGGCGAATTCCGCATCGCGGTGCGTCAGTTGACCAAAGCGGGCGGCCAGTTCTTCAACGAGGTCGGAGCGGGTCATGGAATCTTGGGGCATGGCAGGGAATCAAGGGCTGAAAGAAAAGCGGGCGCACAAGGCGCCCGCTGTCTGACCGTCTAGGGAGCTTCTGCACGAACCATCGCGTCGTGTGCATCTGCGGACTCGGGCGGTCTGCGTCGTTGCAAATGCTCGCAATAGCTATGGCTATTGCTGCGCTTTGCGCCTAGCAGGCCACCGCGATCAGTAGCGCACACTTACCGCTCGATTCGAGCAGATGCTCCCGGGCCAGCACTTTACTTTTCCGAGTTGTCCAGCTTGGCGCGCAGCAGGGCGCCCAGGCTGGTCGTGCCGGCGCTTTCGCGGCTCGACTGCTGGCTCAGGTTGGCCATGGCGCCTTGTTCGTCGGCCATGTCCTTTTGCTTGATCGACAGCTGGATGTTGCGGGTCTTGCGATCCACATTGACCACCACAGCGGTGACTTCGTCGCCTTCCTTGAGCACGTTGCGGGCATCTTCCACGCGGTCGCGGGAGATTTCCGAAGCGCGCAGGTAGCCCACGATGTCTTCGCCGAGGTCGATTTCAGCGCCACGGGCGTCCACGGTCTTGACCTTGCCGGTCACCGTCTGGCCCTTGTCGTTCACGGTCACGAAGGTGGTGAACGGGTCGCCGTCAAGCTGCTTGATGCCCAGCGAGATGCGTTCGCGGTCCACGTCCACGGCCAGCACGATGGCTTCCACTTCCTGGCCCTTCTTGTAGTTGCGAACCGCGGCTTCGCCGGTTTCGTTCCACGAGAGGTCGGACAGATGCACCAGGCCGTCGATGCCGGCAGCCAGGCCCACGAACACGCCGAAGTCGGTGATCGACTTGATAGGACCCTTCACGCGGTCGCCGCGCTTGGTTTCCTGGGCGAATTCTTGCCATGGGTTGGCCTTGCACTGCTTCATGCCCAGGCTGATACGGCGCTTGTCTTCGTCGATTTCGAGAACCATGACTTCGACTTCGTCGCCCAGCGTGACCAGCTTGGAAGGAGCGATGTTCTTGTTGGTCCAGTCCATTTCAGACACGTGCACCAGGCCTTCGATGCCGGGTTCGAGTTCGACGAACGCGCCGTAGTCGGCAATGTTCGTGATCTTGCCGAACAGGCGGGTCGATTGGGGGTAGCGGCGGTTCACGCCCATCCATGGGTCGTCGCCCATTTGCTTCAGACCCAGCGAGACACGGTTCTTTTCGGTGTCGAACTTCAGGATCTTGGCGGTGATTTCCTGGCCAGCAGTCACCACTTCGGAGGGGTGACGCACGCG
>Ga0255334_1000149_pt1 | contig 73856 bp, 84 predicted proteins | sample EtOH5_35cm_T3_12_FD_202080 | JGI IMG/M metagenome (GOLD analysis project Ga0255334, IMG submission 202080) | Sandy soil microbial communities from University of British Columbia, Vancouver, Canada - EtOH5_35cm_T3_129 | ecosystem: Engineered > Artificial ecosystem > Sand microcosm > Unclassified ...
ACCACAGATATCAATGGGGATTAAAAAAGATGACCCCTGTTCAATACAGGAATCATCTATTGTCCGTTTCTTAAATGCTTGATGTCACTCTTTTTTAAAGTGTCCTTGACATGGGGTCCAGATTACTTCTCGGCTGCGGCCCTTCCCTTTTTCCATGCCTTTTCTCTATCGGCTGTCAAACTGCATCCAGGCCACCTTGTTGTCCGCGAGTCCAAAGCTCGCCTTGTAACGGCTCCCCAGATAAACGGCTTCCTTTTCCCCCGTCCCTTTTCCGTACAGCTGCTGCAGTTGGTGTCCTACTCGCGCGGTCCCGTCACTTTTCTGCGCGGCCGGTTTGGCGGCTGATTGTTGCTTGCGGACTGCTTGAAGTTTTCCAAAATTTTCAGCACCGACGCGAAAAACGGCGACCCGAATACGGCGACAATCCCCCAGATCCAGGTGCCGACCTCCCAGGAGCGCCCGACGTACACATTGTCGGCTCCCGTGAGAATCAAGGCCGGATCCAGACCCATCAATCCAAAAATGACGCCCGCCGAGACGACCGAGATGAGCAGGTTGAAAAAGCGTTTATAGTGCATCAGCCGGGCCGCCTGGTTGACGTCCTCCCAGCAGTCGTCCTGCGGCTCGTAATCGGTGGTCAGAAACGGAATGACGGATTTGCAGGCCTCCGTGACGCCTGCTGCAGCACTGGATACCGCCGTGATGTAAATCAGAAAAGCGGTAGACGAATCGACACTGACCATGACACTCCCTCCCCTGTATCTATGTGTATGGGGAAACCGGGACGACTTGCCAGCAATTCTCGTTGAAACCGTTTTCTTTCACCGTTTTTTTTGCGGTAACATGAACCTGTAACCACCATTTTCTGGAAAGGGATTTTTCTACAAAGCCGTCTCTGCGTCCCGGTAAGACCGGGTTTTGCTGTGGCGTCTTCTTTTCCTGGTTCAGACTTTTGTGCCGGGGCGGAAAAAGGGGAAAGCGTGTGCGCCGCGGATTCCGTCACAACGAAAGCCCGGATACAGAATCCGGGCTTTTTCTCATGCAGACGGGAAAACCGCCCCCAAAAAGGGAGCGGTCCTTGTCGAGCCCGTTTGCTTATGGGGTTTTACCGATTATTCTCTTTGGCACTTCAACCTCCGTGAAAGAGCTTGTGTTACCTAAAAGAATTTGGGTTCCACCTATTCGACTTTCGCCGACTGCCTGATCATGTGTGTCCACGGTGCTTCGCCTTCTGCAAGGCTGCGCACCGTCTTACCATGAATCATCGGGCTCGACAAAAGTAGTATGGTCCGCTTTGGTGTCGGCTATTCACGCCTTTACAGAATGTCTGCGGCGAGCTGTGCCAGAATGCTTCGCTCTCCTTTTTCCAGCTTGATGTGTCCGGCCAGCTTCTGGTCCTTGAACAACTCCACCACGTATGTCAATCCGTTGTTGCTCTCATCCAGATACGGATGGTCGATTTGTTCCGGGTCTCCCATCAGCACGATTTTGGAGCCGTCGCCGACGCGGGTCAGGATCGTTTTCACTTCATGCTTCGTCAAGTTTTGCGCCTCGTCGATGATGATGAACTGCTCCGGAATGGATCTGCCGCGAATATAGGTCAACGCTTCCACCTGCAAGCTCCCCATCCCCGCCAAAATTTTGTCCAAATCTCCGGGTCGCTTCGTGTTGAACAAGTACTCCAGATTATCGTAAATCGGCTGCATCCACGGCCTCAACTTCTCTTCCTTTTCGCCGGGCAAATAGCCGATGTCTTTTCCAAGTGGAACAATGGGTCTTGCCACCAGCAGTTTTTTATATTTTTGTTGATCCTCGATTTGCAAAAGGCCTGCGGCGAGCGCCAGCAGGGTTTTTCCTGTTCCGGCCTTGCCAGTCATCGTGACCAGCGGAATATCATCGCGAAGCAATAATTCTGTCGCCATGCGCTGCTGGACGTTCCGGGCTCGTATGCCCCACATCGGGTCATCGTCCGAGACGAGCATCTCCAGTGTCTTGCCATCCGGATCGACTTTGCCAATCGCCGAGATCGAAGGGTTGATCTCGTCCTTCAACACGAGGAATTGGTGAGGAAAAAATCGGTACTTGGGGAAACAGGAGGCCAAATGCAGCTTTCGTGCCGCATAGTACGACTTGATGATATCCGATGCCACCATCATTCGCTGATAACCCGTGTAGATGCTAGAAAATTCGCCTACGACCCGATCGGACAGGAAGTCTTCCGCCGTCAGGCTAAGCGCATCCGCCTTCACGCGCATCAGCGCGTCTTTGCTGACCAGGATGACCGGGCGAGGCTGCGGCGACAAATTTTCTTCTTCTTGCAGATTGAGCGCGACAGCCAGGATGCGGTTGTCGTTGGTCATTTCCATAAACTGCTTTTGCAATTGATGAAGCGAGGAATGGTTCAGCTCCACACGGAAGAGCCCGCCTGTCTCCAGCGTGATTCCCGTGTGCAAGTGTCCCAGCTCACGGAAGCTGTCCAGCAGTCGCGAAACGTACCGAGCATTGCGACCGATTTCATCCATGTACCGCTTTTTGGAATCGATTTCTTCCAACACCACTGCGGGTATGACGATTTCATTGTCGGCGAAGGAAAACATCGCCCGTGGATCTTGCAGGAGTACGTTGGTGTCCAGTACGTAGATTTTCTTCAAAATCTCGCCTCCTATTACCCTTCTTATATACCCTATGCAATTTTTGGAGGGATGCTCTGGTGCGGCGACGTGATGTACTACAGTCTATGTTCGGCCCTACACAGATAGACGGAGCATTGCCAGAATGAAAACAGGCGGGTAGGACAAAATAGTCGTAATCCTGCCCTCCACTGGAAGGCACTACTGGGAAAGGGAGAATGCCTGTGAAACGGACCGTCATTGGATACCTGGGGATTTGCGCGTTGCTCGCCGGTTGCTTGTCAGACAATAAACCGCCGGCCAATCAGGCTGCGCCACAGCCCAATCAACAAGTCCCGCAAACGCAACGAGTACAGCAAACCGCCCCAGCGCCGACCTATAATCAATCCTCGCAAGCGACAGCGGACCGTCTCGTCCAGCTGGCGACTCGCGTGAAAAAGGTAAATGGAGCGACAGCCGTCGTGATTGGCAAGTATGCGGTCGTCGGCATTGACGTGGACGCCCATCTGGACCGCCCGGAAGTAGGCGTCATCAAATACACGGTTGCGGAAGCCCTGAAGGAGGATCCACAGGGCGCCAATGCCGTCGTAACCGCCGACCCGGACATCGTTCAGCGCTTGCGGGAAATGACCGCTGACATCCGCAGGGGACATCCCGTCTCCGGATTTGCCGAAGAGCTCGCCGATATCGTCGGCCGGATCATTCCGCAGCTGCCGCGCAATGTGCGCCAGCGGGAGGAGACGCCTTCTCAGGAAAACGAGCAGCGGATCAATAAAAGCAACCGTTCCTACCCCCGGGGAAACGACAAGATCAATGTCAACCGGACCGGTGCGCCTTGAATCGAAAAAAAGAGGCATTCGCCCCAGGCACTACACCCGGGAGAATGCCTCTTTGCTCGTTTGGCCAGCCGCTGCTATCGGCGGCAGGGCGGATAGCGCCTGCTCCAGATCCTGAATCAGATCGTCCGCATCCTCCAGCCCTGCCGACAGGCGGATCAGGCCGTCCGTGATGCCGCGCTGCTCTCTTTCCGCAACTGGCATCGAAGCATGCGACATGGCAGCCGGATAGGAAAGAATCGTTTCTACCGCTCCGAGGCTCACCGCCACGATCGGCAGCTTCACCCGGTCAAACAGCGCCTTGGCCCGCTCCCGGCTGCCGACATCAAAAGAAAGCACGGCGCCGTGGCCGCTCGCTTGCGACTCCTGGAAGTGGTGTCCCGGATGGTCAGCCAAACCCGTGTAGTAGACGCGCGAGACGGCAGGATGAGCGCTCAGCCAGCGAGCGATCCTGTCGGCCGTTTGCGTGCTGACATCGAGGCGCGCTTTGAGCGTCTTCAGCCCGCGCATGACCAGCCAGCAGTCCTGCGCACCGAGGATCGCGCCCATGCCGTTCTGGATAAAATAGAGCTGCTCGCCCAGTACAGCGTCGCGGGTCACGGCCAAACCGGCCAAGACGTCGCTGTGTCCGCCGATGAACTTGGTCGCGCTGTGGATCACGATGTCTGCTCCCAGCTCCAGAGGGCGTTGGTAGTACGGCGTCAAGAACGTATTGTCCACAATGACCAGCAGTCCGCGCTCCTTGCCAATCTGGCTGACAGCGGCAAGGTCGGTCACTTTCAACATAGGGTTGGACGGCGTCTCCAGGTAAATGCCTTTCGTCGCCGGAGTGATCGCCGCCCGGATGTCTTCCAGCCGGGTGGCATCCACGAACGTCACCGAGATCCCCATCCGCGATAGCACCTTGGTCAAAAAGCGGAAGGTCCCGCCATAGACATCTTCGGCTACAATCACCTGGTCTCCCGCCGAGAAGAGCATGAACACGCTGGAGATGGCCGCCATACCCGAGGCAAAGGCAAAGCCTCGCTCGCCGCCCTCCAGGCCGGCAATCGCCTCCTCCAGCGCCTGCCGGGTCGGATTGCCTGACCGGGCGTAATCAAAGGTGCCTGGACGATCCAGATCGGCCTGATGAAACGTGGAAGCCTGATAAATCGGTACCGACGACGCTCCTGTGACAGGATCAAAGCACGATGTGCCATGCAGCACGCGAGTGGCAAAGTTCATCGTACGCTCCCTCCTACAGCCAGACTGGCATCCAGCGCCCCGCACAAATCCGCGATGAGGTCATCCGGATGCTCGATGCCCACCGAAAGCCGCAGCAATCGATCACACACGCCTACATATTCGCGAATTTCTACAGGGATGTCAGCATGAGTCTGCGTCGCCGGGTATGTACACAGCGACTCAACTCCCCCCAGGCTTTCGGCAAAGGATACGATGCGCAGATTTCTCAGGAAGGGCTTCACCTGCTCCGCAGATTGGAGGCGGAAGGAAACCATGCCGCTGAATCCGCTCGATTGTTTTTTCTGCACATCATGACCGGGGTGATCTGCCAGGCCCGGATAAAAGACCTCCGTTATCGCTGGATGCTCGCGCAGCTTCTTGGCTACGGCAAACGCGTTGGCTTCGTGCCGTTCCATGCGCAGCGCCAGCGTTTTCATCCCGCGCAGGAGAAGCCAGCAGTCCTGCGGCCCCAGTACGGCCCCGATGGAATTGTGCAAAAACCGGATTTTTTCCGACAGCTCTTGCCCTTTGGTTACGATCAGGCCTGCGAGGACGTCGTTGTGTCCCCCCAAATACTTCGTCGCGCTATGCAGGACGATGTCCGCTCCAAGCTCCAGCGGGCGTTGACAATAAGGGGTCATGAACGTGTTGTCTACGATCGTCAGGAGCCCATGGCTCTTTGCCAGCATAGCGACCCCCTGGATGTCCGTAATCTGGATCAACGGATTCGTCGGCGACTCGACGAACACCGCTTTCGTCTCCGGCTTCACGGCGGCCTCCACGGCTTTCAGATCGCGCAGATCCACATAGCTGAAGGTCAGCCCATAGCGTGACAGCACTTGCTCGAACAAGCGGTATGTTCCGCCGTACAGATCGAGGGAGACAAGGAGGTGATCGCCTTGGGAAAACAGCCCCATGACCGTATGGATGGCAGCCATCCCGGAAGCACACGCGAATCCGCCTTCCCCTGATTCCGCGCTCGCGATCGCTTCCTCCAGCACCGTGCGGGTCGGGTTGGCGGTTCGCGAATAGTCAAACCCCGTGCTTTCTCCCAAAGTAGGGTGGCGATAGGCTGTCGAGTAGTAGAGGGGAAAATTGACGGCTCCCGTTTTTTCGTCTTTTCCTACGCCCGCCTGTACCAGTTTCGTCTCCAAATGCATATGCTTTCTCTCCCTCTCAATAGTGTGCGAGGGGCATGAAAAAAAAAGCCCCCTTTCCTCTGAAAGAAGGCTTTGTTTACGTCACCGTAAGCAAGACCTTCTCATCTTTCAGAGTTGAATAACTCTGCAGGAATTAGCACCATTATCTCCCTGTAATGTACAGGTGATTGGTTGCCGGGCATCATCGGGCCAGTCCCTCCGCCTCTCTGGATAAGAAGTTTTGCTATTCAATTTGATTGATCCTAATAGTAATGGAAGGGTGCTTCGTTGTCAACAGGATTTTCCACCGATCGAACGGACGATCTGCGTTAGTCGGCGTTTTTCAAGGCTTCCATCACTTGGCTGTCCAGCTTGGCCGCCGCATTTTTGTCGTACGTTTTTTCGTATTGCGGCTCCACCGAGATGCGGGAGCCATAAAACATGATGTCCCGGACCGCTTCGATCGCAATCTCGACCATGGCCAGCTTCAAGGGGACACCCTCCAGCCGCTCGGTTTTCAATCCCGCACGGCCGTTGATCGCGTACGAGGAACCCGCGCCGATCAGATGCAGGACGACCTGCGGTTCTTTGGCAATGTTCGTCAAAATGCGCGAACGGTTGTCCACGGCAAAACGGATCGACCCGACTGTATTCGCAAGCGTCCACGACAAGGAACTTAGCGAGGGAGAACCCGACTCATGATCAATCGTAGCCAGCGTGACAAAACGCTCCTTTTGCAAGAGCCCAAACAATTCTTCCGACAAGGATCGGGAAACGGTTTCAGCCATTGTCATGCCTCCTTGTGTACATTTCGTACATTTATTGTACCCGGCTGCATGAGGATAGGCAAACGTTTCCTGGGCGCGTCTTGCTTCGTACACTGTTTTTCCCTAAACTAGAAAGAAAAGATGACCGTGAAAGGGAGGTTTGCCGATGTCTTCCACCGACCGGCTGCTCGCACAGATTGACGAGCTCATCCGGGAAATTCAAGAGGTGCGCAAGCTGAACGAACGCATGGACAAAATCGCCATGTTTCTCGAAGATATTCGTCTGGCTGACATCGTCCAAAACTACACAGCCCCGCGCAAGCTGCTCTGGATCAATTTCCTCGCAGGTCTTGCCCGGGGTCTTGGTTTGACGATCGGCACTGCCATCGTGCTGGCTTTGCTCGGCTCGCTTTTGTCCCAGTTTTTATCCATCCCGATCATCGGCGACTACATCCGGACCCTCGTCGAGTACGTGCAGTCCTACAAACAGCCGTAGCTGCGCTTAGTCGTCGTCGCGGTCTTTGCGTTTATCGCCTTTGTCTTTCCAGTCACTATCGCAATCGGCGCTCCCGTGCTGTTTCCACCATTCCCCTTGCTTTTTCCAATAGCCGTACGCTTTGCCATTCGGATGCTTGCTGACATCCTTTTCCTTTCCTTGTTTGTCCTGATCCTTGTTTGCCTGCTTCCATTGTTTCAGCGCGTCGGAAATCGCTTTGTTGATCGATGCGGTCATGTCAGCCTGCTTCACGAGCTTGTCGCCTACATACAGCTCGAGGCGAACCGCCTTGGCTTTCAGGCTGCGGTTTTTCAGGGAAAGCGTCCAGGAATACTCTCCTTTGTCACCGACCTTCACCTCTTGCTTTTTGCCATCGAGACCCGCGACCACCAGCTTGGCTCCGCTGTTCTTAGTCCAGCCGGCGACTGTTCCTATCAGCTGAATGCTCGCGGTCTTCGGATTGTATGCGGCTGTTCCCGAGATCGCGTACGTCTTGGGCGCTTCCTTGACCGGCACGTTGACGACTTTTACGTCGATCGCGTCCGTGTCGCGCTTCTTTCCGTCCTCGTACACCTCGATCGTGGCTCTTTCCGTCGCGGACTGCTTGGCGTTCTTCAGCGTGACACTGAAGCTGCCCACGCCGTCCCACAGCTTTTGGACGCTCGCTTGTTCCTTGACGCCGTTGTACGTCACCGTCACTTTGTCCGCGTCCAGCTTGACGATGCCTTTGACCTTCAGCTCTGCTTTTTTCGCATCCAGCACCGCCGTGCTATGGAGGAGCAGGTCCGCCTCCTCTTCCGCTTGCGGGATGATCTTCACCTTCTCGCTGTCCACCAGCGTACTGCCGGCGTATGCTTCTACAGTGACGTACTGGCTGGCCGGCACATCCGGGGAGGCAAAGCTTACGGTAAAGGAATGCTCGCTCGTCGGCACGACTTCGATATGGTCGCCCGTCGGCTTCTTCACGATGACCTTGGTGACGTCCCCGGTCACAATTCCTTTGATGTACACTTTCTTGCTCTTCGTCTGCGCACGGACGCTCACGATCTCTGCTTTTTCATCCACAAAGCGGACTTCCAGCCAAATGTCGTTGTAATCCTGGTTGTAGACCCGCTCCCACTCCGCCTTGTTTTCTTCCATATATGTCTGCAATTTGGTATCGAGTTTTAATTTGTCTACAATGAGGTACAGATGCTCCGCTTGCGTCTTGAGCAGCAGGTTCAACGTATCCGGATCGTTCTCGGCCAATTCCTTCAGGTTGTAGCGAGTCACCTGCTTGCCTTGCTCATTCATGACAACCTTGGTTGCGACAGGCGAGCCAAACGCGCTGGCCTCTGCGAAAATCGGTGTCAGTCCACCCAGGATGGCAGTCGCAGTCACAACGGCCAAGACTGGTTTTGTCATCATTTTTTTCAAATCAGTTCCCCCTTTTTTTGCCAGTAATCCCCTGCTTGACTGGGGCACAGTTACTGACGGCAAAGCAAAGGGATAGGTTGCATGAGTCGCAAAACCGCATCTTTTTTCCTACATGTGCGCATGCACCAAACAAAAAAGCCTTCCCTCGCCACTCCGAACCGTCGTCGGGTGCTGGGAAAGCCTTTTTTCTCTCAGCCATTGTATTTGGGTTCGTTCTCGATGGCATGCAGCAGCGATTCGACCACCTCGGCAGGATAACGGCCTTCCCAGCTTTCTTGCGCCAGCTGTCCGAAGGCGATATACCAAGGGCCTTCCCGCCGGTATCCAAGCCCGCTCATGTGATGATCCTCCCGCAGCATTTCGGCGAAAAAAGCCGCTGTCTCCTGTGCCGAGCGGTCATCCGGACGCTTATTTGCGACGACCTGGATCTGAATCCAGTTAAAGAGGGCATCTTCTCGCTTCAATGGGCAAGCCTCACTTTCTGTCGGTTTGCTCCGGCCTGATTCTCACCTTGACGATGACCAGGATCACAATCGCCACAAGCATCGCACTCTTGACCGGGAGCTGAACATCCAGAATGGCAAAAATCAGGGCACCGGCAAACAGCAGTATGTACAATAAAACCGTCTTGAGAATCGGCATGCGGATCCGGGTGGCAAAGCCGAGGTAGTAGACCAAAATCAGTTGAACGAACAAGATCCAGGCGCGATTGTGATCGGCCCATAGCCGGAAGCTGTCAAACGCTGACAATTGGTCCGGGTTGGCAGGAACATACGTTGAAGCTAATTGAATCCAATCCATGACGATCATTCCTCCTGTTTCGCACGCGACAGGGCGTCCCGCGCAAGCCGTGGAGGGCAGACGTACTCCGCGGCGTAGTTCTCGAACTGCGTTTCCCGTGCAGACAGGAGCACCGACTCTCCCTGACCACACTGGCATCCATTTAACTTTATCAGGTGGATTATTTCCTGTCAAAACTTGTTCTTTTCGCACATTCGTGCCCCTTGCGCGCTGGCTGAAATGCGGACAGGCGTGTTATGATGGCCATGTGATAAGAAGAAAAAGGTGGGAAAAACAATGAGCGTGTATGACGTGGCAGTAAAAACGATTGCAGGCGAACAACAGACACTGGCCGAGTACAAGGGAAACGTGCTCCTGATCGTCAACACCGCGAGCAAGTGCGGACTGACGCCGCAGTACAAAGGGCTCCAGGCGCTGCATGAGCGCTACCAGGACCAAGGACTGGTCGTACTGGGCTTTCCGTGCAACCAGTTTGCCGGTCAAGAGCCGGGAAGCGAGGAAGAAATCGCCCAATTTTGCGATCTCAACTACGGCGTCAGCTTCCCTCTGTTCGCCAAAGTAGACGTCAATGGCCCCCATACTCATCCTCTGTATCAGTATTTGAAATCCCATGCGCCTGAGGGCAATGGCGAGGACATCGAGTGGAATTTCGCTAAATTTTTGGTGAGCCGGGACGGACAGGTAGCCAAACGGATCGGTCCTCGCGTCCAGCCGGAAGAACTGGCCGACGATATCGAATCCTTGCTGAACGCCTAGAAGCCAGGAGACAGACAGAACCCACACAGCCCCTGCCGTTCAGCCGCTATGGCCGTTCTCCCCCGCAGCTACTTGCGGGGGTTTTTTGATTCGCAGCAATAAATGGTTCGAATGCCCTGGCAGGCGACTATACCGAAACGCCAACCGGCGCGTAGGATAAAAGAACGAACCCGGCGATTGCACCAGGGTCGACCTGTCCAGAGAGGAAGGTGTTTGGCGTTGAAGCGTACAGATTTATCGGGGGAACGCAGTTTTCCCCGGCAAAAGAAACAAGCAGCGTCGGTTCGCTCGGTCAGCGGCCACCGCCCCCTCCTCGATCGGGCCGTTACCCAAGCCGAGAACAAGCCGGGGCCAAAACACAAACAAACAGGATTCCCTCTGCGAAAGAGCTCCCTGCATAAACAGCCGCAGAAGCCGGCAAGCAAAAAGGCCGGGAGTATCATCCGCCCTCCCCGCCCCCTGCGTCCATCGCCGCAGCAACGGACCAGGTACAGGACAACCTGGCCCGCTCGTCACGCGGTAAAACCATCACCGGCAGCTGTTTCTTGGCCGGTGGAGGAAAGCGAAGCCGGACAAAGCGCCAGTCCGTTGACGCCTGCTTCAGCTGCTGGCTCGGCATCTTCGGCGGAGACCGCGAATTCTCCCTCTCAGCCGCACCCTCTTCAGCCGCCCCCGGATTCCCTGCCGTCCACGCGAACTTCCGAGCTGCCAACGGCCTTGCCGCACGTCACGCACAAAAACGACGCAGTCATTTACCCGCAAATCGCCTATACCCATCAGTCGGGCAACACGCTGGCCTACGTCACCGTGCTGGACGAAATGTGGGAGGTGCATTGCGATCAGCATGTGCGCGTGAAGTGGGGCAAGGAGTGGTCCCGCCTACACTGCGAAGTGCAGATGACGGTCCAGGACCTCCGCTACGATCAGAATGGCCTGGTGCTCTGGATTCATGGCGAGTTTGCCATCATGGGGGTAGGCACCTCGCCGGACGACAACATTTTGCGCCATGAGACGCTCCTCGTTCCTTTCACCTCCATGATTCTCCGGCCAGCCGCCTCTGCGCCCAAAGAGCAGCCTGTCTCCCCTGCCCCCCTCCCCCCTGCCCCGGGAGAAAAATGGGCGCAAACCGGCGACTGGCAAGCCGAATGGCTGGCGAATCCGCTGGGACACAAGGCGACGACGAAACAGGAATACGACGGTTTGATCCGGGTTCACGGCCGTGTCTGGTGGTTCCGGAAAATGCTTTTTCCCTACCCTTCGTCCACCCCGCTTGCCCAAATTTGATCGGCTTTCCTCCAGCGTCCGAAAAAAAGGCAGATGACGCTTGCCAAACGCCAATACCGAAAAAGCTGGCAAGCCATATGATGATTGTGTCAAATAGATTGACAGCATTGGAGGAAAGCAAGATCATGGAAAAACACGAGGAATACAAAGACAAGAAAGGTCATCACGACTGGGGGCACGATGACAAAAAGCACAAGCATGACGATGACTGCGACGATGACGACAAGCATGAACACGGCCACAAAAAGCCCGGAGACAAACCGAAGCCAGTAGAGCCTTCCTGCAGTGTCGAAAGCGTCCGTGTATTCGGGTCCTCTGCAAAAGAAACGCTCTACCCCAAAACAATCAAGGTGCCTGTCACCTTGGCGGAACCGTCTGTCATCGTATGCGTGGAAGCCGACATCCGCTTGGAAAAACCTGCTCTGGAGATCAAGCGCGTGTTGAAATCCGTCATCCTGGAGCAATGCGAGCTGGTGAACACGTTTGATCCGCTTCATGCCAAACTGTTCGTGAGCGGGTTCATCCGGAAAAACATCGAATATGCGACCGTCGACCACGCTTCTGACAAGGCCGTGTGCGGCGATATCCGCCATACCACCGTCTTGGTGCCGTTTCATTTCTGCACAGACATCACCTTCCCACTGGGTGGACCTTCCTTGCAGCTTGCGCCGGATTTCACTTCTTCCGGTCAGCTTCTGGACAAATCCGGACACGGTGCGCAGGTGCAAACGGCCCTCTTGGGAAATCGGATCTTTTACAACAACAAGCCGTATTGCCAGTTGGTGTACTCCGAATTCACCGAGCTGGATATTGGCCAAAACTTGCAAACGGTGAACGGCTACGAACACTCCTTCACGCTCTTGCGGGAAAAAATTGTGTTGCGCTTGGGCCTGAAAGTCTTGCAGGATCAGCAAGTCCCGCTCCCTACCACTCCGCCGCCAGCACCGCCCCCGTATATCTGCAAAAAGTAAGCGCAATGGAAAAAGCCGCATCCCTTTACGGGTACGCGACTTTTTTGCGTTCCATCCCTATGCTTGCGGCTGAACATCCCAGCGTCTTTGTTTTCCATAGCGCTCGCGATCCGATTTGTTCAGGTGCTTCTTACGCAGGCGAACAGACTGAGGAGTCACTTCGCACAGCTCGTCGTCGTTCAAATACTCCAGCGCTTCTTCCAGCGTCAGGATCCGCGGCGTTTTCATTCTCACCGTCTCGTCCTTGGTCGCGGAACGAACGTTGGTCGCATGCTTTTCTTTACATACGTTTACCGTCAGGTCATTGTCGCGGCTGTGTTCGCCTACGATCATGCCTTCGTATACTTCTGTCCCCGGCTGAATGAACATGATCCCGCGGTCTTCTACGGACATCAGGCCGTAAGTCGAAGCCGTACCGGTCTCATGGGAGATCAGAACGCCTGCGTGGCGTCCTCCCACAGCGCCCACAACCAGTGGACGATAGCTGTCGAAGGAGTGGTTGAGGATGCCGTATCCGCGTGTGATCGTCAAAAACTCGGTGCGGTAGCCGATCAGCCCGCGCGACGGAATGATGAACTCCAGACGCACCTGTCCAAAGCCGTTGTTGATCATGTTGACCATTTCCGCTTTGCGTTGGCCCAACGTCTCCATGGCCGCGCCCGTGTATTCTTCCGGCACGTCGATCACCAGCAGCTCGGCCGGCTCCATTTTTTGCCCATCGACCATGCGCACGATGACTTCCGGCTTGGACACAGCCAGCTCGAAGCCTTCGCGGCGCATGTTCTCCACCAGAATGGACAGGTGCAATTCGCCGCGTCCCGAGACGATGAAGGCATCGGGAGAATCGGTTTCCTCCACACGCAGAGACACATCCGTCTCCAGCTCCGCCATCAGACGATCGCGCAGCTTGCGGGAGGTGACGTGCTTGCCTTCGCGCCCGGCAAACGGACTGTTGTTCACGAGGAACGTCATTTGCAGGGTAGGCTCGTCAATTTTCAGGAACGGCAATGGATCCGGGCGGTCAACGTCGCAAACCGTTTCCCCGACGTTGATGTCATCCAGACCGGCGATCGCGACGATATCTCCCGCCTTTGCTGTTTTTTGCTCCACGCGCTGCAGTCCGGAGAAGCCGAACAGCTTCTGGATGCGCATTTTTTTCACGACGCCTTCGCGTGTCGTCACGGAAACCATGTCGTTCACATTCATCGTCCCGCGGTAAATGCGTCCGATCCCGATGCGGCCGAGGAAGTCGTTGTAGTCGAGCATCGTCACCTGCATTTGCAGCGGCGCGTTTTCATCCGCATCCGGCGCTGGCATGTGCTCGATGATCGTGTCAAACAGCGGGCGCAAATCGCCTTCGAGCTTGTCGGGCTCCATGCCGGCAATCCCTTGCAGGCCGGATGCGTACACGATCGGGAAGTCCAGCTGGTCTTCTGTCGCATCGAGGTCGATGAACAGGTCGTACACTTCGTTGACGACTTCCTGCGGACGGGCGTTGTCGCGGTCCACCTTGTTCACGACGACGATCGGGGTCACTTTCGCTTCCAGCGCTTTTTTCAAGACGAAGCGCGTTTGCGGCATACAGCCCTCGAACGCATCCACGATCAACAGCACGCCGTCCACCATGCTCATGATCCGCTCGACCTCGCCGCCGAAGTCCGCGTGGCCAGGAGTGTCCAAAATATTGATCGTAAACTCTTTGTATTTCACCGATGTGGTTTTGGCCAGGATCGTAATTCCGCGCTCCCGCTCCAGGTCGTTGGAGTCCATCATTCTCTCCTCTACCTGCTGATTGCTGCGGAATGTGCCCGATTGAATCAACAGTTTGTCAACCAATGTGGTTTTCCCGTGGTCAACGTGGGCAATAATCGCGATGTTGCGTATGTCAAGACGCTTCATGTGAACCTCCTCTGTAATCCATACCTTTCATATTAGCAGTTCGTGAAACGGGGCACAATGGGTAGTTTTTTACGGGAATCCCTTCCTGATTAGAGAAGATCGATTTCGTCATACTAAGGAATGGAGGTGGGCTCCCCATGGATAAAAAATGGTCAACCGCTATCGCAGGCGTCATCCTTGCATCGTCACTGACTGGTTGTGCTAGCTCCAGCGCAGGACCCGACCGCGGTCCCCAGACGCAAAGCACCGTTTACCAAAAGGCTCCCGAGATGCGCAGCAGTATCGCTCACGATCACACAGCCTACACCCAGGGAGCAAACGCCTTTCACTACCGAAACGGCTACACGGCCAACGGCTTCAATCAAAATATGGCCGAGCAGCTGACCCGGATCGCGGATGATGTGCCCGGCGTCGATCGGGCAACCGTCGTCGTAAGCGGACAGGATGCCGTCATCGGAATTCGCGTCCGCAAAAACCTGGCGCCGGAGCAGGCAAAAGTCATCGAGCAGCATGTGCATTCCGCTGCCCGGGCGGTCGCGCCTCGCTTGAACATCCGCGTGACATCGGATCCCGCCATGTTTACCCGTATTTTGGGCATGAACGCTGCGATTTACCAGGAAGCACAGCATCGGATGCACAATGCTCCGAGCGATGTGCGGAATATCCCGAGCAACGTCTCGAATGAAGTGACCAACAGCATCAATGACTTTGGCGTGCTGCTCAGAGACCTGGGCCGCACAGCAACGGCTCCTTTTCGTTGACAGCCAGCCCCGGCGCTTTCACGTAAAAGAGGTGCGGATTTTCCATCCGCACCTCTTGAATCCCAACATTTGTTACTTGCTTACCAATTCAGCCACTTTCATTTCCGGCTCAACTACTTGCATTTCACCTGTGCCGCGAACGAGCTTTTTCGCGTAGGTTTTCTCCGGCTTCAGCACGGAAACCAAGTAATCGACGGCCACTTGCGGATCAACCGTCTCACCGCATGTGTAGCAATCCAGCGCGGCAAATCCACGCTCAGGATACGTATGAATGGACAGGTGGCTTTCCGAGAGAAGAACCAGAACGGTAGCACCTTGAGGAGAAAACTGCTTCGATTGCACGCTCAGTACCGTAGCACCACATGCCTCAGCAGCTTCAATCATTTCTTTTTTCAAAAATTCTGCGTCGTTCAACAAGTCAAACTGAACTCCCCATGTGTCAACAGCAACGTGTCTTCCGAAAGTCGAATATTCCATCTTTCGGTTCCCCCTTCCTAGCAGTGTGTAATGTTAAACATCGCTAGGACCTGCGTCATTCACTAACGGGGGCGGTTTCCCTCTTGTTTTCCACCCTTTGAAGTGAATCCTGGTTCCTAATCCTGTTTCCAACGAAAACAACAATACCACGCTTTCGCCCAGTTTGACAATACCCTTTTTGGATAAATGACAGGAATTAAAAAAATGGGCGCCTCGGCACCCACTTTTTGGCTTTTTCACTAGACTTCCAGTTCAAACAGACGTTTCGAAAATGCTGCTAATCGGCAATCAATCCCAGACAGTTTTTCGGGGGCAGATGTCTTTGCCCAATTTCGCAGATTCAGCCATCGGTCCGTCTCTTGATATAGGGACTCAATCTCCCGCTCGCTGCCATCTTGCTGGAACAGCGATTCCAGCTCGCGGGCCGCATTCGAAGATGTATTTTCAAAGATGGACGTTTCCTCGTCACCGTTCAGTTCATGAATGCTCACGACCGAGCCTTGATCGTAGTGATAGACGACCGTGAAGCCATCGTAAATCCGGTGGACAATTCCATAACCCCGGAACGTTTTCATCGCCTTTCGCATGGCGTTCGCCAACTGCCGATCCCGGATGAGATACGAGCTGTCGCACGAATAACGATTGTCGGACCGGGCAAAACTCAATTGAATCTCGCCGTTTTTGTCCGTCAGGATTACGTCCCGATCGCCATTGTCACAAACTTTGACATCGACTGAAATGTGTTCATTGGTGAAGAGCGAGACAAATTGGTTCAGCTCTTCTTCATTTACCGTAAAACAGGCCTTGGCGTAGTTAGTGGCTAAACGCTGTGCCATACTATCTCCTCAATTCTTTTGGTTTGCATGGGCCAAAGTTCGACCGAACCATCATCCGAATGAAGGAGTTACGCTAAGTGTCAACGAAGGAACGCTGTAGAACCTGGCCTTGCCCCGCGAATCGAAAATCGATTTGGGTAATGAAGGCGGATCACCTACTTTTTGTATTTACGAAAAAAAACCAACCTTGACATCTTCCATTATACATCAGACAACTGGAAAAGTCTTGAGTGAAAAAGTGATGAATTTTCTCAAAAAAGCTGAAATTGTGTGTTATGAAGCGGAAATCTGAAAAGAACTCCCTGATTCATTCATATGCTTCCCATTTCAGTGAAATACGAAAGGATTATGCCCCCACTGGCGGATTCATCGCTTTTTTGATGACGGCTTGTTCCTCTTCCGACAGAGAATACGGGGAGGTGCCTGCTTCGAGCGGCTTGGCGTACACCCGAGATTCTTCGCGGCCAAAAATGCTGGTAATGACAACTCCGTTCTGGGCATCATCGAGAATCGCTATGGAAAAGCTGAGATCGCTCCCGACGTCCCCAAACGCGTTGTACCGGATGACGGCCACGTTGCCGTGCTGGGCAGCCATGCGCTGTGCCAGGCGTTTGATCGTGAACTGTTGATCGCTGTGCAGTTTTTTTACTTCGTCCACCTGATCCAGCAGTCGGTGCATCCCTTCCTCCAGATTCGCTCCGCCCGCTCCAGTCATGAGCCTGTTGATTGATTTGCGCAGACGACTGACACGGACTGACTGCATGATGCAGACAAGCAGCAACACGATGTTCAGAGCAATGACGGCCAAGAGCAGGATCCCTGCATTCGGGATTTGTGATAGGAATGGTTCCATGAAACGTTTTCTTCCTTTCTGGTGCATAGGGTGCCAAAATCCTATTCTATTGTAACGCCGTATCGCCGGTCATTCAAACATAGTCTGTCGAAAATGACGAATTGTTACCGCACTTTTTTTTTGCCAATCACCAAAAAAAGCGACACTCTCGTGATTGCGAGATGCCGCTTTTCTTATTCCCTATGCCTATGTGTCAAGCTCATCGTCCGTCGATTATCCTCCAGTCTCCCTTACGCTTCCAAGAGCAGCATCTCTCGGCGGAGCCGTTTCAAGCGCTCTTTGGATTGCTTCACCTGTCCCATGTCTTCCATCTTCATTGCGTCGAACAAAGTCGCAAGCTCATAATCCAGCTCCAGGCGCAATACAGGAATACGTTCCTCGGAGTCACGCCGTTTCAACGCGGCAATCACCTGATCCATCGTCACATTGCAAGATTTTTCGTAGATCACTTTTTTCTCAGCTCCTTTTATTTCCACTATTCTGACGGCTTCGCCGGATTGGATGTGCTTCATCAGGATACTGTCTGACGTGCGTATTCTGATGATGGCATGCCCTTTTGCCTGCTCCACGAACTGGTACAAACTGCCGCGACTCGTGAGTCTGACATCGGGATGCCAGCCAGCTGCAGCTTGTAGGCTCCATTCACGCGCTGCATGCTCCATTCGGATTTGCCGCCTGTGGTGTTCACGAGGAGGTGAAACTGCTCGGGAGACTCTTTCCACGTGACGCTCACCCCTGCTTCCACCAGGGACCGCACCATCGCGTGCAACGTCTTGCGATCAAACCATACAGCCAGATTGTCATACTCCAAATCACTGCCGAGATTCATCGGGGCCCCTCCCATTAACAGAATACTCAGACAACACTTTTGCTGTAAGGGAGTGAGTGGTATATCATATTATTCAGGCGACGGTTTTGCTATTCATATCCCGGCATGTATTTTTTTCCTGCGTGGTATGATATCATATGGAGGATTCCAAGCTCCCTTGAAAAGGGACGTTCACCCTTTTCTTACAGCGGCGTGTGATGATGTTCGATAAAGAGGTGTTTCGCCGGGATGTCTACGTCATTTTCAGGTTTTCAGCAAGAAAATTTCGATGTTTTTGCGATTGATGGCCTCGATCAGCGCATGGAAGCGATCAAAGGTCTCATCCGGCCAAAGCTGGAAGCGCTCGGTCAGCATTTTGTCCCTGCTCTCTCCGTCGCTACCGGGTCCGAGATGTTTTTCCATGTAGCCAAGCACGCACGGAGAACGGTGAATCCCCCTGCTGATACGTGGGTTGCTTGGGCCGCCGACAAACGCGGATACAAAAAACATCCACACTTTCAAATCGGCTTGTGGGGAACCCATCTGTTCGTCTGGTACGCGGTGATCTACGAAGCTCCGGCAAAAGGAGAAATCAGCCAGGCTCTCCGCCAGAACCTCGATGACATTCTGGCGTTCGTCCCCGATGATTTCCGCTGGTCCCCCGATCATACGGAGCCGGATAGCACACCACAGGCAGCACTTGGCAAAGAAGGTGTCCAAAAGCTGGTGGATCGGCTGGCGCAAGTCAAAAAAGCGGAATTGCTCTGCGGGATTACCATTGACCGCCACGATTCTGTTCTCGCCGACAAAGATGCTCTGCTCTCTCGTCTGGAAAAGACCTTTGCTGTCTTGACCAAGCTGTACAATCTCGGTCATTCCGGTAGATAACCGCCCCCCAAAATGTTTGTGTAAGTTATATATGCAAAAGAACAGGTCCGCTTTCTTCGAAAAGCGTTTGCCTGTTCTTTTGTTTTTTGCGCCTGCCGCAGGAACGCTGCTCCCCGAGGCTACTGCCTACTGCCCTCTGAACCTTTGGAGCCGTTCCAGCGCGCCATCCCATTCTGCAAACATTCGTTCAAACCATTCCTGGACAGAGGGGATATCCTGAATCAAGCCAATGACCTGCCCTGCCCAACCGAATCCCTGCTGTGCGTTTCCTTCATAAATAAAGGCGCGGTTGTTTTCGCCGCTAATCCACGTTTTGAGCTGCTCATAGCCTGCGCCTTCTTTTTCCAGCTGCAAAATATGATCGGAGCCTGGCGTGCGCACGACCCGTCCCGGTGCCCCCAGCGTTCTTTTGATCACGGCCGTATCTTGCTCCGTCCCTGTGACCAGCGCTTCCTTGTAGGCAGCATGCGCGTGCACGCACTCCTTGGTCGCAATGAACCGGGTGCCCAGCTCCACGCCTTCCGCACCGAGCGCCAAAGCCGCCAAAATGCCGCGGCCATCGCCGATGCCCCCACTGGCCAGCACGGGGATGCTCACCGAGTCGACGACGCGCGGGATCAGGACGAACGTGCCGAGATCGTCTCTGCCCAGATGCCCGCCTCCTTCCTGACCGACCGCCATGACCGCGTCTGCTCCGATCGACTCCGCCTTTTGCGCTTGGCGCACGGAAGCGACCAGCACCAGCTTTTTGATGTCGTGTCCATCGAGCTGGCGAATGAGCGGCTCAGGATTGCCGCCAGTCACCGAGACGACGTTGACCCCTTCTTCGATGGCTACGTCGACGTAAGGAGCGTACGATTGATTGTATTGACCGATGGCAAAGTTGACGCCGAACGGCCGATCAGTCAGCAGGCGCACCTTGCGGATCTCCTCGCGCAGCGCCTCCGGCGACGGCAGGGACATCGCGGTAATCTGTCCCAATCCCCCTGCGTGAGACACCGCTGCGGCCAGATCGGCGTATGCTAAATAGGCCAATCCGCCTTGTACGACAGGATAGTTGGTCTGCAGCAATTCCGTTACTCTCGTTTTCATCTCATCACCTCATTTTACGTAAAAACTTCTCGGGATCGCCGCCAATCTCCTGCTTCCTGCCGGGATGATGAATAAAAATTCGCTTGCTTTCCCCCCTTGTTTTGCTATACTCAATTTGTTTGTTTTTTTCCCATTTATTCTTTATTCGTAAAGTGAGGCGATCGTAGTGAGTCAAATGAAAACTCCTTTGTTCAGCGGGTTGTTGGAGCACGCCAACCGGAACCCGATTCAATTTCACATTCCGGGCCATAAAAAGGGTATGGGCATGCATCCGGCATTTCGCGAGTTCATCGGGGAGAATGCTCTCTCGATAGACCTCGTCAACATTGCGCCACTGGATGACTTGCATCATCCCAAGGGGATAATCAAGGAAGCGCAAGACTTGGCTGCCGAGGCATTCGGCGCTGACCATACTTTTTTTTCTGTGCAAGGGACGAGCGGTGCCATCATGGCGATGATCATGGCGACCTGCAGCCCCGGAGACAAAATCATCGTTCCCCGGAACGTGCATAAATCCGTACTGTCCGCGATTATTTTTGCAGGGGCGGTTCCGATCTTCATCCACCCTGCGATGGACGAGCGGCTGGGCATCTCCCACGGAATTACCGTGAGAGCCGTGCAGAAAGCGCTGGAAGCCCATCCGGACGCCGCCGCTCTCTTGGTCATCAACCCTACTTACTTCGGGATCGCCGGCGATTTGCGCGAAATCGTGCGGACTGCGCATAATTATGAAATCCCTGTGCTGGTGGACGAAGCGCATGGCGTGCACATTCACTTCCACGAAGATCTGCCGATTTCCGCCATGCAGGCCGGCGCAGACATGGCCGCCACCAGCGTACACAAGCTGGGCGGCTCTCTGACACAGACCTCCATCTTGAACGTGCGGGAAGGCCTTGTCGACGTAGACCGCGTCAAAACCGTCATGAGCATGCTGACGACCACTTCCACGTCCTATATTTTGCTCGCTTCGCTCGACATGGCGCGTCAGCACCTCGCGCTCAACGGCCATTTGTTGACCGAACAAGCAATGAGGCTGGCTGACAAGGCGCGAAACATGATCAATGAAATTCCGCGCATGTACTGCGTAGGACGGGAACTTCTCGGAAAGCCGGCCACTTTTGCCATGGACACGACCAAGCTGCTCATTCACGTGCGCGACCTGGGCCTCACTGGCTGGGAAGTGGAAAACTGGTTGCGCGACAAGTACAACATCGAAGTGGAAATGAGCGACCTGTACAATGTTCTGTGCTTCGTCACCGCTGGCGATACGAATGAGTCCATCCAGACGCTGGTCAATGCCCTGCGCGATTTGTCCGTTGAGTTCGCCCATGTCCAGGCGGAAGAGAAGCCGGACATTTCCTTGCCGGACATCCCCTTGCTCTCGACGTCGCCGCGCAACGCGTTCTACGCGGAGACGGAGACCGTCCCACTCGCCGAAGCAGCCGGGAGAGTCACTACCGAGTTCGTCATGGTATACCCGCCGGGAATTCCGATCTTCCTGCCCGGCGAAGTGATTACCGAAGAGAATATCGCGTACATTCAAGAAAATATCCGCGTCGGTCTCCCCGTTCAGGGACCCGAGGACGAGACGCTCAAAACGATCAAGGTCATCAAGCGTCAGACCGCCATTTCCGGTTAAGACGCCAGACCATCGACCCACGCAAAAAAACGGCTGCTCTCTGATCGACAGCCGTTTTTTTGCATTTGCATGAAGAAAAAAAGGCAGCAAGTGAAAACGTCCACTTGCCGCCTCTTTCTTACTCGTAGATGCGAATCGTGATATCTCTCACTTTTGTTGATTCCATCAATTCGTCGAAGCGATCCAAATCATGGAGGATGGCCCTCAAGGAGAGGGCTTCTTCTTTGCTGGTATCTTTAAAGAACACCATGACAAATTTGTCGTATTCCGTTTCCTCAATAAACGTGTCGAGTGTATCATTCAGCAGCAGATCCATGAGGCTGTACTCTTTGTAATCACCTGGTTCCGGCTGCGGATCCGGATCGGGAGTCGGCTCATTGTCGTCATCCTGCGGTTGCGCGATCGCCATCGTGTACACGTACGGCGTGTCATCGCGCTTGTCGATCCAGACGAGGCGGTTGCCGCCGATGCGCGCGTCCTCTACCTCCGCTTCATCATCCCAGTAGTAGTCGCTGTAGGCGCCATCCTCGACATCGTACAGCTCGTAGTAGAAGTCCTTCTTGTTCGGGGAGAGGCGGTTATCCTGGAAGAACACCGTGCTGCGGGACGCCTGCGGATTGATCTGGTCGCGATCGTTGTAGCGGAGCAAGGAATTGGTCTTGCCGCGATCGATGTCGTAATAGAACAAATCCCATGTCGGTTTCGCCAAGTCTGTATATTCGCTCCACACCAGGAAGTTGTCGCCGAGCTTCGCCTGTTCGACTTGAACATTTTTGCGGATTTCCGTCTCGTCATCTTCGTCCATGTCGTACAGGAACACACTCGCTTTATTCGCGCTTTGCGTCAGCACCCAGGAGACGTACTGGCCGTTAATGTCGATGCTCAGCGGATCTTTTTTCAAGGTAGCGATCTTGGTGTCTTTGCCGGTGGAGAGATTCGTCACCACCAGCTCTGCTCTGCTGTCTACGTTTATCCACAGCAGATTGTCTCCATCAAGCTCGTACATGCTGTCATCCGGCGACCGGTCGTCTCCCTCGTCGGTCACTTGCTTCGCCGTCCCCTTCCGGATGTCGTAGGAAAAGAGTGCGTCTTCGCTGCTGTCATACCAGACGACGTAATGGTTGCTGACCAGCGGACGGGAAGGATCCGCATCCGTTTTGCTGATCGGCTTGCTGGTGCCGTTTTCCGTATCGTACAAAATCACGGTGTCGTTGTTATTGCCTTCCGATATGTAGACCACATAGCGGTCGTGGCCGTCCGGCTGGCTGGGCACACCCGCTACTGAGCCGATTGGCACCGCTTCTTTTTCGTCCATATCGTACAGATTCAGGCGGAGCTTTTTATCCTTGTCCGTCTTCGCGTACAGGATGTAGTCATCGTACACGCGCGGCGCGAGCTTGTCGTAAATGAAGCTCGTCACTTCTTTGGTGCCGGAATTGTTGACGCCGCCGAAAGACAGGCTGCCGTCGTCAATGAACACGTAGGTCGTATCGAAAAGATGCGGCCTTTCCTTATCGCCGGAATCGTCTGTCAGCTTGGTTGTCTTCGCTTTGCTGATGGTGTGCAGGCCGATTTGGCTGTACTCGCCGCTCTGATCCTCGAAGACGATGTAGCCCTCGGAGACCGCCGGATTGACCTGGTTGCCGCGAGCCGTCACAGCCGCTTTTTCGGCTTTGGTCTTGAGGTTGTAATAGTAGATGTCGGCATTGCCGTTGCGCTCGTCCTGCCATGCCACATATGTATCGTCCACAGTCGGGTTGCTGGCTTTGCCGCTCGTCGTGATTTGTTCGACTTCGCCAGACGTTAGGTTGTACAGGTAGATGTCAGATCCACCTTGGCTCTTATCGTCCCAGACCACGTTTTTTCCTTGGATCTCCAGGTTTGTCAGCTTGGCCGAACCGCTCGAAATCAGCGACTCTTTTTTCTTGGAAATATCGTACAGGTACACGTCTGATCCGCCGTCGCGGGTATCGATCCAGACGACGTAGTTTCCGTCTACCCGAGGGTTTGTCTTCGTAGAAGTCTTGCTTCCGATTTTCAGTTCCGAACTGTCATCCACGTCATACAAGGTGATGGTTTTTTCTCCTTCGACCTTCCACACGGCGTAATCTGCGGAAATGTCATATCCGGTTTTGTCAATTTCCGGCTGACTTGCATCTATCTTTATTTCTTCGCCAAGGCTGTAGGCAAACGCCGGGGTTGCGCTCCACAGAGAGGTGACCAGCAAGGCGGCGGCCAGCAAACCCTGTAAGGGTCTACGCTTCATGAAACGATTCCTCCTCTTGCAACGATTTACACTCTTCCTTATTATCTTCCATGAGGGAAGGGTTGTCAAAAAAAATAGGCCTTGCTAAGTAGGCCCGTCGTAGGTAAACTATTCCTTTTTCTGTTGTTCACAGTGTCGGCAGTCGCAGCTGCAAACGGCATAAAGCGTTTTCACTTGGTTGGATTCAAAGTGCTCGATAATCGTTCCGCACGATTGGCAGACAATGGTTCCCATATCTATTCCCCTCCGCGATCACATTGCTGGCAACGTGTGGTGATGGTCATATCATCGTAAATGTGATGGTATATACATATTAATATGTCACACCATTTGGAGTCAATACGGTAATTTAACACATTTTTTCTTTGATTAGTATGTCACATTTACGAGGCAACCCGATTCATCCACGCCTCCATTTGTCGCATGACCTGCTCCCTCTCCGGTTCATTCAGCACTTCGTGGCGCAATCCAGGCCAGCGGTGAAACTCCGCTGACGAGAGGCCCGCGGCGAACCGCTCTACCGCATCGACCACAATCAGCGCATCATCCCCTGCCTGGTGGATGAGGATGGGAAGCGATAGGCCCTCTCTATCCTTCCAGGCCGCCTCCATGGCCCGCTGCAGCTCCTGAAACCATCTCACACTCACTTTTGCATAATTGAGCGGATCGCTGCGATAGGCAGCCTGCACCGCCTCGTCCCGGGAAACCATATCCGCGCGAATGCCGTTTGGCATGATCAGCGTCGGCCAGGCGCGGTCCAGCCATTGGGCCAGCCGCACCTTCCAGGGAGGGATCTGGACTTTCCGCGCCAGACACGGCGATGTCAGCGTGAGGCCCGTCAGCCCAGCTGGCTGCGCTGCGGACTGCTCGGCTTGCTGCACTGCTAGCTGCTCTAAGTATCCTGCAGATTGCCATGCGCATCCTCTGGACTGCTCTGTGTATCCTAGTGATTGCACATATCTTACCGCAATCAGTCCTCCCAGGCTGTGGCCCAGCAGGAAGAGCGGCTGCGTCCCGCCAGAGGCCTCCCGCGCGTCCTCCACCCATCCCTGGACCGCTTCTATGTATTGCGCAAAGGAATCGATATGCCCTCTCTTGCGCACGCCCATAATAAACGGGCAGAAGAAAACTTCTGCCCGCTTGTTAATACTGATTTTCCTCAAATGGGATCGTCGGCAAATACTCTTGGAAAAACTGGGCGAGGGCTTCCGCTTCGCTTTCCGAATCCAGCCTGAAGATCCGGTGCAGATACTCTGGGTTCACGGCGTCCTCTGAACTGAGAAGGGTCGATTGCCCTGTCTGCATACAGATCACCAATGGCTTCCCGTAAAACTTGTGGGTAAAGACGATTCCAAAGTCGTGGCGAGTTCCCTCCGAGGCGAATCCCAAAAACCGCACATTGGCGTTCTCGTTCTCCTCGTATAAGGGTTCGTAGTGCTCCATCAGCAATCCCTCCTCATCTGAAGTGTGACTCCGAAAAGTTTTTGCGCAAATATTCGGAGTATTTACCAGCATACGCGAAAACCCACCCTTTTGCTACACCTCCGACTCAACTGATCAAGTGCCGGGAATTCGGCACCCGATCTTCGCCCTCCTGGATCCAGCGCACCTTCTCCGCCCCGTGCAGCGACTGCGCAACAAAGGAAAGACATTCAAAGAACAACTCTACTACCGCCGTACTGTAGCGTTCCTCCATTTTCTCCAGCGCATACGTCAATCGAAAAATAGATGGTACGCTTCGACGGCTCGCTTCAATGACTTCTCTTCCTTTTTGCGTTGGATAGACATGGACGACCCGTCCGTCCAACTCCGACTTTTCGATGGTTACCATCCTTTTTTCCATCAACTTCTTGATATGAATCACGATTGAGGAAGGATGCCAGAAGGTCCAGTCGGCAATCTGTGTGACCCGCACGCCTTCATAGCAATAGATGATCCAGAGAATGTTCAATTGCACGGAGGAATCCAGTTCGGCTACCTTCGCCGCCCGTTCCCAATCCTCTTTGTTCACCACATCAATGGCGCGCATCGTGTTCAGTGCTTCAAATACGTTTCTGATTGAGACCTCCTGCATAGGGTTTATTCCTCCATGTAATTCGTTGATCTTTCATGTATCTGCAAAATAAATAGTAATTATATTTTACACTTTTCAGAAAAGACGCGCAATTATTTTCGCTCTAGAAATGCCGCATTGTCAAAGAGTGGAAGCAATGCTAAACTAAACGCAGACATTCTCGGTACTAGGAGTGAACGCAATCGTGAAACTTCAATCGGCCTACATCTATTTCGTAGAGGGATCGACAGCGGCGAAAGCAGACATCCAAGACGTGAAGGCAAAGTTCACCCGATATATCGACATGACGACCAAAACGGGACAACAGCTCGGCTGGTCCTATGCGGAAGCCGCCTTCCCATACACCCTGGAGGAGCGTGCGGAAGGCAAGGACTCCTGGTTCCTGCTTAAAGGCAAAGACCCGAGTATGTACAAAGCGATCGTCGTAGGCATTGGCTCCGCCGAAGTGAACGGACAAGAGAAGCACTACATCCAAATTTCCCTGCCGGAATCGGCGACGTACGGTGACAAAAACAAAGCAAATGAATACTGTCGGTATTTGGCCAAGGACTACAAGGCCGAGCTGCACCTGTTCAACAAACGGATTCAGTACTTTCAGCCCCGAAAGCCATAACCGCCTAGCACGAAACAAGACAGCCGAAATTTTCCCGGCTGTTTTTCCTTGTCTGCCTATCTCCTCAGTCCGTTTCGCACCATACGGTATTAGAAACGATGCCGCGAAAGAGGTGACCGTATGGAAGCGCAAGCGTTTATCAGTCTGGTGGCGGGCCCGGCCAGACAGACGTATTTGACCCATCACATCTTCCCCTCCGTGACCATCGCCAGCAAAGAAGTGGAAAACGGGCAGACCGTCACGCGCACTTCCCCATTTAAAGCCTACTATAACTACCAGCAGTCCATCGATGACCACGCCGATTTTTTGCTGAAGCCCAACTACAAAAAAGTCATCATGGCCGGCACGCCCCAGGAAGCCGCCCAAGCGCTGGAGAAGGCCGGCTACGCCACCGATCCGCAGTACGCCCAAAAACTGTCGACCCTGATCCAGACCTACCGCCTGAGCCAATACGATCAATTCTCCCCGGAAGAACCGATCGTCTTCCCTGCGTGGAAAATCGATCTGGCGACACGGGCCCTGAAAGAGGGGCTACTCACATCGCCCGAGTGGCTCAGCAAGCTGGATGAGCCGATGCCTGTCTGGGCCGTGCTCGCCATCGCCCTGCGCTTGCTTGACAAGCAGCGGCAAATGCCGTAACCCTCCCCCGAACGCAACAAAAGGACCCTCTACACCTATACAGAGGGTCCTTTTTATCCATGAGCACGTTGATCAAATCATTTGAGATCTCGACAGCGAAAAAAACCTTCCATCTACCATCCGAATGCCCAAATCTACACAATATTCCAATCCTTGAGTGACTCCGTAAAGGATCCACTCGGACGAACGGTGGTTGATGTCAAAATCAGTGTACAGGTCAGTGCCATCATCGCGGATCTCTTTGCGGTCAGTCACATCGAAAAGGCGCAAGACAAACGGCAGCTCGGCAAACGGGATGGCAAACTTCTTCTCCACTTCCTGCTCAAACTCCTTTGTCATGTTCCACTCCGCCTGGATGGAATGATCATCCTTCCAGGCGATGCGTATACTCGGGCCCTCTACGTCTGTGGATGATCGCGGGGGATTTGTCTCCATTCGCTCCCATCGTTCCTTTCTTTCATGTACTTGCTTTCACCATGTATCTCAGCTTTTCCACCTATTATACCATGTGAACAAGCCACGTGGGAACGCAAACAAGCGATTATTTATCGTCCAACTGTAAAGGTGTTCTCGCCGACTACTACATACGATTTGTATTTCTCGGTCTTCATCCGCACCTGAATCTTGTAGTCTCCATAACTTTCCAGCTTGGTCGAGATAAACGGTTCAGAAAAGTAGAAGCTGTTCGCATTTTGCGTGGAATATTTCCATTCCTTCCCTTTGTCCACCTCTTTGCCGTCCGGAGCGATCAGCACCAGCTGCATTCTCAAGTCCTTCGCTACCGGCGCTTCATCTACCTCGACAAATACGTTAAACGTGCGCGGGACGTTTTTATCGCTGTAGCCTTTGATCGGGTTGCTGAAGACCACGGTCTTGTTGCGGGTCTGCTGGATGCCTTCCAGTATCAGAATATTCACATTCGGCTTGATGATTTCCAATTTGCCGGAGCGTTGATCGTAATCCGTGAAGCCCCCCAGCTTGGCGACCAGATCTTCCAGGGAATTGGCATTGGACGAGCCCATGCTGTTCACGATCCGTTCCCCGCCTAGAAAGACCCGCATCGCCCCCTCACCCAAGGCACTGCTTCCTGCCCCAGCCACAACTGCTAACCCCAACAAGGCTGACAACCATGCTTTTTTCATGTCTTGTTCCTCCTGTATGTTTGCGCGGCAGCGCTTGTTTATTCCGAATTGGTTTCTACTAGTTTATACGCCCAAACCGGCGAAAAGTTGTGGTCTCGCCCCAACTTTTTTCAACAATACCACAGTATCCACAGGGCCGCACAATCAGGCAGAAAGACTTATACACAGGCCATGCGTATGAGCAGGAAGTCCCCCTGACATACAAAAAAGCAAAGGAGCAGCCTGCGATCGGCTGCTCCTCACTTTCCTGCGCCTTTTTGGACCGTCAACGCGAAGCCCGTTTCGTGAAGTAGCGGGAGACGACATCGACGGCGACCCCGATGGCGTCTTCACTCGGTTCGAGTTTGGAATGGTGCAATCCGTACGGCGTATTGACCCCGAGCCAGAACAGGAAGCCCGGGAGTTCGCTGAGAAAGTAGCCGAAATCTTCTCCGGTCATCGCTTCCTTGCAATGGATGAGGGTCACATCCCGGCACTCCTCGCGCACCCATGCCATGAAATCTTCTGTCAGCGCTTCTTCGTTGTACACCTGGCAATAGCCGCAGCCGTAATCGATGGCAGCCGTGCAGGAAAAGCCGGCTTCGATCCCCTTCACCAGCTCCTCGATGCGGTTCTTTACGCGGGCCATGGAGTCCACGGAGAAAGTGCGGATCGTCCCTTCGAGCCGCGCCCTCTCCGCGATAATATTCTGCTTGGTTCCGCCTTCGATTTTGCCTACCGTAACCACGGCCGAATCCAAAGGATCGATGTTGCGGGAGACAATCGACTGCAGCTGGGTCACCAGGTGGCTGCCCGCCACCACCATGTCGTTGGCTTGATGGGGAAAAGCGGCGTGCCCTCCTTTGCCGACCAGGTCCACAAACAGCTCTGATGTGTTGGCGAAGAGAATTCCCGGTTTGGTGGCGATGTGGCCGACCGGATACTCTGGCGCGATATGCAGTGCAAAGATACAGTCCGGACGCCACGCGGCAAACTCTTCGCTGTTCAGCATCGGCAACGCTCCGCCGGGGCCCTCTTCCGCCGGCTGGAACACAAACAGCAGATTGTCCGCAATCGGATGCTCCACAAAATGCGTCAGCAGCCCCAGCGCGATCGTCATATGCATGTCGTGTCCACAGGCGTGCATATACCGCTCGTGCAGCGAGCGGAAAGGATAGGAGGTCTCCTCTGCGATCGGCAGCCCGTCCATGTCCGTCCGCCACGCCATGGTCTGCTTGGGGTCAGTGCCGGGAATCCGCACGAGAATGCCGGTGCGCCATGTCTTGATCTCAAGGCGCTCCTGGGCAAGACCCTGCAGATAGCGCAGCAAATACTGCTGGGTCTTCACTTCCCGAAAGCCAGGCTCCGGAATTTGGTGCAGGTCACGGCGAATCTGGATGAGCGCTGAAGCCGTCATGGTCTACGCCTCCTTCGCCGAACCGGCTGCCGCCAGTCTGCTGCCGAACACTTCGAGGAAGCGGTCCACATCTTCCTTCGTCAGCGTCAACGGCGGCAACAGGCGAACGATCGTTTTTTGCGTCACGTCCACGAGAATGCCTTCGTCCAACAGGTCGCGCTGCAGACGGCTCGCTTCCACCGGGGTGGCGGTGAGCGGGATGCCCACCATCATGCCTTTCCCCCGCAACGATTGCAGCTGCTCGGGCAGACGCCGGCGCAAGCCTTCCAGTCCGTCCCACAGGTACGCGATCACTTCGTTCACATGAGCCGCGAAGCCGGGATCCAAGAGCTCATCCAGCACGGCATTGCCCAGTGCGGCCGACAGCGGCGACGGGGCGAACGTCGTTCCGTGATCACCCGGCTTGAACTGGTCCATCAGCCTGGTTCCGGCAATCACTCCGCCGAGCGGCAAGCCTCCGCCGACCCCTTTGGCAAACAGGATCAGATCCGGCGTCACGCCCGCGTGCTGATAGGCGAACAGCTTTCCGGTCCGCCCCATTCCCGTCTGGATTTCGTCGATGGCAAAGAGCATGCCCTCTTCCCGGCAGATCGCTTCGACGTCCCGCAGAAACGTCTCCGACAGCGGGACGACGCCTCCCGAACCGAGCACCGGCTCCATCAGGACAGCGGCTGGCTTTGCTTCGCGGCAAATGACGCGCAGCCCTTCTGTGTCTTCGGCGTCCAGCTCGTATACAGGGAAGGCTGGCTGCGGAAAGTCCTGGTACACGTGAGCCTGTCTGGTCAGACGCACCGCTCCAAGCGTACGGCCGTGGAAGCTGTTCCGCAGCACGACAATGCCTTCGCGCCCTGCCCCTTCCGCTTTCGTCCATTTGTGGATCAGCTTGATCGCCGCTTCCGTCGCTTCCGCTCCGGAATTGGTGAAAAAGACTTTTCCCGCCACGGTCTGCTCAATCAGCCGTTGCGCCAGTCGAATGGCTGGCCGGTTGAGAAACACGTTGGAGATGTGCAAAAACAGCTCGCCTTGCTCGTGCAGCGCCCGCAAAATGCGCGGGTGGGAGTGTCCCAGCACGTTGACAGCAAGACCTGTAAACAGGTCCAAATACGCTTTGCCATTGGTGTCGTACAAGTAGTTGCCTTTCCCTTTGGCGATGGCAATCGGCAACCGTTTGTACGAAGAGACGATGTATTGTTCATCGAGCGAACGCCAGTCCATGTGCCCTCACCCCTTACAGCTGACGCAGTTCCTGCTTGATTTCCGTCTTGGAACGGGTTTTCTCGTCGATTTGTTTGATGACGCGCGCCGGAGTCCCCGCTACGACGGTGTAAGCAGGCACGTCCTCGATCACGACTGCGCCAGCCGCTACGACTGCGCCTTTTCCTACGCGGATGCCTTCCAGGATGACGGCATTGGCTCCAACCAGCACGTCGTCTTCAATGACGACCGGTTGTGCGGATGGCGGTTCGATCACTCCGGCAATGACAGAGCCTGCGCCAATGTGACAGTTTTTCCCGATCGTTCCGCGGCCGCCTACCACGACGTTCATGTCGATCATCGTGCCTTCGCCGATGACCGCTCCGATGTTGATGGAAGCGCCCATCATGATGACCGCGTTGTTGCCGATGGTCACTTGATCGCGGATGATGGCGCCCGGTTCGATGCGCGCCTGGATTCCTTTGGTGTCGAGCAGCGGAATCGCCGAATTGCGGCGGTCGGACTCCACGACGTAGTCTTCGATTTTGTCAGCGTGCCGTGCCAAAACAGGCTCAATCTCTTTCCATTCGCCGAACACGACGCCCGTATTGCCGTTGACAAAGGCTTTCGCGCTCGCACCGAAGTCGATGCCCTCCACATTTCCTTTTACGTAGAGCTTCACAGGCGTTTTCTTTTCGCTCTTTTGAATAAACGAGATAATTTCATTGGCATCCATCGTGTTCACGGGTAGTTCCTCCTTTTAGTCAAAACCATATGGGAATGTTGCGGCAGGCTCTGGCTACGGCCGAAAGTCGGGCCATGCCACAGCCTGCCTATATGTAAATAAGAATCTTTGGGGATTCCCATTTACCAAAAAAAGCAATGAGTGCATGCGCTAACTCATTGCTTTCGAAACCTCGGCAGCAAATCGTAAATAGCGCTCCACGCAAGGTGCTGGCCTCACGTGACAGGATGATCATTGTTCATGGACACCCCAGCCTTTGTCATACAAGGGGATGACAACGGCTTCGGCGCGTTAGCCTTTCCTTCTTTTCCTGCCCCCTGGCAGCTCTCGAAAAGATGTACTCATCTTCGGCGCACCTCTATTTAGACTTTTACTATGAATTTCACTTTACTCTACCAAAATCAGTTCCATGTGGCAACTGCTTTTAAAAAAGAAAAGAACTTGTTGACAAAGAGAATGATTTTCATTATCCGATTGAAGGACCGTGCAAATATGAGCAACATTTTGATGGTTTACGCAAGCATGACAGGAAATACGCAAGAAATCGCGGAGGCAATTGGCGGAAGGGATCCGTTCTACGGGCGCTGAGCTGAGGATAAAAGAAGTGATGGACGCCTCGGCGCAAGAGCTGGAAGCGTACGATGCCATCCTGCCGGGTGCCTACACGTGGGGAGACGGCGAGCTGCCCGACGAGTGCATGGACTTTTACGAAGAACTGGACTCCATCAGTCTGGCCGGCAAGAAGGTCGCTGCCTTCGGCTCCTGCGACTCCAACTACGAGCATGTGGGCGCCGCTGTCGACATCCTGCTGGACAAAGCTCGCGAGCGCGGCGCAGAAACGCCTCTGGAAGGCCTGAAAATCGAGCTGTCTCCGACTGCCAAGGAAGTGGAGACATGCAAGTCATTCGGCGTATCCTTCGTCGAGCTGGCCGGCTAGTGTGGCTCTGATCATCGCTTGAATTATCCGGCTTTGCAAAAGAGGGCGCCTATGATACACTATCAATCCGACTTTTCCCCCCAAGGAGGATGAAACCATGCCCTTACATATGGACAGCATTTTCTTGCGCCTTCTGCAGCCGGAAGACGCAGCCCAGTTGCTCGAGCTGAGGTTGCGAAATCATGCTTTCTTTCAGCTTTTCGAACCGATTCGCCCTGCCTCCCACCTCACCCTGGAGGGTCAGCAGGAGCAAATCGCACAGTCCATCCGCGATTTTGCCAGCCAGACAGCGTTTGCTTTCGGCGTCTTCCTGCAGGACGATGGCCGGATGATCGGCCGTGTCGCGCTGGCCAATGTGGTTCGCGGCGCCTGGCAGAACGCAACCCTCGGGTACTTCCTCGACCAGTCGCAAAACGACCGCGGCTACACGACGCAAGCGGTCGGACTGGCGCTGCAGTTCGCTTTTACAGAGGCCCAGCTGCATCGCGTCCAGGCGGGTGTGATGCCGCGCAATCGCGCATCCATCCGCGTTCTGGAGAAAAATGGATTCCGCTACGAGGGGCTTTCTCCGCGTTACCTGCAAATCAACGGGACCTGGGAAGACCACAACCTGTACGCGATCACGGTTGAGGAGTGGACAAAATAGCTTCACCGCTCTCCTCTGCCTGCCGCAGCCGTTCCAGGATGCGCCTTTTGCGGTACAGCATCATGCCCGCTTCGGCGACATCCTGCACGGTGGTGCGATTCAAGTAAGCCCCGAACAACACTCCCGCGATCGGAACCAGCTGAAACAGCTTTTTCCAGCCGAAATTCTCCGTATAGGTCGCGACCACTTCGCGCCACCCCTGCAGCTGCGCCATCACATCCCGCTGTGCGGCCGGATGGTCAAACTGCGCGAGTTCCTCGATGATCGCTTTTTTCCCGACGATGTCAGACGAAGCAAACTGCAGGCACTTCACCACAAACAGTCGTTCCCTCTTCTCCTCCGGCCGATAGCCGTAGCTCAGGGCCATTTCCTGCAATACTTTGAGTGAAGTTCCCAAAAGCAACGGAATATCCAGCGCCAGTGTGAACATGCCCCCGATCCCGGTCGTGGCGCCCTGAACGGTCGCAAAGGCGGCTCTCGACTCCTTCAGCTCGCGCGCCACCTCATCCATGAGCGCCAGCGGAAGCGCCGCCGCCTCGCCAGCTCCGAGTGTCCCCTCCTGCCTTGCCAGACGGTCGCGAAACCTGCCGTACACCGCTTCGTCCTGGACGAGATACGTCCCGCCTGTCTCCAGGAAGGCAGCCATTTCATCAACGGCCTTCCCCAGCTTCTCACGGACGAAATGAGGCGTAATGCGGTCCAGCAGGACAAAGGGAAGCCGTCCGAGCTTTTCCCAAAACCACAGGTCTTTCTGTTCCTTTTCCCATGCTTCCACTTCCTTCAGCCTTTGCAGCAAAGACTCTCTCGACTCGATCTCCATCTTTTGCCCTCCTGTTCTCGCTTCCATCTCCTGGCGCTAGTCCCGCCGCTTCCACAGGCATTGATTGCGGAGGATTTGTTTTACGTACTCCTGCAGCTCTTGCACGCTCGCAAATCCGGCGAACTCCTCTTTCTCTCTTACGATTCCCAGCTTGAAATGTTTCAGCTGCCCTCCCTCCTCGCGAAAGCCAAACTTTTCGAGGACCGCCTTCTGCTCGTCTGTCACGCCCATCCCTCCTATTGGAAAACCCCCTGCCGGGGCAGAGGGTTCCTCATCCTGTCACTATTTTACTTCAATCGTCAGTGTCAGCGTCTGCTGTTTTTCACGCGTGTCCGTATTTTTGGAATAGGAGCTGAGATTCTGCACGATCTCGCAGGTGCGGTAACTCAATGTGCTGGTCACTTGGATCGTGTACACGCCGGGCCTGCCATCCTGAAAATCGATGAGCTGCTTGAGATTCAAAGATTTGGCGCCTTCTCTCTGATCTCGCTCCTCGTCCTCGTCAAGGGTTCGCGGTTTGATCGCGGCAAGAACGCGATCGTTGAAGCTGATCTTCACTTCATTTTCCGATTCAATCGTGCCGCTGCCGTACCGCTGCTTGGTTCCCAGGGATGTCTCCCCGTCCTCCCAGGCCAGATCGGGGACGTGGACATACTTTCGATCCGTCCTGCTGCTCTGATTCAGGATGATTCGCTTCTTCCCCTTGTACACCACATGTGTAGACAGGAGCACCAGCTCTTTTCAGTCCGTCAGATCGCCGTCCGCGTCCACGACAATGCGCGCGCCATCCTGGTACTGATTTCCCTTTTTCGTCACGAAGCGCAAAGGCGTCGGGTACGGGACCGCCCCTTGATCGCCGGGGTCGCAGACAGGCGAGGAAGGCACAGGAGGTGCATCCTCAATGACCTGGATGTAGCCGCACCACGATTGGCGAGGCTCCCGCTTGCTGTAGTAATTGACCTTGTGGCGCCCGGTACTGAAGCTGGACAGTTCGAGCGCCGTATGATCCCAGTTGAGCTTGGAGGCGTCCACGATGACGTTGTCGACAGCCCACACCCCTGGTCCTTCCTCGTCCTCCTCCTCGCTGCCAAACTCGAGATGGTCGGCAGCAGTCGTCAGCCAGATGACGTGGACGGGCTTCTGGTACAGCTTGACGGTGATGTCGGAGGAATACAGATTGCGCCGCTCCACCATCATGGAAGATTTCTTGTTCGCCTGCATCAGCACGTCCATGTTCGCCTGGGCGGAAGCGGGCCCGCATGCTTGCGGCGTCCCCGGCACCTGGATCTGGACCGTTGTGGCCGCGCTCGAAGACGAGGGGGAGGCGCCAGCTCCCCGATCCGGCTCGAAGGTCACGCTGATCGTCAAGCCAGCCAGCATTTCCGGAATCGCCGCGTCCAATTGCTGCGCGTTCGTCAGTGTCTGGCCGGTGCCGTTCACCCACCATTTTCCCGGGAAGGGCGAATACAGCTGAACGGTGCCTGGAGCCTGAGCCGCCATAATTTTTTGATCCGGGGCCAGTTTTTGGCCGTTCGTGTCTGTCCCCAGATACAGCTCAGCAAGACCGACCTGGATCGGGGCCACCCAGGCAGTCAGGTTGTTGTCATTGGGCACAAACATCAGCTCGTACTCGCCGGCTTTCAGCGCGCCTGTGAAAAAGACGGCGCCTTTCACCGATCTCATCGCGCTATTCGTCGCTTTATCGGTCAGTTTCCACGTGCCGGGAAGGTTGCTCGAGAACGTTTTGGAGCCGGACAGACCAAAAATCGCAACCGTGTCTCCTGGCGGGAGCGAGGCTCCGGCTGACTTGTCTCCCTCGTAAATATGCGGGTAGTTTTGGGCCTCCACCTGGAAGCGAACGTTCACTGTACTCTTTTGACCTTTGGCATCGGTCACGACAAAGGTCATCGTATGTATACCGGAAGGAAGCTGCGCAGATGGGATGGTAAATCTGGGCACCTGCCATTTCAGGGCCGCCTGCGCCGACTGGGTCTCTTGCTCAAAGGCAGTCAGCTCCGCTCCGTCGAGGAACACCTGGCTTCGATTGACGTTCGTGCCGCTTCCATACGTCGTTTGCGTGAGATCAACATCCAACGGCGTATCTGGGGGGAGAACAAACTCGTCATTTTTGACCCAGTTCCATCCTCCCGCCGACAAGCCGGCGACCTGGTAGTCGTTGAACACAATCATGTTGTGAACCGGCTTTTGAACGGGTGTAGGCGCCTGGGGGCTCCTCTTCATCGTTGTAGTCGCCCCCCTGGCTGGCGGGACAGCTGCACCTGACAGAAGGCTGCCCGTGGCCAAACACACGATAAGCGCTGATACGACCCATTTTTTCACTTGATGTTCCTCTCACTTTCTCTTCTGCATCGTACACTTCCTCTTCATTCGACAAAATCAGCGCTACCTCCTTTTTATTTCTGGACAGGAAAATGTTCCCTCGCTGGCAGGACCGGGGTCGTCTCGCTTCCTGCCTATCGCTTCGCCGCTGAATTCGGGGGCAAAGGCAACTGTGAGCAGGTCACGGAGGCACTGCGCGTCGTGCTCAGGCAACTCGGGATCTCCGCAGACGAGCGGTTCCCGTGGTACTTCCCGAGCGTCGGCGAGTACACTTCCCTGCTGGAGGGCCAAGGCTTTCGGGTCGTCCTGGCCTCGCATTTTGACCGGCCTACGCTCATGCCGGTCGGCGACAGCGGGCTGCGGCATTGGCTGGACTCGTTTGCCAGTCCGTTTTTCAGCGGGCTGACGGAACGGGATATCGACGAGGTCTGCCAGGCGGTGAGTGAACGGCTGCGCCCCACGCTCTATCGAGACGGGCAGTGGTACGTCGACTATAAACGCATTCGCGTCATCGCCCAGAAAGCAGCCACCGCAGCGGCAGCATCTGAGACAGGTCCGCGCCCATGAAGACGATCGCCTGTCTCCACGCCCACCACTCAAGGATCGCCTAGCTCGACGCGGCTTTTGCTCCTTGGCCGGTAGCGACGTGGAGGTTCGTCTCGGATCCTCCGTCGTCCTTTTCCACTTCTACCTTTCCGATCTTCCCGTGCGTGCCCGCCAAAAGCTCCATTTCATCGGGAAGCTCGAACGGGGTCGCCTTCTGGCTTGCGGACAGCACGCCTTTGGCGTCCGTAAACTGGACCTCCCCCATGTCTCCCACGTAGAGCGCGCCCGGCTTTTTCACCAGCACGTCGACGTCGTGGACGCCGCCGACTCCTTTTTCCTTCTGGCCGACCAGATCGATGTCCGTGATCGTGCCGTCCACGTAGTACAGGGAGGCGGTAACGAACACTCTCACCTTTTGTCCGATGCGGAACTGCTCTGCTTCAAAGGCGCTGAACTTCCCTGTAATTTTCAAATAGTCCGTATTGGTCAGCTCGGCGACTACAGTATCCGGTGTGACGGTGTCCCCTTCCTTCACCAGCACTTCTTTGACCTTTCCTGTCTTGTCAGCATGGATCCGGTCTTCTTTGTTCTTCAGCTCGTCCAGCTGGGCGTCCGTGCTGTCTACCGTGAACAGCACGTCGCCCTTTTTCACCGTCTGCCCTTCACGGACCAGCAGCCGTTCGACCTTGCCGCTGATCTCCGGTTTTACTTCCTCCCGGGCTTTCGCCTCTACGGTGCCCGATGCAAAGATCGTCTTTTTCACCTCGCCCACATCGACCGTCGCTGTCGGATAGGATGGCTGCTCGGCCGGCTGTTCGGCGATCGCTGCGTCCTTGGCTTGCATGAAGGTGTAACCGTAATACCCTCCTCCACCCAGCACGACTGCGGCTGCCGCAAGAAGGATCCACTTTTTCTTGCTCATCTCTCGTTCCTCACATTTCCTTATTCAGATCGGATCGCCTGCAGGGCACTCAGACGCGAAGCCCGGATGGCAGGGAAAATGCCTGCGAGCAGGCCAATGACAAAAGAGAAACCGATGGCAAACAGCGCCAGCCAGCCCGGGATGACCGCGAGCTTGGTCGCCGCCTCGCCCTCGCCGCCTTTGCCGTAGCCCGTATTCAAATTGTCCATGAGTCCGCCTGCCGAGCCGAAGTAATTGACGACCTCGACAGCTCCCCAAGCCAGACCGAGGCCGGTCAAGACGCCGATCAGGCCGATAAAGTCCGACTCCATCAAAAACAGCCAGCGAATGTTGAGCACCGTGGCCCCGATCACTTTCATGATGCCGATTTCCTTCGTTCGCTCCAAAATCGACATGATCATCGTATTGACGATGCCGATCGTCGCGACGAGCAGCGAGATCGCCGCAATGCCTCCCAGCACGAGCTGGATGACGAAGAAAAACTTGTTGATCGTCGCAAGCTCGCGGGCGGGCGACCATACCTCATAGCCTTTTTCCTTCAGCCCCTGGACGACGCCCTCCACTTTCTCGCGGGACTCGACCTTGACTGTCAGCTGGTCGAATTCAAAATGATCCTGCCCCGCCGCCTTGCGCGTCCGTCTCGCGGAGCCATCCGCCGGCTCGTTTCCCCGGCTGCGGTTGACCCAATCGTTGAGCTCCTTGACGACGCTGATCGGCACATACACGGCTGTCGAGTAACGCTGGTTGTCCGATTTTTGCAATTGTCCGACAACGCGTACGCGCATTTCCTTTTTCTCGTACTTCGGCTCGTCATCCTCGCGATACTCGCGCGTCAGCACGATCGTCGCGTGCCTGCTCCTGGAGGCGCTTGACCGGCATGACAGCCGCGATGCCAGGAATTTTTTTCAGCTCCTGGACGGCCTCCATGTTCAGCTTCTTGCGTTCCTCGTCCGGGATGACGCGGTCCTCCTCCGTGATGTAGTACATCGGCTCCACGTCCATCTCCGTCAGGTTGCCGAAGTTCTCCAGGCTTTTGACCGCATTTTCCTTCAGTCCGAGACTCAAGGCGATCATCGCCACGATCGCCGCCGTGCCGATCATGACCCCGACCGACGTAAGCGCCGTCCGCAGCTTCATGCGCCACAGGTTTCGCCAGACAATGCGAAACGAATCCACTGCTCTCACAAACGTTCACCTCATACCCTCTGCTACGCTGGTCTTGTCCTTTTTTTGTACGACCCGTCCATCCTGCAAATAAATGACCCGGTCCGATTGTTCGGCTACTTCCTGCTCATGGGTAACGATGATGAATGTCGTCCCGTTTTCCTTGTTCATTCCCCGCATGAGCATGAGGATCTCCTGCTCGGTCTTTGCTGTCCAGATTGCCCGTCGGCTCGTCCGCCAGAATGATGCTCGGCTCATTCTCGTTGTAGCGCGATATTTCTTCCCCGCTGACCGTCACCGCTCCCTCGTCCGGCCGCGTCAAGCCTGCCAGCAGATTCAGCAGGGTGGACTTGCCTGACCCCGAAGATCCGCACAAGGCGACGAACTCCCCCTGCCGAATGTGCAGGTTGATGTCAATCAGCACGGGCACCTTGATCTTTCCCGTGCCGTAGCTGTGGTTGACTCCCGTGACCGTCAGCTCTCCCGTAGCATTTGCCATCTCGCATACGCACCTCGTCACTTGATCAAATGGAAAATTTGGGTACACATCCTAAAGACGAAGCAGTTGGAAAAATGCAACAGCTTGCCGCAAATAATTTTCGTTCACACAGCCGCTACATCTTCTTCAAAATAATGTAACAAATCGCTAACGTACTTCGTATCCATGATTGTTACAATGTAACTGTAAAGAAAATACGAGAGGGCAGATCAAGATGACCATTTATCGTTTTATGTTTGAAACCGCCACACGCAAATGGGTTGAAATCATCAAGGCACCCAGCATGTTTGAAGCCGCCAAGCAAGCCAAGCAGCTCGCATCCACGCGCTCCAAGTCCATGTCTACGCCAATCAGCTTCTCCTTTCATCACGCCGTATCCTTGAAATAAAAGCAGCTGCTTGCAGCCGCCCCCGCAATCGGGAGGGCGGTTTTTTTTGCGCTTTCGGGGATATTATTGACACCGCCGTATTTTTCCTTTTCAATAGAGGTAGTACATTACAGTGCAGTACAGTTCCTGAAAACGCATCCTATCGGGAGCTGTGCATTCCTACACGAGAACAAGGGAGACAAGGATTATGACTATGCGCAAAGCACTTACCATCGCCGGTTCGGACACGAGCGGCGGAGCAGGACTCCAGGCAGACCTCAAAACCTTCCAGGAGCTTGGTGTTTTCGGTATGACCGCCCTCACCGTCATCGTCGCTCAAGACCCGCACAACGGCTGGTTCCATGAAGTGTTCCCGATCGATGTCGCCGTGCTGGAGAAACAGCTGGAATCCGTGCTCGCCGGAATCGGCGTGGACGCTACCAAAACAGGCATGCTCGGCACGACTGAGCTGGTCGAGCTGGCTGCCCGCAAAATTGAACAATTCCAGCTGAAAAACGTCGTTGTCGATCCGGTGATGATCTGCAAGGGAGCCGACGAAGCGCTCCATCCGGAGATTGCAGTCAGCCTGCGGGAAGTTCTGCTGCCGCACGCGACAGTAGCGACCCCGAATCTGTTCGAGGCAGGCATCCTGAGCGGACTGGGCGCATTGAAAAGCGTGGACGATATGAAAGAAGCAGCGAAACGCATACACGACTTCGGCACGACCTACGTCGTTGTCAAAGGCGGCAGCAAGCTGCAGCACGGCAGTGCGGTAGACGTGTTCTATGACGGACAGTCGGTGGAAGTGCTGGAATCGGAGCGCTTCGAGACGACCTTCACGCACGGAGCCGGCTGCACCTACTCCGCTGCCATCTGCGCGGAGCTGGCAAAAGGCAGCTCTGTGCGCGATGCCGTAAACGTGGCGAAGGAATTCATCACGGAAGCGATCCGTCACTCGTTTGCCCTCAACCAATACGTAGGGCCGACCAACCACAGCGCTTATCGCCGCTCCAAGCAAGCCTTGCTTCGCTAACTGCGTTTTTCCCCATCAAAAAAGCTCCTGGCTGTTCCCGGATTTCCGGGCTCGCCAGGAGTTTTCTTTTTCCCTTTACGCTTGTTTTTTTATTACCAGGTCGGAATTCAGCGGAACAGCCACCGATTTCTTCCATATGGAACTGGCCGTAAAAAGGATCAGCGCCCCCCAGATCAGGGCGAAGGAGACCAGGTGCGTCGTCGTAAACGGCTCTCCGAACAAAAAGACTGCGCTCAGCAGCTGAATCGTCGGAGAGAGGTACTGGATGAAGCCGAGAGTCGACAGTGGCAGCCGCTTGGTTGCCTGCGCAAACCAATACAACGGCATAGCTGTCCCTACGCCTACCAGCAAAAGCAGGACAATCCTCCACCACTCCATGGCAAAAGCCGTTTCCGTACCGTTCGCGTGAATCATCAATAGGTAAATCAGGGCAATCGGCGCGACGAAAACCGTCTCCCACGCCAGGCCGAACATCGCCTCCAGATTGACCACTTTCTTCGCCAATCCGTAAAAGGCAAAGGTCAACGCAAGCAGCAAGGCGGTCCAGGGCATCTGATCGTACTGCACCGTGATGAACAGGACGCCGGCTGCCGCCATCGCGAGTGCGCCCCACTGGACAGCGCGGAGCTTTTCCTTCAGAAAAACGACGCCGAGCAAGACGCTGATCAGCGGGTTCATGTAGTAGCCGAGGCTCGTCTCCATCACCTGGTCGTGATTGACCGCCCAGATGTACAACAGCCAGTTCCCGCTGATCAGCAGGGAGCAAAGAAGCAGCGCCCCTTTTACCTTCTTGCCGGGTGCGGCTCCCCACAGACTCCTCCAGCGCTTGGTTATGACAATGATAATAAGGACGAAAACAAGCGACCACACGATGCGATGCGCCAGAATTTCCAAAGCCCCCATGCTCTCAAACAGCTTCCAGTACATGGGAAGCAATCCCCAGGACAAATACGCCAAGATCGCGTACAGGACACCTTGTTTCATTTCTTCTGCCTCCAACTATTCCACGTCTTATGAATAGTAGTGTAACGGAATTGGGAAGGGATCGCTATGTATTAACAGCAAGTATACTCCGCCCAAAATGTTTTAGTCCGCTGCCATGGCAGCTCATAAGCGGTTCATGCGCGGCCGAGCTGTCTGCAGTCGTCCTGCTGTCCAGCTTTGTCCTCCGCGAGACCGTCACTTTGTCCCAATGGGCGGCGTGCTGATGATCCTGGCTGCCATCGGCGTCCCGCAAATCAAGTGGAAGCAGGTGCTCGTCCAATCACGTCCTGTGCCCAGGAAAAGCGCATAATGGAACAAGCCTCAAAAAGGCGTGCGGAACGACCGGTTCCTGACACGCCTTTAAAGGTGAGGCTTACCCCCTCTGCGACCGCGTACAAAAACGCAGATACCGCCGAACCGGCCAGCACCATGCGCAGCGGGGAGAACCCTCCCTTCTCTTCTACACGGCGGTACTCTTGACCATGATGAAGTAATCGGGGCACTTTTGGATTTGCTTATCCCTGTTCCTGCAATGTCCCGTTGCCCAAATCCTGCACACTCCACAGGCTATGGTATACTCCTCTGCGTTCCAGCAGTTCTTCATGCTTGCCCTGTTCGACGATCTCTCCTTCTTTCATCACGACAATCTTGTCCGCATGCGTGATCGTCGACAAACGATGGGCGACGATGATCGTGGTTCTGTCCTTGGTCAAATGGGCTAACGATTCCTGAATCATGTGCTCCGACTCCAGATCAAGTGCTGATGTAGCTTCATCCAATATCAGAATACCCGGATCGCGGAGAAAAACGCGCGCGATCGCGACTCGCTGCTTTTGTCCTCCCGACAGCTTGACGCCCCGCTCGCCCAACTCGGTATCGTAGCCATTTGGCAGCTCCGAGATAAATTCGTGGGCATTGGCTGCCTGCGCTGCACGAATGACCGCTTCCTCGTCCGCGTCAGGGTTCCCCATTAATATGTTCATTTTTGCCGATTCGCTAAAGAGGATGTTATCCTGCTGCACCATCCCGATATGGTGGCGCAGGCTGCGCTGTTTGATATCCCGTACATCGATGCCATCGACCGTGATCCGTCCTTCTGTGACATCCCAAAAACGGGGCAGCAGACTGATCAGGGAGGATTTCCCCCCTCCCGACATCCCCACGATCGCGACGGTTTCACCCGGTTCGATGGTCAGGTTGATCCCGTCCAGTACGAGGGGACCCTCCTCCCGATAACGAAACGACACATTTTCAAACCGGACTTCTCCGCGTATTCGTTTTGTCACCGGATCGACCGGCATTTCCCGGGCATGGGGCCGATCCACGATGTCATACGACTCGTCGATAAATTCAAACATCCGATCCATGGAAGCAATCGCCTGTGTCAACACCGTAGACGAGTTCACCAACCGTCCGAGCGGTGTGTAGAGCCGGTCGAGGTAGGCGTAAGAAGCAACCAACGTCCCTACGCTCATCGCCCCGCCGATAACCTGATACCCTGCATAGGCGATCACCAAAAGCGGCGCGATGTCTGTCACGGTATTGACGGCAGCAAAGGTCCGCGCATTCCAGCGGGTATGGCCCAGCGCCTTTTGCAGAAAGTGGTTGTTTTCCTTGGCAAACTGCTTGCTCTCATGCTCCTCCAGGGCGAAGCTGCGAATGAGCGGCATGCCGTTTACCCGCTCATACAGATGCCCCTGCAAGTGAGCGAGTGCGGCCGAGCGATCCTTGGTAAGCTGTCGCAAGCGTTTGTAGAAATATTTGACGGAGAAGCTGTACAGTGGAAACACCAGAATCGCCACGATCGTCAGTTTGAGATCCATGTAAAACATGATCCCGAGTGTCAGCGCAATCGTGATCAAATCCAGCCACAGGTTTATGAGTCCTGTCTCGACAAAGCTCTTGGTCGACTCCACGTCATTGATCACACGGGAAATGACTTCCCCCGTTTTCGTATTGTTGTAATACCGCATGGAAAGGCGCTGCAGGTGGGAAAACAACTGATTGCGGATGTCAAACAAGATCCTGCTGGATACCCATTGCGCGTAATATTGCCGGATGTACTCGACAGGCGCACGGACGACGGTAAACAACAGAAAGGCTCCCAGCATCAGCCAAAATAACTGTGTCAGCTTTTCCGCTTGGGGCAGCGGACTGGGCAGCAGATCATCAATGATGTATTTCATCAAAAGCGGCAATACCAGCGGAATGGAAAACTTTATGATTCCGATCAGGACGGTGCCTACGATTTGTTTCCAGTAGGGCAGAACATAGGATAAGTAACGCCTCATGCTCAATCGCAATACGCTCCTTTGCAAAACAAGGAAATCCCTCCCTCGGTTCTACGAGAAAGGGATTATTCCTCATCGTCTCGTACTAGAAGATAACGCTCGTACCAACGTTGGACGAAGCCATTTTGGAATGGTCCACGACGTGCCCGAACCCAGTCCAGCACCTCTGCTATAGCAGTCTGCACATGCTCCACAACAGCAGGAGGATAATTCATCTGCTTGCTGTGCAACAAAAACTCTTCTTCGTCGAGAATCGAATAAGTCATATCAGGATAGACCTTGACGTCCAGATCGTAGTCTATGTAACTCAGCAGTTGGCCTTTTAGGCTGAATGGCGAACCAATGTTGCAGTAATAGTAAATGCAGTCATCACGAATCATGGCAATGGTATTGAACCATTGACCCCGGCCAAAAGTACAAATAGCCGGCTCGCGCGTACGCCACTCCCGCCCGTCTGCTTCTGTCACCTTGACCCGATCATTTCCTCCAATCACCACCGCATCACTGGTATGAATCAACGTCGATTTGTCCCAGATGCGGTGCAACGAATGGTCATGTTTATAACTTTTAATGCGGATATTGGACCTGGAGTCGGCGACATGGCTCTCCTCTTTCTTCTCTTCTCTATGCTGCATGGGGACAAGCCTCCTTTAAGAAGAGAGCTTTTTGAAAAGTGTAACATATTATTGTAGCTCATAGCCAAGTGAATGGTAAAAAGGCAGAACTTCCGGATTATCCTGATTTACGATTATCAGCACGCGGTTGACGCCGCGCTGCTTGAATCGTTTTTCGATCGCTTCTACTAACTGTTAGCATTCGGGGATCAGCGCGGCAACCACGTCACGAAGGAGTTGAGGCTCAAAGCCGGGACTTACCCCAATACGGGCGGAACCCACCTGTATCCATAACCGGTCAGGTTCCGTTGTCGGGGCAGGAACGGCTACACGGCGAAACATGGTAGCAGCTGATGCCGTAATCTGTTGTTGTTGAGCTTTGTACAGCCAATATTTTAACTGATGAATGGGCAGCTTTTGCTCGGCACACCATACTTTCATCGTTTGCCCACTTTCCTGATAAGACACGATTCGTTTTGCCCATAGTTGCTGTAGGGTTTCTTCCATGCTAAATCCATCCTCTCCTGAATGATGATGGATTTATTGTGGCAGACTCTGTTTTTCAAGAACAGGTGGGGCGGATTTGACGCTTACTTCCCAATTGTCTTGGAGTAGCACAACATGCGTCTGCCAATTCCGTGTATTCAAATGGTGGAGGTTGACCGGATCTCATCGCCGATCCTCTGCTTGCAAGGCAGATGCTCTCCCGGCTGAGCAAAGCCTCGCTATTCCCCACCTGTTGCGGGGTCCCACAAAGCGACAGGTATGCTCTGCGGCACATTCCGGATCCTTTGCGGGGCTCAGACAACGAGTGAGGGGTTTGTAAAGTGACCCGTAGGGGATTCGAACCCCTGTATGACAGCGTGAAAGGCTGCTGTGTTAAACCGCTTCACCATCGGGCCAGGATGGCGGATGGAGTGGGATTTGAACCCACGAGACGGGTCTACCCCGCCTACACGATTTCCAATCGTGCTCCTTCGGCCGCTCGGACATCCATCCCTATTTGCTCGCCTATCAACTCGGCAAAAATAATCTATCATATCTATTATCTGTTTTCAAGTACATATCAAAGGTTGTTTCTTGCTGAAATCCACCTGCCACCCCGTGTTTCTCCCCCGATCGTGAATGATGCGCTTGGCCCGGCGCCGCTGGACATGGACGGAAATAGGGCATGCTGCCTAAAGCAATCTTGCCTTTGCCCCAATACTCTAACAGTAAATCCAGTTTCCGAGGTGAAGAGCTGTGTTCAAAAGAAGAAAACGACGGAACAAATTGCCGTGCTTGTACGGAAACTGGTGCGGTCCGGGCTGTTCCGGGCCAGGCGCACCTATTGACGACATCGACAGATGCTGCAAACGGCACGATCGGTGCTACCAAAAACGCGGTTATTTTTCGTGCAGCTGCGATAGGGAATTGCTCAGATGCCTGTCCAGCAGAAAGCATGATCTCTCCTCGGATCAGGGGCGGGCAGCCGCAATGATTTCCTCCTATTTTACCCGCAGCAAATGCATCCCGGACAACCGCTGAGCCGCTTGGACATCATCCCGCCACAAAATGCATGCCATTCCCAGTATAAATTTGGTACTCTATTGTATGTTCAAGGAGGGTACCACGTTGGAATTGCACATACGAACGGACGCCAGCATGGCACTGGCGTTAAAGAGAGAAAACATGTGCCATGGAATCTCCCGGATTTCCTTGCGTCCGTATGAAAATGATCAGGTCGAGTTCATATTCCTCGCACTTTCCGAGCACCAGAAAAAGCTGCTTTCCTATACGTTGCGAAATTACAGCTACGCCTTAACATACCTAGCCTAGACATGGCCACGATCATTTTCTCCCCGCGCAGGGGGAATTTTTTATTCCGCTTGTTCCAACGCCCCGAGACGGTGCACATCATCCACCGACAGCTTCGCCAGCTCGTTCAGAAATTGGATTTGGAAGCTTCCGGGACCTTCCTCTGCCGCCTTCTCCGCAGCCTTTTCTGCAGCCACTCCATAGCAGACCAGCGCCGCAGCTCCTCCCATGAGCTTATCCTCGCCGACTGCGACAAACGCCCCCATGACGGAAGTGAGCAGGCAGCCCGTTCCCGTTACTTTGGTCAGGATCGGGTGACCGTTGCGGATGAGATAGGTGCGCTCGCCGTCCGTGATGACATCGGTCTTGCCCGTAATCGCGACGATGGTCCTCAGCTTCTTCGCTGCCTTTTTCGCCAACTCCACGACATCGCCTTTGCCTTCTCCCGCCTCTACGCCTTTGATCTGCCAAGCTTTCTCCCCGATCACATTGGCGATCTCGGCGGCATTCCCGCGCACGATAGCCACATTCACCTTTTTCACGATCTCCTGGGCTTTCTCGGTCCGGTACGGCGTAGCTCCTGCTCCCACCGGATCGAACAGTACCGGCACTCCGTGTTCATTTGCCGATTGGCCCGCGATCAGCATGGCTTCCACCAGCCGCTTGTCCAAGGTGCCCATATTCAAAACCAGTGCCCCTGCGATTCGAGCCATATCCGCTACCTCTTGTTTGGCGTACGCCATCACGGGAGAGGCGCCCAGAGCCAAGAGACCGTTGGCCGTAAAATTGGTCACGACCACATTGGTCATGTTATGGATCAACGGATTTGCTGCTCGGACTGCTTCCAACGCTTTGCCGACTGCATCGATACTCATGAAAAACGCTCCCTTCTGCATGAAGAGTCGGGCATCATTTTATGGACTTCCAGGACTTGACCCAGCTCCGGATGATCCCGCCTCACTCCTATGATGATATAGGATCTGTCAACGAGAGGCAATTGTCGGGCGCTCCCCAGCACCGCTTCCCTTTGGCCGTCTGCGAGCACGACCTGGCCGTGAAACAGCTGATGGCCGCTTCTGCCCTGAAACAGCTCGTACCGTTCCACTACTCCCGAGAGCTTCGTCCGCTCGTCCTCATGCCCGATCCGGTTCTCTTCGACCCATTTTTCCTTCAGTTCCTCAACCGACAGCTCCTTCCATTTGTCCAAAAAAGCCCAATCCTTGGAATGGGGAAAAATATGTTTGGTTTTCTCTAAAAAGTCATTGTATTCCGCATGCAATTGGTCGACATAGTCGTCTACCTCTTCGGAGATGATCCGTATGGAATCCTCCCCGCAAGTCCGAATGTGGTGGGCCAGGTATTTGAAGGATTCGATCATGTCAAAATTCCCCCACCCCCAGGCCTGCTCTCCGATAACTCCCCCCCGGGTCCGGCATTTCTGGCACGTGAAGTAATAGTATGTAGGCATAATGGTCCCCTGTCTCCCTTTTTCGTCTCTTTTCTGGTATCGGTTGTATGTACAATGCGATTTATGTTACATTCGGACCTATTTTTTCTGTGGCTTCCCCCTTCATGCCTGATTCGCTCCGCCGTTCTGCTCTCCCTGCCATTCGCTGCCCAAGATTTTCAAGAAAAATCAGGATGATATGCCTAGTCCATCCGCGAGTCTCATGAACGGGGACTGTATTTTTCCAGCGAATAGGTAAAAAGACGGCGTACAAAGAAAAAGTGAGGATATAGTATCCGGCGTACTGACAGCCTTCCCTTTTTCGGTATTATTTGCGGGGCATGCCCATACTACGGTACCAATATTTGTAGAAAAAAGACCTTGCCCGCTGGTGGCAGGCAAGGTCTTTGCTTCGGCGCTTCTATATGCATGTCGTGCAACATTGTTCGCGATTATCTGTGGTTCACGGATACGTTGCCATGTCCACGAGCCTCTTCCTCTACCTCGATGGAAGCACCTGAGCCGGCTTCGACTGTCCATGTAATCACCTGGCTGGAGATGATGACAGCCAAAATCGTAAAGATCATTTCTTTTACAGGCACATACCAGAAGGACAGCGTCAGCACCATTCCGTCAAGCAAGAGGAAGATGGTACCGATCGACAGCCCCGTGTACTTGCTCAGCAGCAAGGACAAAATGTCGTCGCCGCCTGTCGCGGCTCCATAGCGCAAGACCAGGCCAGTGCCCAGTCCGGTCAGCACCCCGGACAGGATGGAGGCTACGGGCATCATGCCACTGAGGTCCATTGCGAGCGGCGAGTACCGCTCAAACAGGTCGTAGAAGACGGTAAACGACAGGGACGCGAAAATCGAATCCCAGATGAATTGGCGACCTCTCACCAGCCAGGCCACCAGGAACAAGGGAATGTCCAGAAACAGCATCATGGTCGCTGGCGACAGGTCGAAGGCGTATTTGGCCAACAGCCCCAGGCCGACGAAGCCGCCTTCAGACAAGTGGTTCTCAAAATTAATATGGTAATACGCAAAGGCTGACAGACACGCTCCAAACAAAATCAAGCCATAACGCCGGGTTACTTGCAGCGCTCTCCTCATCATGAATTCCTCGCAGTTTTGTCGGTTTTGACACGGACGGCCAACCGACCCAGGAGGAATTTCGCAGGTACAAGTCGCTACTCATACAAAAGACCTCGCTTCCGTAGTAGGTTGGTCGTCCAGGTGACGATCGACTACTACGAAGCTAGATGTAGGAGAGGTCAAAACGTTTCCAGATCGTCCGATGGGGACGCATGGTATCCTGATCCCTTCCATTGCTTTTCTTATAGTATAGCACAAAACTGGCAAAAACGCGAATCAGATCCCTCCCGATTCGCGTCCTTCAAACGAAAATTCCCTGCTTTTCAATTCGACCGGAATGCCGGCTGTGACGAGAAAAACACGGTCGCACAGCGCGGCGATCCGCTGATTCATGACCCCTGCCAAGTTGCGGAATACCCGTCCCAGCGGATTGTCCGGCACGATCCCGTAGCCCACTTCATTGGTGACGAGCAGCAGCGTGCCGGGGAAGCGGCGCAGCGTGTCCTCGAGCAAGTCCAGCTGCTCCATGGTCCGCTCCTCAGCCTCGTCCGGCGCAAAGCGGAGCAGCCAGTTGGACAGCCACAAGATCAGGCAATCGACGAGTACGACGGTCCCTTTCGACCACAGCTCGGAGCTTTCCGCCAAATCCCGCAGGACGGCAGCCAGCTCGTACGGCTCTTCCAGTGTCTCCCAGGCGATCGCCGACTGCTCGCGGCGGAGCCGGTGTTGCCGGACGCGTTCTTTCAGCTCTTCATCAAAAACAGGGGACGTCGCGATGTACAGGCCGCTTGCACCCAATCGGGCCCCGTACTTTTCCGCGAACGAGCTCTTGCCGCTCTTGGCGCCTCCCGTAATCAGCACGACCATCTGTCATTCCTCCCATGTCCTAGGAGCCCGACTGCAGCATAATTTGCGGCAGCTGATGGACCGGATGCTCCATCACGATCGGCCTCGTTCCGTACACTTGTTCAATCAGGCTGCTTTTCAAAATGTCGTGCGGATGGCCTACGCTCACCTGCCGCCCTCTGTGCAGCATCAGGATGCGGTCGCAGTACAGGGAAGCCAAATTCAAATCGTGCAGTACCGCCACGACCGTGACCTGCGTGTTTTTTTGCCAGCTTCGGGCGATGTCCATCAGCTGGATTTGAAAGCCGATATCGAGGTAAGTCGTCGGTTCGTCGAGCAGGAGCACCCTCGGCTTTTGCACCAGCGCCTTGCCCAAGGCTACCCGCTGCTTTTCTCCGCCGCTCAGCTCATCCAGCGTCCGCTCCTGCAGTTGTTCCAGGCCGAGCATGCGCACGACGTCATCGATCAGAGGCGTCGGGTCCTCCGCTTCTTCTCCCAGCCAATTTTGAAAAGGGAAGCGGCCCATCTCCAGAACCTCGCGCACCTGAAAGCCGACCGGCGGAAGCGCTTCCTGCTCCAGGACGGCCACAGTCCGGGCGAGCTCCCTGCGCGAGTACGACTGAATCGGCTTGCCGCCAAGCAGGATCTCTCCTGCGTCGGCATCCGCTACGCCCGAGAGCATTTTCAGCAGGGTCGACTTGCCGCTGCCATTGGGCCCGATAATGCCGAAAAACTCTCCGCGCCCGACGGAAAAGCTCACATCGGAGACAACGGCTTTGGCGTGATAGGACTTCAGCAAAGACTTCACTTCAATCACCGGTCTACCTCCCTCCTGTCCGCTTGTTCTTTTTCAGTAAGTAGGCAAAAAAGGGCGCCCCGAGAAAGGCGGTGACGACCCCGAGCGGTATCTCCGTCGGGGCGAGCAGCATGCGCGCCAGCGTATCGGCCCAGAGCACGTAGATGCCGCCAGCGATCGTCGCCATGGGCAGCAGCATGCGATAGTCCGGTCCGACCAGCATCCGGACGAGATGAGGCACGACCAGGCCGACGAAGCCGATGATGCCTGAGATCGATACAGCGGCTGCCGTCAGTAGTGTCGAGACGGTCAGCACGATCAGCTTGGTCCGATCCACATGCACGCCCAAATGAGCGGCCTGCCGCTCGCCCAGGGCAAACAGATTCAGTGCGCGCGAGTACGCGATCAGAATCAGCAGTCCGGCGATCAGGTACGGAAACAGCACGTAGGTAAAGGCCCAACCGCGAAAGGACAGGCTGCCCATCAGCCAGAAGACGATCTCGTTCACGGTCTGGTCGGAAAGGGACACCATGAAAGAGACCAGCGAGCCGAGAAAAGCCTGCACGACGACTCCCGACAAAATCAGCGTCTCTGTCTGCAGCTTGCCCTGCGTATTCGCCAGCCTCATGACGATCCACAGGCTGAGAAAGCCTGTGAGAAACGCGACAACCGGCGTGCTCCATTCACCGAGAAAGGGGACGTGCAGCCCGAACAGAATCAGGAAGGCCGCGCCGACAGCAGAACCCGAGGCGACCCCCATCGTGAACGGATCGGCCAGGGAGTTGCGCAACACCCCTTGAAATCCTGCCCCGGCAAGCGACAGGCAGGCGCCGACCAGGATCGCCAGAACGACGCGGGGGAACCGCACCTTCATGACGATCTGCTCGGCCGACTGCGGCCAGCTCGCGGGTACAAGCTCGGAAAATCCCGGAACCTGATGCAGCAGAATCAGCCATACCTGTGACAGCGGCAAGTTGGCCGCCCCCAGTGAAATGCTGATGACGACGGATGCGCTGAGCACCAGCAAGCCGGTTCCGCCCCAGATGACCAGTCTCCCCTTCATCCTATTTCACCCGATCGGGATAGACCGCCTTTGCGACCTCGATGAGCCCTTGCGTGATCCGCGGACCAGGGCGGGACAGGATGTTTTGGTCCATCCCGAAAATTTGCTGGTCGCGGATCGCCTTGATCTTTTCCCAGCCGCTCCGGTTTTTGATGAGTTCCTCCAGCATCTTGCCCGTTTTGTCATCCGTAATTCCACTGGCGTAGAGGATCACGTCCGGGTCGTCCTTGACGATTTTCTCCTCGCTGATCGGATTCCAGCCTTCCGTGTCGGAGGCGATGTTCGTCGCCCCTGCCAGTGTGATCAGTTCGTCCATGAATTCGCCCTTGCCGACCGTCCAGCCCGGCGAGAATTCCAGGTACACTTTTTTCTTCTCTTCCGGCTTCAGTTCTTTCACGGCGTCCCGCACGCGGGCGATGTCTTCCTTCATGCGCGCAACCAGCTGCTCGGCCTGCTGCTGGCGATTCGTAATCTTTCCCATCACCAGGATGTTGTTCATAATGTCATCGAGCTTTTTGGGCTGGGTCACGTAGACAGGCATGCCCAGCGTTTTCAGCTTTTCTGCCACCGGCTGCTCCATAGATATCCCGCCAATGACCAGATCCGGACTTTGCGACAAGATCGCCTCTTCGTTCGGCTTGACGACTCCCCCGACCTTCGGCTTTGCCTTGGCCGCTTCCGGATAGTCGTCGTAATCGGAGACGCCTGCGATCTGTTGGTCGAGGCCCAGGGCAAACAAAATTTCCGTCTCGGCTGGAGACGTGGAGACGATGCGTTCCGGCGCTTTCGGGAACGTCACTTCCTTGCCGGTCGCGTCTGTCACCGTCAAGGGATAGACCGTTTGTTTTGGCGAGGTTGCGTCCGCTGCCGCTTGGTTCGCGCCCGTTTGCTGCTGGGCAGCTGGCTGGGACGGCTGTGCCGTTTGGCTATTTGCACAACCGATCAGGCTCACGGCGGCCACGATCGGGATGGCTAGCTTCCAAAAACGTTTCATGTTTGCTACATCCTTTCTGCTCTCTGTATGGAAATGGGGCATGGAAAGGCGATCAGACCTTTTGTCCATAGAAAAAACCCTTTGCTCCCGAAGAGAAGCGAAGGGTCGGCTTTTCAGGTCGCAAATGGCTGGCAGAAAGGTGCCCATTTGCAATAGACAAGTGATCCGGCCGATCCTTTCCGCGAAGGAACAATGGCACGCAAGCAAACAGGCAGGTCTCCTGGCTTACGGGTAATTCACCCGTTTTACAGTGGCGGGACCGCGCCGGATTCGCACCGGCTTCCCTTTTCACCCCGGCCGCTTTTGCGGTGCGGGGCACCTGTTCACACTACTCCTATGCTGTTGTCCAGTCTCATACTCCCCCACCATGATAGCATTCCTTTGGAAAAAAAAGAAGAACCAAAGCCCCCTTTGCTGGCCTGTGGTTCCGACAATCCTGCGCTTACTGGTCTTGTTTCTGCAAGTAGTCGACGATTCCCATGGAGCAGACAGACAGATCGACCTGGATAGTGGCATACACTTCGTGATCGTCCGGCACGCCCAGCGTCTGCAAATGAGCGGAGACCTTTTGAAGCTGCCGCTTCCGATAGCGCTCGATGGAACCGAGCATGGTTCTTTTTCGAAGACGACCACTTTTGCGTTGGGATACCGTTGATAAAGTGCCATGCCCGTAGACAGGCCCACGATGCCCCCGCCTACTACTGCGAAATCATACATGGATTATTCTCCCTCTCCCTCTCTTCTTATAAGATGCCGGCAGCGTCCGCGAGATACTCGATCAGGTGAAGGGCTCTCACTGATTCGCTCAGTCCTTCCCGCTCTATGCCGAGCTTCATCTGAAGCAAGCAGCCCGGATTGGTCGTAATGAGGATAGTCGCGTCTGTCTTTTTCGCGTGCTTCATCTTCTCATCCAAAATCTGCATGGATGCATCGTAATGAACGATGTTGTAGATACCTGCCGAGCCGCAGCACATCTGTTCCTGTTCCATTGCGACAAACTCTATGCCAGGTACGCGCTTCAGCAGTTCAACCGGCTCTTTCGTGACCTTTTGCACATTCGTCATATGACAAGACGGCTGATAAGTGACCTTTTCGTTCCCTCTCGGACTCAGGGAAGGCAGTCTGCATTGCACAAGGATTTGACTGATGTCTCTGGACTTGGCTGAAAACGCCTCCGCTCTCTCCTTCCATTCCTCGTCATGCGCCAGCAAATGTCCGTATTCGGATAACATGGCGCCACATCCACCCGCATTGTTTACGATGAAATCCGCCGCTATTTTCTCAAACGCCTCAATATTTCGTTTGGCAAGGCCGCGCGCTTCCTCCATTTCGCCAGCGTGTGCATGTAGGGCACCACAACAGGTTTGCTTCGGCACGACAACGACGTCACATCCCGCTTCTGCGAGCAGGCGGATAGAGAGCTGATTAATCCGATGGAACATCGCATCCATGATGCATCCGGTAAAGAAGGCGACTGTGAACCGCTTTTCTGTCTTTGCCTTCTGTTCCACGAGCGCTCTTGCTCTTTCCATCGGCGAAACGGAGGGAGGCATGATCGATTCAAACGCCCCCAAATGAAACGGGAGCTGCTTCGTAATTTTGGAGGCGCGCAGCGCTTTTTGCAAGCCGCTTTTTTCGTACAGCCACATCGAGTTGCCGGTGACATTCATCAGCTTTCTACTCGGGAACACCTTTTTCAGCATCGATTTGCGCAACAGCCGAACAGGAGCGGAAAAACGTTTCCTTTTTACCAGCGCGGCACGAGTCGCTTCCAGTATGGACCCGTACTCAACCCTCGTCGGACAAGCGGTCTCACAGGCGCGACAGCCCAGACACAGATCAAACGGTTCTTCCAAAATCGATAAATCCGTGATCCTGCCCTCTCCCACCATTTTCACGAGGTTGATCCTGCCGCGCGGGGAGTGTGTCTCTACTCCGAATGTGGTGTAGGTCGGACATACAGGCAAACAGTAGCCGCATTGGACGCAATTGTTCGTTTTGTTGTACTGCAGCTCTTTTCCCAGTTGTTTCGTCGATTGCTCCACTCTAGCTCAACTCCAATTTTTGTCCTGGTTCAGGGAAGATTTTCCCAGGGTTCATGATCTGATTGGGATCCCACGCTTCCTTGATCCGTCTCATCATATCCAGGCCAGCCGCGCCAAGCTCCATCTCCATAAACGGCGCCTTCATCGTGCCAATACCATGCTCACCGGAGAGCGTGCCGCCAAGCTCGATCGCGGCTTTGAAGATTTCCGCAACGGCCTGTTCCACCCGCCTCATTTCGTCCGGGTCCGATTTGTCACAAATGATGTTCGGATGGAGATTGCCATCCCCTGCATGGCCGAACACAACCAGATGAACACCGTAGATTTCACGGATTTTTTGCAGTCTCTCGCACATTTGCGGAATCTTGCTTCGCGGTACAGTCGCGTCCTCCGAGATTTTCGTCGGCCTGATCCTGACAATCGCCGGAGAAACGAGCTTGCGCGCTTTCCACAGCTCTGCCTCTTCCTGTTTATCTCTGGCGATTCGCACCTCTCTGGCCCCAACCGCGCGGCACAATGCGGCTGCTTGCTGCACTTCTTCTTGCAAGGCAAGCGGATGTCCATCCATTTCGATCAAAATGAGGGCAGCAGCATCGATCGGCAAACCGAGTGGTTCATATTGTTCCACGGCTTGCATGGACGCCTGATCCATCAATTCCATTTTGGCTGGAAATAATCCGGATGAAAGAATTTTGGAGATCGCGCTCCCTGCATCAATCAGGCTGTCAAAAATCGCCATCATCGTTGCTGTTTGCTGCGGTTTGGGAATGAGCCGCAGCACGGCCTTGGTGATAATGCCAAGCGTTCCTTCCGAGCCCACAATCAGCTTGGTCAAATCGTAACCCGTCACGTTCTTGACCGTGCTGCCGCCCGTTCGAATGATCTCCCCTTCCGGTGTAATCACTTCGAGCCCGATGACGTAATCTTTGGTCACACCATACTTCAGCCCTCGGGGTCCGCCTGAATTTTCCGCCAAATTCCCGCCGATCGTAGAGACGTGAGAGCTGCTCGGGTCCGGCGGGTACATGAGGCCTCTTTGCTCCGCCGCTTTGTGGATCGCCGCGGTCAGCACCCCCGGTGACACGACGGCAACCAGATCTTCTTCGTGTATTTCCAGAACATCATTCATTACGGATAAATCGAAGACCATTCCGCCTTTTACAGGAAGCGGCCCTCCACTCAAGCAGGTGGATTGTCCCCGTGGATAGACAGGGATCTTCTCCCGATTCGCGAACTTCACGAGAGCGGCCATTTCCGCGACACTTTTCGTTTGAATGACAATATCCGGCAAAAACGTGCCAAACGAGCCGTCGAACGAATAGCTGAAACGGTCGCACTCATCCGTCAAGACTCTGCCGGTGACGACGATCGATTGGATTTCCTTTACATGAGCCGCAGTCAATACCTTCATCTTCACTCGCTTCACTTCTTCCTTTTTCTTGCTTCTCTTGCAAACAGAAAACACATATTTGCATTACAAATATAAGACTTCCTTCCCGCCGAAAAACAGAAACCACCTTATAATTCCTACATTTACAAGAACATAATAAGCAACATCAAACTGTTTAGCAAGAAAAAATGCATGATTTGTATTACAATTAAATCGTTAGGCAATGAAAGCCAGTAAAAAACCGCCCTTTCATCCGGACGGTTTCTGTCTATTTCCATTCAATCCATTCCCTCGTCAGCATTAAATAACAAGAACAATTTTTTCTCGGCGTTTTTCAAGTGGATGGAGCATTGGACTTTTGCCAGCTCCGGCTCTTCTGCTTCGATGGCAAGAACAATGTTCTGGTGCTCTTTGTATACGATCTCTCTCTTCCTTTTCAGTCCAATATTTTGCTTGAGAGTGATGGCCAATGTGCTTTTATACAGAGAGGATAAGCTTTCCATCGTTTGGATCATGACAGGATTATGCGTAGCTTGGATCAAAGAGCGATGAAACTCAAAATCCGATTCCACACCTGTTTTATCGTCCGAAGAAAGGTCGTCTTCCAAGCGTTTGAGCACCCTGTGCATATTCTCCAAATCCTCGGATGTTCGTCGCAGCGCCGCTAGGTAGGCAGCCTGTGGCTCTAAAATATGCCTCATCTCAAACAGGTACTTGATATGTTCCGCATTTCCTCCGTGCATACTCAGATGCTGCATCAAGGAAAACGGCAGTATATCTTCCACATAGCTTCCCCCGCCTTGCTGGGAAGTAATGATTCCCATCGCTTTCAGCACACTGAGCGCTTCCCGGATCGGCACCCTGCTTACACCGAATTTCGTACTCAACTCCATTTCGGTCGGCAGCTTGGAGCCGGGCGGAAACTTCCCGTCCTCGATCATTTTTAATAATTCCCGTGATATTTTTTGCGATATTTTTTCCTTCTTCTCCATATAGGCATCCTCCGCCAGCATTGATGAGACCAAGTATCGGGTCGGCGCATGGTTTGTTACATCCAGTTTATTCTCCAAAGCCAGTTTAGACAAATTTTCTGAAGGAAGCCATTTTCTATCGAGTACCCCTCTCCAATGAGTATTCCAGCATTTTGCGTCTTATTTTACTTTTAAACCTCTCTTTTACACAAGCTTTGCTTTTTATTTGTATAACAAATTTGTATAACAATTCAAACACCCTTCATTCGAATCAAAAGAAAGGAGCCAGCATGAACACTGATATCTTGTTTGATGGCTTCCCAGGCAAATCAAGCAGAGGTTTTTTGGGTTGGAGCAGCTGCGTTCTCATACGTCCGACCCCCGACGAAAGCCATGTTATTTGATACTGCCGGATTTCCTGAGAGGTACTCTTTGCAATCCAAAGTGGAAGCGTTTTTATATGCCACTTCCACTTTGATCACGCTGTCAATTATCCGCTTTTCGAAAATGCCCGGTTTTATTTGCATGAAAAAGAAGTCGAGCATGCGCAAAAGAACGGAAAAACGGATTTGGCCGTCCCTGTCGAAATGTACCAGGCCTGGCCATACTCCCGGGCTTTGCTCACTCTTTCTGCCGTACAGCCAGGAAAAGTGGGTTCTGGCCTCAGACGCGATCAAAAACAGAAACGAACTGATGACCGAGCAGGCTGCCATGACATGGGACGATGCCGAAAGCACCGCAAGCATCCCATTACTCCTTGCAGGGATGCCGACTTTTTGCTTTCTCCCGCTCCCTTCCACAGAAGGATACCGAATCGCGGCAACGAATTCTTCTTCAAAGCATAGAATCCTTACGCGATCGCAAAGGCAGCGTCCCGAAGCGAACCTTGCCTTTTTTCTGCAAGCTGCGGCTCTGTATTCCGTATTCACTCCGGAGAGTTTCCGACCACACTGCCCATACGCCGCAGCTTGCGCCATTCCCATGCGGTCACGATGAGCAGGATCGCCACCGGATACAGTCCCGACCAGCCGAGGAAGGGGTAGAGTCCGAGGGAGAGCTGGACCATGACGCTCAGCGATGCAGCGGACAGCTGGCTGCCGTAGCTGTGGGTGCGTGACGGCCTCCCAGCCGATGAAGCACCAGAACAGCAAAACGGCCGTCTGCAGGACGCTATTCCATCCGTTTGGCATGAATGGCGTGAAGTTGGCACGACCAGCACGGACATCGCCATCCACGCAAGGATCGAGGCAGGTCCGGCCAGCTCCGCGGTCATTTCGGGTATGAACAGAATTCCCGAGCCGACTACTGCGCCAATATAGAGCGCCACAATTTGCGGCAAGGAGAGCGTCTCTCGAAAAGTCGAGCGTGCAGATACTTGATTCATGGGAATTCCCCGTTTCCACATGATTTGTGTGCTCATATCCTCATCATAGAAAAAACAGGACCTGGTTAAAGGTGCAGTTTTTCGAATATGTATCAGGTCAGTTTGCTGAAGACGGACAAGTGCCCCATCCGATAAAAAACACATGCACCCTGAGTGGGGTGCATGTGCCGGCTTCCTTTGGCTCAGCTTGATCCGATATGAAAAACCGCTGCTATTGGGCGGGAAATGCCCTTTTTGGCTTTGTCTGCCTTACTCCCGCAACGCTTTCCAATGCTCATAGGAATGAACCGCGATCCCGCCGTAGGAAGGGTGTTCCCCGATCAGACCAGGGAGTTTAGCCAGCTCCAGATTCAATTGACGGCCCCCCTCTTCATAAAAGGTCACGTGATTGCCTTCGCTGCTCCGCTTGGTCTCGACGCCGAGCAGAACGGTTTTCCCCAGTTCGTCCGCCCACTCCAGCTCCTCTGCAGAGAGCGAAGCGACGCTGTTCGGTCCCTCCGCTCGGTCGCGGTAGGACATGATCGCCACTTGATCGTGCTTGGAGATGAGCCATTGGCCAAGCGCGCTGCCGGGAGAGTCCGGCAAATTGATATGATCCAGCCAGAACGGAATGTCGCAGCCGATTTCCAGGCGGAATCCTGTCCAGCCAATTCGGTGTACGCTTCCACGTTGGCCATCCACTGCCGGATCACCGCTGCCTGATCCGCTTTCCATTCCGGCAGCTGATACGGCTCAATATCGAAGTGGATCCCGCTGATTTTTTCATCCTCTGCCGCGAGCAGATTGTAGTCATGCACCCAGTTGACCAGTGCCAACACGTTCTTTTGCTTGTCTGCCAGTCCCCAGCTCGGGCTGCCGGACAACGCATGAACGGCTACCCCGCTTTTCCTCGCTTCCTGTATAAACGTTTGATAGTAAGCAGGCTGTTTCGCCGTGTCGATTTGCAGGTAAAGGAGACTCACTCCGTGCTCCCTGCTGAAAGCGAGAATTTCCTGCGGCTCCGAAGCGATCAGCGGCGTGCTCCACAGCCAGGTCGCCTTTCGCGTTTCTTCCCCTGGAGAGGTGAAGCCTGTCAAAACAACGAACAAGACGACCAGACAAACGTATGTCATCAACCGTGAGGCAACTTTCACTTTGCTTCCTCCATCTGTCTCTGCGGCGCGGGCGGCTACTGCCCCGCCGGCACGATGATTTTTTCCCTTTTGACATATCGGTCATTTCCCTTACTTTCATGAGAGACGAAGAGAAAAAAAGGAGCAAGGCGAAGTCTAACTGCCGCAGGAGGCGTTTTTGCGCGGACATCGGGGCACTATCAAGCGCTCGGCCGGGCATCTGCGGCGATCCATGCCGCAACGGCAAAAAAACTGCCGGCACCATCTGCCCGGCAGTTTTTTCAATCCGAATCTTTTCGCTCTTACAGGCTGGCGAAAGTATCCGTCAATACAGGTACGATTTGTTTTTTGCGGGAAACGACGCCTTTGAGGACCGCCTTGTTGTCCGCCAGCGTCACCTTGTACGCTTTTTCTACTGCGTGAGTCGCTTTTCCGATGGCGACAGCTACGGAGTCGTTGTTCAGGATGTCGGTGACGACGAAGACGAACAGGTCAAGCCCTTTGTCCGCAACGATCTTGGAAATGGCAGCTTCCAGTTCCCCTTGGCGGCCCAGCACATCGTTGACGTCGACTGCGTTCACCTGGGCAATTTCCACTTTGGCGTTGCCCATTTGGAATTCCTTCGCATCCAGCGACAGGAGCTGCGCGATGGACTTGTCGCTCAGATCCGCTCCCGCTTTCAGCATGTCCAGACCGTATTGCTCCAGATTCACTCCGGCGATCTCGGCCAGCTCGCGTGCAGCCGCGACATCCTGCTCGGTGCAGGTCGGGGATTTCAGCAGCAGGGTATCGGAGATGATGGCAGACAGCATCAGACCCGCAATCTCCTTTGGAATGTCCACGCCGTTTTCTTTGTACAGCTTTTTCAGGATGGTCGTGGTGCAGCCCACCGGCTCTGCGCGGAAATAAAGCGGATTGCTTGTTTCGAAATTGGCGATGCGGTGATGGTCAATTACTTCTACCACTTGCACCTGTTCAATATCGTTCGCGCTTTGTTGACGCTCGTTGTGGTCGACCAGGATGACTTCGTTTACTTCGTTTACTACTGTCTCTACCTGGCGAGGAGCTACCACCTTGAAGTAGTCCAGCACGAACTGCGTCTCGTTGTTGACCACGCCGAGACGGACCGGCTCTACGCTTGCGCCCAGCTTGGTTTTCAGATCTGCGTAAACCAGTGCAGAGCAAATGGAATCTGTGTCCGGATTTTTATGACCGAAAATGAGTTTTTTTTCCATGATTCATACCCCTTAGTCTAGTTTTGGCATCAAAATTATACCATAGGAGCGGACAGAGTTGGAATCCCGACCTATCGACAAGCACGGCAGAAAGAATACAGAAAAAAAGGACAGCCTCTCAAAAGTCTTCGAGAAGCTGTACCTTTTCCAGTAGATGCACTTTTTCCGCGGCCTCGATTGCTCAAGGGTATCCAAATTAGGTTCAATGTTTCCATTTCAACACTTCATCCGGATTCGCCACTTCCCGTCCATAGTAACGCAGGGAGCGGAAGTTGTGGATTTCGGCACACGCTTTTGCCATGTTGTCCAGGATCTCCCTTTGCGGAGTATCCTTTTCGGGGCTCCAATAGTAGACTTTCATCTCGAACGGCTCTCCCTGATGATCTTCTCGCTGGTACATGATTCGATCGGCTTTGACGAACCCGTTTTTCCGGTAAAAATGGACCCGCTTCACGGTATCTTCATTTTCCTGGTCGGCTGGCTCTACTTCCAGCAAAATCGGTTTCCCTTTTTGCTTCAGCCCCTCCAGCACCTTTGTTCCGATTCCCTTTCCTCTCGTCTCAGGGTTGATGAGCAAATAATCGATGAACAGAAAGGTCGGAAATTCAGCGTACAGCAAGAGATAGTCCGCTGTTTCTTCTTTGTGGTACACATCCTTGTCCCGGATCAAGTCGCGAAAGTGATCGATGTCCTTCATCTCGTGTTCGGGAAAATAGTCGCTCAAGCGCTCATACCATTCCATGGTGCTCCCCCTCGCAGGCAGACTGGAACTTCCAGTATTAGCATCTCCTAGTAGGCTCCCTTCCACTCACCTCCGCGGGTCGCACTGGCTGCTTCGGCAGCTTCTAGCTTTTTTCCTTATGACTTTGGCTGCGTCAGAGATTTCAGGACATCGTCGATCATTTGCCCATTCTTCACGGCCTTCATTTGTGCCCACACCGGGTCTTTTTTCAGTTCATCCAGTGAACCACCCTTGCTGTTCACGAGGAACAGATGATCGGCGTCCAGCTCCGCCAGCTTTTCTGTCGAGAGCGGCTTCCCGTTCGCGTCGCTCTGCCTGGACGCTTCTTTCACGACCTCGGGGACCGTCAATCCCAGGTCATGATACAGCAAGTCCCCGCTGGATAAATGCTCGTCGACCACGTACACGGCTTTGGCTGCGACCCAAAGCGCGGCGGCCGATTGCGTCACGATCGCCTTCCGCAAGGCTTCCCGTGCGGCATTTGCTTTCTTTTCATACTCTGCCAAGACGTTCTGGGCTTCTTCCTTTTTGTTTAGGACTTCTCCCACCGTCAGCAGCTCCTGCCGCCAGTCGTTGTTTTTCGCGGTTCCTACCGCATAGGTCGGCGTGATTTTCGCGTATTGGCCGTATTTGCCTCCCGCCACCATTTCTGCGCTGTCTACGATGAGCAGATCCGGATTGAAGCTCATGACCACTTCCGGGGGAAGGTCGTGGGGAATCGTAGGCACCCCTGCCAACTCTTTTTACAGGTAATTCTGCACTTTTCCTTCTCCGACAGACCAGCGAGCGACCGGTTTTACGCCCAATGCGACCAGATGATCGCGGATCATTGCGGGTCAAATCCGTCACGTACATCAGAATGGCAAAATTGTGGATCCAGACCCCCAGCTGCAAAAATGTGCCGCGGAATTTTTACAAGGTTTGGCCGCACCAAAAAAACCTGCCCGTTACCGGCAGGTTTATTCTTTGCAGGCGCGCCCCAGCTCGCGATATTCTTTCAGCATTTTTTCCCGATCGGACTAAAGCTCCGGGATGATGGTGTCCTGTACGGATCATTTTATTTGGAGGTCAGTCCGCCGTCCACGACAACGGCGCTGCCTGTCATGGCCGACGATTCATCTGCTGCCAGGAAGACAGCCACGTTGGCTATTTCGATCGGCTGGATCGTGCGTCCGATCGGCTGGAAATCCCCGATCTGCTGCAGAACGGCATCCCGACCGCCGAACAGGTCGGCGTGGGCGTCGTTAAACGTCGTGTCCACCCATCCCGGACAAATACAGTTGACGCGCACGTTATCTGCCGCGAAATCCAGCGCCATCTGCTTGGTCAGCATGTGGATCGCGCCTTTGGACGTCACATAGGCGGAAAGGCGCGGCTCAGCGGCAAAGCTGTTGGCAGAAGCCATGTTGACGACGGAGCCGCCGCCTGCGGCGATCATCTCGGGCACACAGTATTTGCAGGTCAGAAACATCGATTTTACATTGACTTCCATCGTGCGATCCCACACCTCTTCCTCGAGCTCGATGACGGAGCCAGGAACGTTGATCGCCGCGTTGTTGCACAAGACGGACGGGACGCCGTACGTCTCCTTGGTAAAGGCAAGCAGCGCCTGCACATCTGCTGCCTTGGAGACGTCTGCCTGAAAAAACACCGCATGGCCTCCCTTGCCGACGATTTCCGCCGCTACCGCTGCTCCGGCTGCGCTGATATCCGTCGCGACGACAAAGGCTCCTTCTTCGGTATACCGTTGAGCAATCGCTGCTCCGATCCCCCGCGCGGCTCCTGTTACGATCGCAATTTTGTCTGATAGACGCATCTTGTTTTCCTCCCCGTTACATATCTTTGAGAACCGGCGCCACTTTGCGGTAGCCGTTGGACTTCACATAGCCGACAATCACGCCGATCAGCACCCACGCAAAACCTACAGTAAATGTCATCGTATCGAATCCGGACCAGACGTAGCCGGTGATGAGCAGACCGATAAACGGTGTGAGCGCGTAGGTGAGAAAGCCCTTCACTCCCCGCAGCCGTTTCTTTCCGTAAAAGTACACGATAATGGTGACATTGAGCATCATGAATGCCGTGATTGCCCCAAAGGTCACGAACTTGTACAACGTTTCGATCGACAGGCAAAACGTGACGACGAGGGACAGCAAAGCACAGAAAATCGTGGCATTGACTGGCGTCTGAAACTTCGGATGAATTTTCGCCAGCACATGCGCATACGGCAGCAGGTTTTCCCGGCTCATTGAATAGAGCACCCGAGCCGTCGCCGACTGCACGTTGAGCGTGACTGCGATCCCCACTGCGACAACGTTGATCAAAATCAGGATTGTGTAAAATACGGGGCCGCCCGCCTCCAGCGCGATTTCAAAAAAGCCCATGTCCGGGTCGAGCGTCTCATACTGTGGATGGATCAGCGCCGCCATGTACACCTGGATCAAAAACAGCAGGCCGCTGAACAAAATGGACAGCACCGTGGCTTTCCCGACCGTTTTGACCGGATCGCGCGCTTCCTCCGCCAATGTGCTGATGCCATCGAAGCCCAGGAAGCCGAGTACAGCGATCGACGTCGCGGTCGCGATAAAGCCGAAGTCGACGTGGTCCGCCTGATACAGCGGCGCCAGGCTGAATCCGCCCATTCCATGCCCGTCGATCAGCACGAATTTGACCCCGATGCCCAAAAAGACAATCAGCGTGACGATCTGCATCCAAAACATGAGCAGATTGGTCCGAGCGGTCATCGTGATCCCTCTGACGTTAATCAGCGTATTGCAGACGACGAAAATGAGCGTCCAGACAAAGGCGGGCACCTGCGGCAAGATCCCCGCCATCCACACACCCGCGAAGGCGTACAGCAGCGCCGGACACAAAATGTAGTCCGCCAAAATCAGCCATCCTGCAATGAAGCCGACATGCGGATTCATCCCGCGGCTCACATAGGAATAAACGGAGCCGGCGTACGGAAACTCCTTGCTCATGTGGCTGTAGCTGAATGCCGTGAACATCATGGCAATGACGCCAATGCAGTAGACGAGCGGTACCATTCCGAAGCTCTGCTGGGCCACCGCTCCGTACACCTGCATGGGGGCAAGCGGGGCCATGAAGACCATCCCGTAGATGACCAAGTCTTTGAACGTGAGCGTCCGTTTCAACTCCTGTTTGAACTGACTGCTTTCCAAGGCGATCTCCTCCTTATGCCGGAATTTGAAAAATTAGTCCTGTGTTTATCTTAGCTTTCTATCAGAAAATTTCGAAATGCATTCCGTCCCAACAAGATTCCTTTTGTCGGCACCAAACTTGTCTTGACAGCCGCAGGCTCGGCGACGGCGGACACCTGCGCCGTTCCGTTTCTTCGAGCGCACAAAAAAACAGCGAGCCATAGCGACCCGCTGCCGGTTCTACATCCATTTTTTCAATTGGTTCCAATAAGCGACGATCTCCTGCGTTTTGTCCTCCGCACTGAGCGCCTGTTTGCCTTCCTGGGCTTGCTGGAAATAAATGACGTTCCCTTCGACATGGCTGATTTTTTTCATATTCACTAGGAAGGAGCGGTGAGTCAAGTAAAAAAAGCTGTCCTGCAAATAGTTCTCATACACCTTGATCGGGATTTTGCTTTCAAATTGCTCGCTCGCGGTATGGACAAGAATCGTGCGATTGATCGACTCAATGTATAGAATGTCTGCCGGTGTTTTTTGCAGGATGTCCTCCGCAAAGATCGGCACATACAGTCCCCCCGCCTGCACGAAGGATTGGTAGGCGATATGGCTCTGCAGTTTTTCCATGGCTTGCCGCAAGCGCTTCGCCGTATAAGGCTTCTCGACGATGTCCACGATCCCCAGATCGTAGGTGACGCTTGCCTGCGGGGACATCCCCGTGATCAGGATTGTCGGGAGATTTACCCCTCGCAGCTTCAGGATCGAGTAGCTCTCCAGTCCGCCGCGTCCGGAGCCCAGATGGAGGTCGATAATCATGGCCGTCAAATCGGGCGTAACGGTCGCCAAGGCAATCAATTCATCCCCCGTGCGCGCCTTGGCGGCGATCCGCACGAGATCATCCTGGGCCAGGTATCCCTCCAGCAGCTCCAGCTGCAGCTCGTCATCTTCGGCTATCAATACGTTTATGTGCTGCTTTTGCATCTGCCTGACCGCCCTCTCCTCGATTGCCTGCGAGTTCACCTATTTTTCAACCGGGAACAACACTATGGAAAAACGCGTGATTCCTTTCGCAGACGTGACATGCATCTCCCCCGCGTACTTCCGGACAATCTCCCTGACGATACGGAGTCCGTATCCCCGCGGTCTTTCCGCTTCCGTCATCCCTTTCGTCGTATATCCTTCCTGCGTCAGCCTGCCCAGCACCTCCGCATCGAGGGTTGCTCCCGTATTTTCGATGGTAAACTGATAGGAGCCGCCCACCTTCTTCAGTGTCAGCGAGATCCGTCTCTCGCCGGTCGGGTCCCCTTCTGCCGCCTCGATGGCATTATCGAGCAGGTTGGAGACCATTTTGATCAAATCGGAGGACAAAATCCCCTCGAAGGTTTCCTCCGGCGATACGTGAAAGTCGATCTCGATCTGTCTGGCGTGTGCCTTCTCCGTTTTTGAATGCAGCAGAACCAGCAAGGCCGGGTTCGCCACCTGTGCCGAGAGCGTAACCACCTGCAAATCCGTCTGCAGCCCCTGCAAATATTCTTGGGCGCGCTCGTAGTTCCGCAATTCCAGCAGACCGAAAATGACCTGCAGATGGTTGGCGAAATCATGCCGGATCGACTGAATCGAGGTGAGAATGGAACGGAACTCCCGCTGAAAGGTCCGCTCCGAATCGCCGACCGCACGCACTGTCTCTCTCTGGTACCAACGTCGAATGAGCGCATAGCTGACCAGGATCAGAATCAGGACGAGCATGTTCGCCAAAAAGTGCACCAGGCTGTTTTTCATGGCGTTGTCCTCGATTTGTTCCAGCAGCTCGACGCCGATGTCGATCCCGACGATTCCAACCAGCTGCCCAGCCGCATTGTTCAGCGGAGCACCCGCTGTCATGTAGACACCGTATTTGGGATCGTGAATGATGCCGGTATGGAACGCAGCACCCTGAAAGGCAGGCTGCACCTCTTCCATCGTCAAGGTGCACAGCTCGCCGATATAGGTCTGGGCAATATCTCCCGGCGGCAGCCCGTTAATCATGACGCGGCTGTTCCCTTCCTCATCCATGATGACAATATACACATGCTTGGCCCCAATCTTCTTCCGATAGTCATCGAGAAACCGGTTCAGACTGACATAATCCGGACTGTCCTCCGTCGGCTTCTGCAAGAACCTTTCGAAGCTCGCCACGTCAACTTCCCGCGCAATATCCGCCGCCGTCTTCATGCTTTGGGTCCAGATCGAGATTTGCACCGTCCGAACGGTGCTGTCGTAGGTCAAGTACATATTCGCCAGCATGAAGCACACGCTTAACAAGACAGCCACGATGAGAATCATTCTGACTTTTTTGTTGGTTAAGGCAGAAATTCCTTTCATTTGCGCTTGCATAACCTTTCCGCTCAGACATTGCCTGCTTCGATCATTTTCTTCATTCTATCATGAAAATAGCAACAGCGCGGTTCTATAAGTGACTGCCTTTTGATCCCATTGGGTCCAGGCAGCACGGCTATCATCCGGCCAAAAAAGAAAAAGGGGCGGCAGCTGTCTGCCCTCCCCCTTAGCTTTGCGCTTTCTTCCTCCAACATCCAGCCAATGCTCACTCTTCCATCGTAGACAAATCGCCTGTCGGCAGCCCGAGCTCCCATGCCTTCAGGACCCGGCGCATGATTTTGCCGGAGTTGGTTTTGGGCAGCGTCTGCCTTACTTCGATCAGGCGCGGCGCTGCATGCGCGGCCAAACGCGTCTTCACGAATAGCCTGATCTCTTCCTTCAGCGCGTCGCTTTCTTCGTAGCCTGCCCGCAACGAGATGAACGCCTTGATCACCTCTCCGCGCAGCGGATCGGGGACACCGATGACACCTGCTTCCGCGACGGCCGGATGTTCCACAAGCTTGCTTTCCACCTCGAACGGCCCTACCCGTTCACCGGAAGTATTGATAACGTCGTCCACACGCCCCTCGAACCAGAAGTAGCCGTCCGCGTCCTTGTACGCGGAGTCCCCTGTGACGAACCAGCCATTCAAGAAGTATTGATCGTATTTGGCTGGATTGTTCCAAATCGTGCGAACCATGGCAGGCCATTTCGGCTTGATGGCCAGATTGCCCAGTCGGTTCGGTGGCAGCTCGTTCCCTTCGTCGTCCACAATCGACACCGTGATGCCTGGCAGCGGTTTTCCCATGGAGCCCGGCCGCAGCGGATTGCAGCGGAAGTTGGCGCAAACGGAGGAGCCGGTTTCAGTCATCCACCAGTTGTCATGGATGCGCACCTGCAACGTTTCCATCCCCCAGCGGATTACTTCCGGATTCAGTGGTTCTCCGGCAGACAGCACGTGGCGCAGCTTGGACAGATTGTACCGTTTCAAAGGCTCTTGGTCGCCTTTGGCCATCAGCATGCGAAACGCGGTAGGTGCGCTGAACCAGACTGTTACCCCGTATTTTTCCAATGTAGAGTACCATGCGTCCGCGTCAAAGCGGCCTCCACGGATCACAATGGTCACACCATTCAACCACGGAGAAAGCACGCCGCCGGAAGTTCCCGTTACCCAGCCCGGATCAGCGGTACACCAGTAAATATCGCCTTCCTGCAGGTCGTATACCCATTGCCCCGCCAGCTTTTGATGAATCATCGCGTCATGCACGTGCAAGACGCCTTTCGGTTTTCCCGTAGACCCGGACGTGTAATTCAGAATCATGCCGTCTTCGCGGTTCAGCCATTCGATGATGTACTCGTCGCTTTCCTGCATCAGCTCCTGATAGGGAATCTGCTTCGCGTCGGTTTTCTCCAGCGAATCGGCGATAATGACATGCTGCAACTGCGGCAGCTCCTGAGAGCGAATGCGGGTGGCCAGCGCAGCCGTCGTGACGACGGCTTTGGCGCCGCTGTCTTCCAGACGGTCTTTCACTGCCTCCTCCATGAACGCTTCAAACAATGGCCCGGCAATGGCCCCGATGCGGAGAATGCCGATCAAGGCGATATAGAGTTCGGGACTTCGCGGCATGAAAATGAAAACCCGATCGCCCTTTTCCACGCCGCGCGAGCGCAATCCGTTTGCGAAGCGTGAGCTCAATTTCATCAATTCCCGAAACGTATAGCTTTCCTCTCTATGTCCATCGGTATAATGAAGGGCTACCTGATTTCCTTTGCCCTCCACAACATGACGGTCAATCGCCTCGTACACGATGTTCACATTGCCGGTTTCAGACCAGGTGAATTGTCGCTCGACATTCTTCCAGTCCATGTTCTGCAGTGCTTCCTCATAGCTTTTGAGATTTGCCCGTTCATCCAGCATCAGAATTTGATCAGTTGCCACTTTTTTCTCCCCCTAGATCCACGCATGTAAGATACTATGCACTGTTGTATAACAACTTCTGTTTATTATATAATAACTTTCTGTATTATAACAGATGAATTTTTCATTATTTGAAATCCTTTTTTTGCTTTGAAAGCAAATGGCTTGGGCACAAGCGAAATAAAAGCCTCATCCAAACAGGAGGAGGCCGTCAAATACTCTTATAAAATCCGGCATTGTCTCACCGGATCTCTAGCTTACACGTTCGCTTTTGCAACCAGATTCCACGGATCCGCCTGTGCCGGTTGAGTAGATAGTCCTACGTCCTTGCTTGTTTTCTGCGAATCAATCAGGGAGGCGTACTCTCTCCGGCTGCACGATCCGTTTATGCCTTCGCGCTGCTTCGTGCTTTTCCGCCTCCACTTTTTTACGGAACTCGGCCAGTCGCTCTGCATACAGCTGATTTTGCCTCTCCCCTTCCTGCACAAAAAACGTCATCAGCCTCGCATCATACGGAAAGGTCTGCTCCAATGCTTCCAGCACCCTGCGATTCCAGTCTACGGGTTTTGTCATTGGTCCGTTCACTCCCAACCATCGCTATGTATTTGACGAAATTCAACGAAGCCGGCTTTCCCCACGTCTCTGCTGCCTTTCATGTCGGATGCTCCTTGGAAGGACTTTCATCCTTGAAAAAATGGGCCCAATCGAATTCGAGGACGTCCGCGATCTTTTTGGCTACTTTGACTGTTGGCGTCTTCACCTGGTTCTCGATATGGGTGTAGTAGCTTCTGGAAATCCCGCACAGCTCTGCAGCCTGTTCCTGCGTCAAGCCTTTCCGCTCACGCTTGTCCTTCAGCCAATCGCGCATGGGGAATCACCTCCTCAAAGTGTACATCAAGTAGTTCTCTAGTCTTATTATATGTTCCTTTAAGTAACATGTTAATACATATTTAACACTTATAGTAACGAATATTTGTTGTTTCTGGGAGTAACATTATAATTGAAGTATTCTTTAACGGATCGGTGGTTTTTTATGAAAGAATTTGATATGAAAGAGTTCGCCAAACGGCTGAAAAATGAACGCGAGAAAAAGAAGCACCTGGATCCAAAGTGGACCCAGGGATACGTAGCCGATTTAATCGGAGTCGCTCGTCCGACGTATACCTCCTATGAAAACGGAACCAAGCAGCCTCCGATGGAAACCGTCCATAATATCGCAGATCTTTTTGCGATCTCTACGGATTACTTGCACGGGATCACGAACGACCCCACCCCTACTGCCAGAAAAGACAACTTGCTGGATTTGGCAGCCAGCATCAGCCGGGCCTTTCACGACTTCGAAGCCTTGCCCGAGGATGAGAAGCGATTTTTGTTTGAAGAGTTGCCTGGAACGGTCAAATGGAAGCTGGAAGAATTCAGGAGGCACAAAGCGCGGATATTGGAGCAGGACAAGCGAAGCAACAACTGAAGAAAGATAGGGAACTTGAGGAGGCACGCTGTGACTGAGCCACACAAAAGGAACATTTGTTCCCCTTCCGATCTATGATATAATTCTGCTAAGAAAAGGCAGAGAATGTGCGCGACGCGAGCGCACGTCCTCATGAGCAGGGGGGATCCAGATGCTCTATTTTTACGAACGAACTCACCTGGAAGAGTGGGTTGAAACCATTTACAAAAGGAGCGGCATCAGAACCCCGTCAGACCTCACCGTCGAAACCATCTCTGCACGGCTCGGGATCGGCGTTACATTCGAACCGGACGTCGTCGACGAAGTCATCTTTGATGAGGAATATGCGCACATCTTCATCAATTCGCTTTACTCCCCGCAGCGCCGGTGGGAAGTGTTCTGCCATGAGCTTTGCCATCCGCTGAGACATTTGGGGAACCAGCTTATGCTGGCGGATGAATTCCGGAAGCTGCAGGAGATGGATGCCCATGCGTTTCAGTTTTACGCCGCCATCCCGTTCTTCATGCTGCAAGAAATGGAGCTGCCCGATCACGAAAAGGAAATCATCGACTTGCTCGCCAGAGAGTTCGGGGTCACGCACGGATTCGCCAAGTGCCGCTGGGAGCAAATTCATCGCAGGATCGTCCGCGGCCGATTGCACCAGAAACTCGTCCGGAACCTTTACAGTCCATCCAAAAAAGCTGCCCCGCGTTCATTACGCGAACAGCATGCCTTCTATCTGTCGGCATGCGGGAATAGCCAGGCAGCGGCGCCTTCCCTTTTTGTGACATCCTGCTCTTAGGTTTTTTCGAGCAGGGGAATTGACTTTAAAGGGCATGTGCTGTTTTTTCAGAATATTGTCAGCGTGATGAAGCATCTTGTAAAGCCGGAGGCCATCCATCTATCAACGAGGGAGGGCATCAGCATCTTCGTTATCCCAGTGGAGTTCTTTTTGCGGGAGGTGTTCTAGGGGTAGTAGGGACTTGGGTTGTCCTCCCGCTGCCTTTTTACTACTTCCTTATAGCGGAGCCATTGTGTCCTTACGTGAACAAACTCAACTGCTCATGCTCACTAAGACGCAGCAATGAATACGGATCATGATCCCGGAAATACGCATATTTGATCTCCCGCTCCTTGGTCATGATCAGGGCGTCGCCGCTGGCAGAGGCGCGCAAACGGCAGCTGTAGACGACGGGAAAATAATCCCGAATGAATTTGCCCTCAGCATGAGCGGTCAGGGCAATGAGCTAGAAGCCCAACTCGTTGGCAATGAAGAAAACAGGGTCCAGCACATGTTCACTGGATGCCTTTCCGAACGGATTGTCCACGATGACTGTCCGATAACGCTTGCCCGTTTGCTGGATGTGCTGGCGCTTCTCCGCCAGGTAGTTGAGGATGCCCAAAAAGAGCGTCATGTTCGAATATTTTGGCGATCTGGATCATGAAGGTTTGGCGATCTGGCGCCGTCGCTTCTCTCTGCGGAAATCCCCGCTGCGTGAGGTAGTCGTGTACTTGTCGGATGTACGGCAAATCTTTGCTCCATCTCGATTCAGCAAAACGAAAATAGGCGTCCAGTCGGATACTCGGATGAAACTGCAGCTGCGCTTGTTTAATTTTCTGTTTGATTGGCTGGGAGAGCACGGATTTCTGGATGTGGTAAGCCATGGGCAGTGGCGGATTTTTGGCGTTCGTCCCGGAACTTCGGACAGGGATGAGGATCTGGTTGTCTAGCAAGGTTTGCATGGCTTGGTGAAATTGCGGGTACATTGTGTGCGGATCGGCCCACGTTTCGATCTGGCCGAGCGATATTTTTGTGTTTTTATAGGACTTTAGATGCTTGAGAAATGTATCGTACATAGAATAAAATCATCTTTTTATATTATAGGGCAAGAAGAGTGGAACGGGCGGGAATTTTTCGGTGTCTTTGTTGTGGTCGTAGGGCGCATAGTCCATAGTCCAGTTGGGTGTCCAGTTCCGCCTTCAATGTGGCCTCTAGCACATCCTTGAACATGTCCTTCATGGTTGCCTGGCCGATCAACGTATTAGCCTCAATCTCGATCCAACCCCAAGTTTCCTCAGAGAGTGTGATCGATATGTTCTTGGTTACTTGCTTCGATAGATCTGACATCTGCTCTTCATTACCCCTTGGAGATAGCAGCTTTATACGGCAGTCCCCGCATAAACACTCAACCCCTTGTTTAGGATGGTTATTTTCAGACCCAAGAGTACGGCTTTTCGAATCAGGACTCGCTCTTATAAGGAAAATGTCTTCAAATAGCAAGGATGCCTCCCTGGGCGAACCCCGGAAGGCGAAACTCAATCGTTAGCTATGTTTGTGGTCGTCTGAGCACTCCAAAATACCAAAATGCCTTCCAAGTAACCCATTGGAAGGCAATACTGCTATCGAATCAACAATTCCATCTTTAAAATGACCTCAGCCATTGTCTCATCTGGTACTTTGCAAATGTAGGTTGCCTGTCGGGACTGCCAGTCGAGACTTTTTACCTGATCGGAGAGAATTACCCCCTCGATAGACAAATCCTGCGGAATGATGACCTCGAATGGGTAACCCTTGATCTTGGATGTTACTGGACAGAGCAGAGAAAGCCCAACCTTACCGTTATACGCGGCAGGTGATATGACCAAGGCAGGGCGCTTTCCAGCTTGCTCATGACCTGATTGTGGGTTGAATTGCAACCATACCAAGTCGCCGCGATCCGGCACATACGAATTACTCACCATGTCTCTCGTCCTTGTGGCTCGCCAGTAGATACCTCTTTATGGAGATTATCCGGTGTGACATGGGCAAGGAGTTCATCCAGTGTTGCCGACTTCGGCTTGATTACAAGGTGACCGTCTTCCACGTCGAGATCGACCTCGGAGCCTTCTTCTATTCCAACCTTCATAGCAAGGGATTTGGGGATACGAATGCCGAGGGAGTTACCCCATTTTTGAACTTGAAACATCGAACCACCCCCTTTAACGTATAAACAAAGTATAAACAAAATGTCGGGGGAAGTCAAATCGATGTGGAGTTCTACGAGTATGATTGGCAGTGATTACCCATAGCCTCTCCCTAAATTTTAACATATCCCGAAAGAAGTCTCCCACCTCAAGGAACGTGAAGGTACGATAGCACCAGTGAGTAGGTGGGAGATGAATTTCGGTAGGCGAAGCCTAAAATCTTTCTGTTTCTATAAGGGTATGATATAATCAGTCTTATATTGCTGAGAGGCTGATATATACATGAAGTTAGA
>Ga0255334_1000150_pt1 | contig 73699 bp, 86 predicted proteins | sample EtOH5_35cm_T3_12_FD_202080 | JGI IMG/M metagenome (GOLD analysis project Ga0255334, IMG submission 202080) | Sandy soil microbial communities from University of British Columbia, Vancouver, Canada - EtOH5_35cm_T3_129 | ecosystem: Engineered > Artificial ecosystem > Sand microcosm > Unclassified ...
AAGGAGAAGAACGCATCGCCGGGATACCGCGCCTGCTGGTCCTCGTCGGTATAGCGGCGGATGCGGGGCCGCTCCAGGTCGACCAGGCGATCCTCCACCCCGAGCGTGATCGTGCAGCTCTGGCCCATCGCGACGTCCATGGTGTCCATCCGGCCGCGAAAGACGACAAAAGGATCGGCGACCGGCAGCCAGGTCTCGCGGTCCAGAACCACCTCCCAGACAGTGGCGGCGCGGCCCTGATAGGGTTCGCCCAGCGCGACCGCCACGAGGTCGCGCGGCACCCCCGACAGCGTCAGGGAGATGCCGCGCGATTTGATCTCGGCGTTCTCCGCCATGGCCGAAATCGCGCCGAAGCCGCCAAGCCCCAGGAACACGTCGCCGCCGATCGAAATGTCGGCTGGCGACGCATTGACCCGGACGGAGGCGGAGGAAAAGTCGAGCTGCACCGCGACCGTCCGGAGGACAACCTCCTGCTGCACGGCGGCCTCGGCCGCTGTCGTCAATCCACGGGTCACCAGATGGCCTCCTCGATGTTGATGGTGGCCTCGCCGACGGCCAGGCCACGCTCGAACAGCAGCGCGGTATCGTCGTCCGTGAGCTTCCAGACAGCGGCTGGCAGGGTGAAAACGACGGGCGTATCGACGGCCGGCGATCGGCGCAGGGGTGGCGCGATGGCGAAAGCCGCGACGCCCTCCGGCGTCACGTAGCTGCGCTCCAGCGCCATATGCAGCTGGGCTCGGCCGGTCGGCCCAATGAAGCCGACGAAATCGCCGGGCTCGGTCGCCCACCCCGTTCCGGAGGTCCAGCCGATGGTGGACAGGACGTTTCCTGTCGCCCCCGCATATTGCACACGCGGGCTGCCCGCTGCGGCAGCGCGCCGACGCAGCGGCGGCGACCAGAGAAAACGACCGGCACGACCGCCGAGCCGTGCCAGGAAGGCGTGCAGCGGCCTCGCCTCATCCTCGAACAGCCCCTCGAAAACCAGCTCGGCCGTCCAGCGCGCGCCCGGCAATTCCAGCGTCTGCTCGGTGCCGTCGAATGGCGATTTTCCGCCCGACTGCGTATTGGCCGCCAGCGCCAACTTGATGCTCGCCGGTTCCAGCAGATCGGCAGGCCAGGTCAGGATCGTCATCCGAATGCCTCCGCCATGCGGCCGCCGCGCCGGCGTTCCTCGACGACCTGGTTGACGGACAGATTCGTCAGCGCTGGGGCACTGCCTGCGATTTCCTGCCTGGCGGCGACGCGTGCGATCCCCTCGATCAGCTTCTGGCGATCGCGCCGCGAACCCGCGTCGCCTGAGAAGTTCACGACGATGCCGCCGCCACCGCCGCCCGCCGGCGCCATCGCCGCCATCTGCGCCGGCGTAAACACGCCCTCTCCGTTGCGCAGGATGGCGGGGACCTCGCCAGGCGCGATCATCCCGCCGTCGTGCAGTCGCGGCGCGCCTGCGAAGATGTGCATGGAGACCCGGCGCGAGTCTGGCATCTCCGCGCCGATGATGCCGCCGGTGTGATACACGCCCTGCGCCAACAGCGCGGCGCCAGCGACATCGGCCGATACGCCACCGCTGCCGAAGGGGGTGCTGCTGGTGCCGCCGCTGCTGCCGAACAGGTAGGTCCCGACGCTGCCCAAGGTCGGCGCAGTGCCCGAGCCGACGCCAAGCGCATTCAGCAGCGGATTGATGAAGGCCAAGCGCGTGAAGGCGTTCAGTATCTGGCTGGCGACAGCGGTGCCGACATTGCCCAAGGTCTTGAAGCTGAGCTCCCCCTTCAGCGCCATCTCCGTCATTGCGCTGTTGATGTCATCGGCGGCGCGCGTGCCGATGGCGCCGATCTCGTCCAGCAATGCCTGCTGCTGTTGCAGTTCCAGGTTCTGTGTCGCGATGGCGCGCGCATTGGCGATATAGGTCTGCGCATTCATGCCATCCTCGGGTCGGCCCTGTCGGCGCAAATCAGTGCGGGCCTGGAATTCCGCGCGCTGCGCTACGCGTTCCGCCGCCGGTACGCCGACCAGGCTCTGCTCGAACCGCAGTCGTTCGGCCTCCTGCTGCTGCTGCGGCAGGAGCGCCGCGGTCGCGCGGTCGCCACGGGCCGCTTCCAAGCCGCGGTAGGCGGCCGTCAGGCGCAGCACCGCGGTGGTGTAGGCGGCGGTCCCCTCGGCGCCGAACCCAAGCGCTTCCGTTTGCGCCCGGGCGGCGATCTCGGCCTCGCGCATGGCCCCCGCGCCCTCACCGATCGCGCGGCCGGCCGTTCGCTCGGCATCAGCCTCGCGCGCCAGCACCTCGATGCGTCGCCCAAGTTGCGCGTCCAGCGCGGCCTGGGCCGCTCCCCGGGCTTCGAGGGCCGCCGCCGCCTCGTCGACACCACTGGACCGCGCGGTGCGGCGGGCATCCTGTTCCGCACGGGCGAGGGCCTCGGCCGCACCGGCCGCCACCCCCAGCAGGCTGGCCTGGTCGCGCAGCCCGCGATTGACCTCCTGTGCCGGTTCCCGGATCGCGTCGAGCCTGCCCCGCAGCCGCTCGATCTGCTCGGCATAGCGCCCGGCGCTTTCTGGGTCGGCCTCCTGCGCGGATGTCAGCGTGCCGATCTCTGCGTTGATCCGCGCGCGTTCGTCGCTGCGGCTGTCCTGGCCACGCAACGCTGCCTGCCCCCCCGCCGCGCGGCGCGCGCGATCCGCGAGCGCGCCTTCGCTGCCCCCCACGGCCGCGACATAGGCCAGCGTCTCGGACGGCAGTGTAGCGCGGCCCTCGGTCACCGCCTGCACACGCCCCGGACCGGCGTTGTAGGCGGCGGCGGCGAGCGTGCGGTCGCCGCCAAACTGCGCCAGCAGTTGGCGCAGGTATTCCACGCCGCCGGCGATGTTCTGCCGTTGGTCGCTGGGGTCGACGCCCAACTCGCGGGCGGTGCCCGGCATCAGTTGCATGGTGCCGAGGGCGCCGGCGCTGGAGGTCAGGATTTCGCCGTTGAGGCCCGTCTGCCGAAAGCCGCTCTCCTGCTGTGCCACGGCGCGGGCAAAGCCCTCCGGCAGCTGCGCGAGCCGCCCCTGCGCGTCGACGGCCGCGGCGACCTCGCGCGCGCTGGCACCGGGCGTCAGCGACTGCAGTTCCGGCGCGATGCTTCGCAACGCCGTTGGGCGCGCATCCCGCTCCGCCCGAAGACGCGCGATCTCGGCCGCCAGCGCGGCGTTCTCACGCTGCGTTTCGGCTGCGTTCAACACGCCGAAGCCGGGGCTCTGGCGGCGTGCCAGATCCAGCTCCAGCTCGGCGATCCGGGGATCGACGTCGGAGCCGGGGACCGCGGATTGCGGCGTAAACGCCCCCTGCACGGCTCGCGCCTGCCGCTCGATAAAGCGGTCGAGGTTGTTCCAGGCCTCGGTAATGCCTTGGGCCACCGACTGCCATGCGCGCCCCAGAAAGGACAGGTCCTCGGCGGCACCGCGAACGCCGCGGTCGTATTGCTCCAGGACCAGCCTCGCCGCGCCCGTGCGGTCACCAGCGGCCTGCAGCAGTTCGACCTGGCGTCGCAGGGCGTCGTTGAAGCCAAAGAGCCCGCCGGATGCGGCATCACGCGCAGCGGCCGCGGGTTCGCTGATCGCCTTGGCGACGAACTTGCTGGCCGCCTCCGGCAAATCCGTCCCCATGACCCGCGCAAGGTCCGCCGTGAGGCGCGTGTAGCGTTCTAAATCAACCGACCCACCGGAGAAGCCTCGGGCGCCCGCGATCGCCGCGCCCACGCTCCGCGCATCGGTATTGCCGGTCGTCGAAGTTTCGGCGATGCGATCGGCGACATCGGTCACCGTCTCGCCCAGCGACAGCCAGTCGCCGCGTGTCGAACGCAGCTGGTTCTGCGTCTCGATCAGGGCGCGCTGGTTGTGATCGGCGCTGATCACCAGCGCACCAAAAGCGGCGGCGGCAGCCGTCACCCCGATGGTGGTGAGGCCGATCGCGCCCACCAGAGCCACGGCTGTCTGCCGCACCCCTCCAAAGATCTGTGTGATCTGCCCACCCTGCTGGATCAGCGGCAGCAGCAGCCCCTGACCGCTACTGATCTGCACGAACAGGTCGTTGATCTGCGGCGCCAGCTGCCGCATCTGGTTGGCAGTCAACCCCGTCGCACTGGCCAGCGCCTGGGTCTGGCGGGCGGCACTGGCGGCGGCATTGCCCGCCCCGGCCAGCGCCGGCGCCACCGGCGCCAACCCGGCGCCGCCCTGCTGCCCGGCGGCGGCGGCGGCGGCGCCGACCCCTCTCACGGCCGTGTTTGCCGCCGCCGCTGCCGGCGTCACCGCATTCAGCGCGGGAACAACCGGGGCCAGCGCCGCATTGACCTGCGCCCCGGCCTGCGCCGCGGCCGGCGCAATTGTCCCGACCGCACGGGCCGCATCGGCCGCCGCGACCTGCACGCCCTTGGCGTCGGCCGATATGATCAGGGCAACGCGGAGATCCTGCGTCATCGACGGCCGGCGCGATCGAGCATGATACGGAGCGCGGCACTTTCGATCATGGCGAGTCGCGCGAGCAGATCGCCATCACAGGCGACCCCATGCGCGGCCGCCACCACCGGCAACACGGCATAGTCGAGGCCGACCGGAACGCCGGCCATCCCCGCTCGCCGCCATTGGGTGGACATCGCCGCAAACACGCGCACCGCTCCCCAATTCTCGGGCCAAATGGCCGCCTCGGTATCCATCTCGTCTGGCGCCGCCGCTCTCGCGACAATCCGCAAGGCCTGCTCGGGCGCCACGCCCAACGCCGCGAATTGCTGGGCCACATCCTGCTGGGCCGCCGGTGTCGCCGCCTGCCGCCCCGCCCCGGCCCAGGCGCGGCCGGCGGCTCTCAGTTTCCCGCCGCTGCGGCTCCAGGTGCGCCGGCCAGCGCGGCGCCGTAGGATCGCAGCAGGCCGATGCGCACCCAGGGGTTCGCCAGCGCTGCCTCCAGCAACTCCGGCGAATGGACGACTGGCGCTCCAGATGCGTCGGCCAGATCCATCAGCTCGACCACCGCGGCGCGCAGCAGTGCGGCACCGCCGTCGATCTGTGCCGACAGCCGGCTGCGCTCGTCGTCCGAGAGGAGGCGGAAGCGGCATCGGATCTGATGCTGGGCATAGTCGCCCCCGTCGGCGGGCACGCGGATTTCGACGGGCCAGATCCAGCGGGGTTCGGCGGCCAGGACGAACATGGGCGTCATCGCGTGGTCAGCCGCACTTCGTCGTTGCCGGCGGCGCTCGGCTCGGGGCTCAGGTTCATTGTCGCCATGACGACACCTTCCTCGTTGGAGTAGCGGATATTCGGCAGCACCCTGGCGCGCACCATGGCCTCGACGGTGGTTCCGGCGGGCGCCGCGCCATGCTGGTGGGTGGCGGTGACCGTGATGATGCTGCCCACCAGCGCGAACAGGTTGGTCGCGACCCCGTCGGGCGCCTCGACCACCAGCGTGGCTGTTGGCCGGCGGCCGGAAATGATCACGCCGCGGAAATTGGTCAGCTCGCGGAAGGCAAGGGTAGCCCCATTGGCGTAGGTGAACGCCGACAGCCGCAGGTTGGAGAGCGGGCCCGGCGTCACCGAAATCGTCGTGATGCCGTTCTGCAGCGGCTGGGGATCGGGCCAGGAGGTCAGCACCGGAATCGGCAACGCCACACCGGTGGGGGCGTCATACAGCGCCATCATATCGACCGTCAGGCGCGGGATCGCCTTGGCCCTGAGCTCGAACCCCCAGTCGCCGCGCGCGCCGAGGCCACGCTGCCGCGTGCCATCAACGAAATGGTACAGGCTTGCGCTCTCGAAACCGGCGCTGACCGGGTTGAAGGCGACGGAGACGCCCGTGGTGATCACCTGCGCCAGGCCGCAGCCGCGCAGCAGCGGCGACCAGGCCGGCGGCAGATCCACGGCGGCGCCACTGGACACGAAGTCGATCCCGCCGCGCAGCCGCGAGCGCGGGGAAATGGACATCACCTGGTCGTTGCCGAAATACGGCAACACGCGCGTGCGGCGGACCTCCTCGCCCTCCAGCGGTGTCCAGTCGACGTTGGACATCAGCAGGGCGTTCGCCGCGGCGGTGGGCACGATATCCGTGGCGTAGGTGGTCTCGATCTTCGCCAGCAGCGCCATTAGTTCCATCATGGCCATGGGTCAGATCTCCGAGAGAGGGGGTGCCGTCACATCCAACCCGGCCGCGGGGGTGGAGACCGCGGCCGGGGCATCGGATTGGACGCCGACGTCTTCGCTGCGGGGGGCATTCTTGTGGGCATGGCGCGATGTGCGGGCGCGGCGCGATCCGGCGACCGCGTGCGGGGCATCCGTCGCCGGCGACGTCGTATCGGTCGCCTCGATCAGCTGCAGCGTGCCGTCCGGCAATCGGAGGTAGGAACCGCCACGTGCGGGATGCGGGTTGGTCATCCTTCGCTCCTCTCGGCCCGCAGCAACCAGGCCGATGTGTAGGTTTCCGCCCAGGCGACGACCCCGTCCTCGAACGGCAGCGGGCGTGCGGGGCCGAGCAGCAGCGGCTCCCACGCTGGCCGCGGCACGAAGCCGACCAGCGCGGCGCGCAGCTGGCGGTAAAGCTCATCGAGGGCCAGCGTCGCGGCCTCACCGCGCGCGTCGCGCAGGCTGCTGGAGAGCAACACGATCTGGATGGTCTCCTCGACCCTCTGGCGCAGGCCGGTGGCCAGGGTGTTCGGCCCGGGCCGCGAGCCTCCGGGCATGACATAGGCGGCGGGCAGCAGGTGCCGAGGCGGCGGGGCCGACAGAGCGGCGAATTCTGCCACGCCTTCAACCAGGCCAAACGGCGGCATAACCTCCTGCCGCAGGCGGGCGATGATCTCGCTCATCATGGCGTGGGACCAGGCAGCACGCGCGCCAGGTGTTTCGCGGCGGCGTCGGCGATCGCGGTGCGGTCGGCGGCATCCAGATCGAGATAAGGGCGCGCCGGGATGTAGATCAGGCGTTCGGCATAGGTCACCGCCTTCAGTTCCACGCCCTTCGCCTTGCCCTTGCCGGCCTTGGCGAAACGCAGAAACCCATCCTCGTTCCGCCGGAAGGCGACCTTGCGTCTATAGGCGAAGAGCCGGATGTCGCCGCCGAACTGATGGATCGCGGCATATTGCAGGTCGCTGCCGACCTCCAGCTCGTCACCAGCGACGCGTCGGGTCAACGAGGCCATCAGCGCGCCCGAAAAGATCAGCGTCTTGTCTTTTCCGCCGATCACCCGCTTCTTGGGCGGCCAGGCGATGCCGTCAGGCCCGGTGCCGCGGCGGAAACGGCTACGACGTTCCTCGACCAACTCGTCGCCGATCTCGCGGAGCAGAGGCGTGACGTCCAGCGCCGCCTCCCGCAGGCGGGCGAAGGCCGCCTGCGCGCCGGTGTCATCGACCCGGATCTCGATCCTCGCGCCGGTCATCAGAAGAACCCCGCGAGATGGCCCGCATCGACCCGCCGTTCCGGCGCGGCGACCTGGACGCTGCCGCCGGGGGCCGCCGGCGATGATCCGGGCACCGCAACCGCTGCCCCGGCCAGCACGGCGCGGCCATCGGCAAGGTCGCGGAGAATCCGTTGGGCATCCTCAAAGCCCTTGCGGACAAGCTCGGTGGCGGAAGGGCCGTGCAGGTAGAAGCGCGCCAGATCGCAGGCGATGCGGGTCAGCAGAGCGGGCGTTGGGGCAACGGGCAGCGCGTAGCGCGCGGCCAGATAGCCGTCGATCGAGGCGCCAGCATCGGCAATCGCGGCCCCCACCACCGCCTCGTCCACGCGATCGACGCCGCTGCGGTCGGTGAGCTGCAGCAGCTCGTCCCGTCCGAACCGCGCGATCAGATCGGCGGTGAGGGCATAGGCCATGACGGTCTCAGCCCGCCGATGGTTCGGCCAGGCGCGCCGCGCCGGCGGCGACCAGCGCCACGGTGGCGGCCTCGGCCACCGTCAGCGTCTCGCCCGCCGCATAGTGACGGCCATCGTGGTCGATCGCCGACAAGGCGATCAGCGCCACGCCCGCCGCATCCTCGGGCGCGGCTTCCGCCGCCGGCGTGCTCGGAGCCGCGGCCTCGGGCACCGTCAGCGGCGCGTCCTCGGCGGAGTGGACGTCGCCGTGCTCGATCGCCGAGACGGCGATCCGCGCCACGACCGGCGCATCCTCGGGCGCGGCTTCCGCCGCCGGCGTGCTCGGAGCCGCGGCCTCGGGCACCGTCAGCGGCGCGTCCTCGGCGGAGTGGACGTCGCCGTGCTCGATCGCCGAGACGGCGATCCGCGCCACGACCGGCGCATCCTCGGGTGGAGTTTCCGCCTTCGGGCTCGGAGCCTTCGCCATCTCACGCCACCGCGTTCTGGAAGAAGTAGCCGAGGTCGGGGGCGCTGATGACCTCCGCCACGCTCTCGGCCACACGCACCCGCTGGCCGCCGAAGGCACCGATCTTGGGATCGGGCATGGCACCGGCCATCCGCGTGCGCCATTCGGCGGTCCAGGCGAAGGTCGGGCGGTTGCCGGCGGCGGTGGCGTTCCGGTCGCGACGGATCAGCGCGGCATGCTTGCCCCAGACGCGCTGCATGGTCGCGGGCTGGCCGCGCCGCGCGGTGTTCAGGAAGCCGCGGCCGACGACCACCTCCTCCAGCTCGAACAGATCGGCGACCTGCTGGCGGCTCACCATGCCGGCCGTGCCGGCATTGCCGAGGATCGCCGAGACGATCGTCGGATGCTGCCGCAGGATCGTCCAGACGGCCTGGCCGACCACCATGACATTCGGCCGCATCACCGGGATGTCGAGCGCTGTGGCGATGGCGCCGCGCGGGTTGCTGTTGGTGGTGTCGGACCATTGGCTGGTACCGGACAGCGTGGCGCGCTGGCTGGCGGCATAGGTCGCCAGGGCGAAAAGTTGATCCGCCACCCGCTTTTCGCGATCCAGCAGGATCAGGTCGGTCACCCCCTGCACCGCACGATCCACCGGTTGGTAGTTCGGCGGCGCATTGTCGATATCGTCCTGGGGGATCGGATCGTCGAGCGCATAATTCTGCGTCGTGCCGACGACCTCAGTCGCCGAGAACTCGACCTCCGCCGGCATGCCGCGCCGCCCGACATGGGTGTCGGGGATCGTGAATCCTTCGGCCATGGCGTGCTTGAGGTATTTGAACTCCTGCCTCGTGACGGGCAGGCGCGGGCTGACGGCGTCGGCGATCAGCTCATCGTTGGTGTACATGACCGCGACGGCGGTGAGATGCGGCTGGGTCGGAAAGGGTGCGGTGGTCATTGCGGCTTACCCCTGGGCCTTGGAGGGTGCGAGCAGCACCCGGATGATGTCGCCGGCGGCGCCCGCGGCATCGAAGGCGACGCCGATGATGCCATTGTTGACGCCGGTCGCCGGGGCGGCCGTAACCACCCGGCCGCTGCTGTCCACGGTCAGCAGCGCGCCCGCCGCGATCGCCGCCCCGGCCTCGACATCGGCAAGCCCGCCGAGTTGGATGTCCATCCGCGCGCCATCGGTGGCGCCGCCGGGCTGGATGCAGACGGCAACCAACAGATCGGCCACGGCCGCGGCCGCCACGAAGGCGCCGGCGATCGAGGCATGCGGCTTGACGACACGGTTGGCGGGCACGGTCCCGGAGGCCGTGACCGTCTTGATCAGCGTTGGATTGCTCACGTGAGGGCTCCCTGGATGACGGCCTGGATGGCGTCGATGTCGGAGACGACCAGGCCGCGCTTGCGGGCGTCCTCCTGGTATTCGAGGGCGCGGTTCCGGATGTTCGCGGCATCCCTCGGATCGGCCTGGAACGGCGCCGCGCGATTGCCGGGCGCGACCTCGCCGAATTCCACCACCTGCCCGCCGCCGGCCAGGAAGGCCCGGAAGGCGTCGCGCGGCGGCACGGTGCCGAGGCTCTCGCCGAACTCGACGGGGCCATCGGCGGGCAGGTTCCCCAGCAACGCCAGGGTCGCCGGTCGCTGGGCAGGCAGAAGTCGCCCTTCGGCGACAAGGCGCTCGCAGAAGGCCGCGTCTTCGGCGGCGCGTGCCGCGCGTTCCTGCGCGGCCACCGCCGCCTCGCGGGCGGCGACGGCGGCTGCATTCGCGGCCAGGGCGGCCTCGCGCGCGGCCAGATCGGGTTGGGTGGTCACGTGTGCTGGCTCCTGGGGTTCGGAATAGGCGGCGGGAGGAACGGCGGGGCCGGCGAGCATCTCGCCGGCATCGCGCTGCAGGGCGTCGAGGGTCTCGCGCGGCAGGGCCGCATCCGCGGCCTCGGCCCCGAAGCGGGTCAGCAGCATTTCGCGCAGCCCGCCGAACAGGCGGGCGATCACGGAGATCGACCAGCCGTCGGCGAATTCGACGATGCCATCGGCCTCGGCGAACTGCACGTCGGCCAAGCCCTTCACCGCCGGCGGCTGCGCACCGAGAAAGCCGACATGCCGCAGGTAAAGGCTGCCGGGCTTGGGATTGGCCGGGCTGTCGGGCAGATAGAAGCTCGCGCTGACTTTCTTGTAGCGCCCGGCGCGCACCGCCTCGGCGAAAGCGGGTTCGACCTGATGCGGGGTGGCCCGCAGCCGCCCGGCTTCAGCGCCAAGGCTGGCGACCCAGCCCCAGGCGGGGCCATTGTCGCGCGGATGGCCGACGACGATCGGCGCTTCGCTCAGCGCCGGATCATAGGCCGCGGCGGCCGCGATCAGATCCGCCTCGGCATAGGTAAGGGTACGCCCGTCCATTGCGGTGTGTGTGCCAGCACGGAAGATTTCGATCGGCTGCATCGGTGTCCCTGGGTGGATCGCCATTGCGGGGCGTCGCTGTCCAAGGCACCCTATGGACCTCCGCCGGCCGTTCTCAGGCTGACAGATGTCAGACGGCGCGCGACCAGGTGGGCGTGCCGCGCGAGGCCCCTCCGCCTCCTGCATCGCCGTCCTTCCTACGGTCTGGCAGGCAGGCGTGCCGATGCCTCGTAAGAGAAAATGAGAGTATCTAAGAGGCGCCTCGCGGCCTTTGGACAGGGCGTTGGGGCGGCGGCGGGGATAGCGGGCTGTACGGGCTTCCTTGGCGGCCGGTGCCATCGTGGCACGGTCGGCGCTGGCGATCCGAGACCCGACTGGCTATATCGCAACCAGGTGGGCCATGACGGTCTGTGAGGGACCCGCTTTACAATGCGTCATGGCGGAACGTGGTGGCCCTGCCCGTTTCCTCAGCTCCTACCCCTCATCCGGTCGCGCATAGACCCTGATGCCCTTGCGTCGTGATTCCAGATAGGCTTCCGCCGCCTCTGCAGATCCCCTGACGCGTGGCTCGAAGGTCGTCACCCCCTCCCATACCCGGCTGTCACGGCTGAACACGGCAAAGCCGGCACGGGTTCGATCGGGAGATTCGAAACGGGCGATGAAGTGGCGGACCAGCCGCAGGACGGGTCTGCCGCCTTCGACCACCAGCTGCAGCGAGACCCAGATCTCGTCCGGGTCGCGGATCGCATCGGCACAGAGCAGGATGCTGGGGGCGCGACCCTGCTTGGTGATCTTCAGCGCCCCGGTCCGGCGATCCGTGAACAAGGCGCGCCCCACCGCCAGCACGCCGTCGGCGCGATCGACGAAGGCAGCCGGCGCCTCGGCTGTCGCGCCGAATTCCTCCAGGAACCGAGAGACGTACTCTTCCGCTGGCAGCCCGTCCTGCAGGATGCGATCGGGAGCGAGTGTCCGCGGAGGTGGCAGCGGTGGTGCCCGATCGCCGCCGCCCAGGATGCGCGGCACGACAGTGGTGTCACCGCCCGTCATCTCCTCCAGCGTCTTCAGCGGATGTGTTCCTGCCGGTGGCGATGGGATGAGCGCATCGAGATGGCGCTGACCCGCGCTATGGCCAAAACCGGTATCCACGCCGCGCGGCACCCGCACCGACTGGGGGCCGAATGCGGTGTTGATGGTGCGGGTCTCCCAGACGATCTCCGGCGCGGCCGTGACCTTCAGCCCCTCTCGCCGCAGCCTTGCCGCGCTGACGATGCCGACGCTGCAGCGGCAACGCCAGCCGTTCAGCGGGGCATGGGTTTGCCACCACGAATGCTCGGGCGGCAGGATCGTGCCGTTCCATTCGGCATGCAGCGGACGCGTCGCTCTGTCCATGGTCGCATCGTATCGCGCGAATATGTCGCGGCCGTCACGCCTGGCCTGCGCGATCTGGGCCCACTTCCCGGCCTGGCGCGACTGGCCCAGGTTCGTCCCGTAGATCACCCGTGTCCGCCATCCGGGCGAGCCGCGGTAGCTCCACCCCTCCGTCTTGGCGATCGTGACGAATTCGCGCTGGAACTGCTTCAGGTCGCCGCCGTTCTCCTGGGCGCGGACCAGCGCCGCACCGATGCTCTCCAGCAGGCTGTCTTTCTTGGCGCCGGCGACTGCGAAGCCCCAGTTGTTCACCTCGCCCAGCGTGTCGGTCCAGCGATCGGACGGCAGCAGCGTTCCGAGGCGACGGCGCAGCGCATCGCGCGCTTCCTCGAACGGGACGGGCCCTGGGCGTGGCGCCGTGCCGGCCGCTTCAGACAAGGTCGTCGGCGATTTCGGAGCGCCCTGTCAGGTTCGCGACGGCCAGCGCCTGGCCCATGACAGCGGCCAGGCCGCCGGTGGCCAGCGATGGATACAGCCGCAGCAGCTCGGCCGCGATCTCTTCCAGCGACTGGGCGCGGTCAACGACTCCGCGGATCGCGTCGAGCCATGCATCCGTTTCCGCCTGCGCGACGGTATCCACCTGCTGCGCCAGCCAGACCTCGGCAGGCTCCTCATCACCTGGTGGCGGCGCCAGCGGCTTCCGGCCGGATGATCTGGCCTCGGCGAACAGCGCTGCCAGGCCATCCTGCGGCGCCACCGCCGGACTATCGGGCAGCCAGCCCTCCCCATAGGTATCGGCGATGTACTCCGGCGTCGGCCTGTAGCCGAGACCCTTGACGTCCACGTCCCGCTTGGCGCGCGCCGCCAGATCCTCGGGCTCCGATACGTCCCACCAGATGCGCGGGATGGCGCCGCCGCCGGCGACATAGTCGGGGCGGTTCAGCTCTGTGATCCAGGTGCAGAGCGTCGCATGAAGCGTATCCGAGAGCTCGTCGCCGTCGGATTTCGTCAGCTCCAACCGCACAGCATCATGCACCTGGCCGAGAGCCCGCGAACCATTGTCGCCGCCGGACGTGGTCAGCGTCTCTCCCAACACGACCTTGCTGATATCCTCGTCCATGTAGCGAGCGAGGCTCTCGTAGGCATCGAATGCGCCGCTACGCTTGGCCTCCAGCAGCTCGATCACCATCCCCTCGGGGATGACGACCCCGACCTCCGATGCGATCGCCTGCAGGGCTGCCAGCAGCGTATCCTGCTGATCCTGTGTAGACCCGGGGGGATATTTTCCGACCGCCGTCGGCTGGCCGAATTTCTCCAGCGCCGACAGCCAGAACCCGATGCCCTGCCGCTTGAAAAACACCGGCCAGAACAGCCGCTGCCCGAGGCCGAGCCCCCAGGGATTCTCGTAGCCATCCGCCTCACCGTGGCGGTGGACGATGAATTTGCGGGGTGGCACCGGCACGCCATCCCACGGCTGCTCGCGCGTCAGCAGGCGCAGCTCGATGCCGCCCGTCTCGACGTCCCGGAACGCGAAGCGTCGCGGATCTCGGGCCAGCAGGGCGACTGGACGCAGCTCATTGCCGACCGGCGCCCACATCACCTCCAGGATCGAGATGCCGCGCAGCAACGCGCCCAGCGCCTTGCCCACCGCCTGGTTGAACCGCATCCCTTTGAGCGCGCGCTCCAGCAGCGCCGCGGCGTCGGCAGCCGCTGCATCGCCCTCTTCGCCGCCCGGCTGCACCTGCCACTCGCGGCCGATCAGCGCGGCGCGACGCTTGGCGAGCACAGTGCCGACCTCCGGATCGCGCGCCAGGTCGTCGTAGAGGGCGAGGCCACGGCCCTGGCCCCGCGCGGCCAGCACCAGGTCATCCGGTTCGATCCGACCGCCGTAGAGCATGCGGTTCGGATCGCTGCCGATCGTCGCGATTTCGCTGCGCAGAAGGTTTAGGGCACGGCGGGTCCCGCTCATCGGAAGTCGCTCCTCAACAGGCTCTGATCGTCGCCTCGGAACCCATCCAGGCGGCCGGCGACCCGATGCTGGCCGATGGAACGGAAGGCGATTTCGATTGCACCCACTTCGCTCGCCATCAGTGCCAGGGCACAGGCGATCGGCGCGTCGCCATGGCGCTGCCCACTTTCGTCCGTCGTGCGTTCCTGCACCCGCGGCACACCGCGCACCAAGCGCACCATCCGGAAGTCTGTCCCGACGTCCCGGTCTTGAGGGATCACGATCATCGCGTCCTCGAAGGCGGTCTTCAGCGGCGGCATGTGTTCCCGGTACCAGCTCTCGGTCATCATGACCTGGATGACGCGGCTGCCGTAGCGATCGGCCGCCGCCTCGGCATGCGCCATGCCGTTGCCGGTGGCGTCCAGCGCAATCGACCGGAGCATCGGCAAGCGGTCGCAGACATGGCGCAGTACCTGCTGCTGCTGGCTGTAGGGCATGTCCCGCAATTCGAGCAGGAACGGCGTGCGACGCACCAAGTCGGCCCCGATCGCCAGCGGCCACATCACGGACAAATCTGCCCGACGGGCAAAATCCTGACCGAAGGCGTGTGGCGTGCGGGGGTCGAGCCTGGCCAGCAGCGGGCCGACATGCTCATCCAGCCAGGCCTGAACCTCGCGGACGCGCAAATCGTCTCGCCAGGTTACGAAGCCGGCGGGTGCGGCCCAACGCAGCACCGGGATGGCGGCGTCCATCCGGGCCTCGATCAGCACGCCAGGCATCCAGGTCCCAGACAGGGGCGATGGGATGACGTGCAGCTCTTCATCGGCGTTTTGCCGATACAACTTCTCGATCCCGGTTTTCCACGCGGCCTTGCCTTCCTCGGTCGGCGCTTCGCCTGTGCGGAGGCAGACGCGCTCATAGAGCCCCTGGGCGATCGCATCCTCGAATGTGCAGCGGAGCAGATTGTAGTCCGCGCGCCCGCCGCGAATATCATTGACCAACGCGTTGAAGGGATTCGCCTCGCCATTGTGAGTCGAGATGACTGCCACCTTGCCACCCCAGATCAAATGCGCCATGGCCGCCTTGAGCACAGCCTCCAGATCGTCGATGAAGGCGGCCTCGTCGATGATGACCAACCCCTGCTTGCCGCGCAGATGCCGGGCAACGCTGGGTAGCGCCAAGACCTGGAAGCCGCTCGCGAAAGTGATCCGGTAGGCGTCGACATCGTCGTCCGGCTTATCGGGGTTCTTCCAGACGAATTCCTGGACGTCCGAGGCCGCCATTTGAAACTCTTTGGCCCACTCGCCCACGTAGTCGATGAACTCGCGGGTCATGCTCTTATCATAGCCCACGTAGAAAACGTCCATGCCACCCGCCTTGGCCTGCGCAGCAGCGGTCAGTGCCGCGATCGCCGCCATAGCCCACGAGTAGCCTATGCGACGGGACTTCTCTGCCACCGTGACGGCGTGGTGAGAGACGCTCGCCATAAGCTCCTGCTGGTATGGCAGGAAAACTTCGGGCAGGAGGCAGGCATCGAGCGGCATCAGCCGGGCTTCACGCCGAAAATGCTGGCTTTGATCGTCTCGATGGTGGCGGCGGTCAAGCCCGCGGCTTTGCCGGCGCCCTCGGCAGCCTTGGCCGCATCGGCCAGGGCGGCGGTGCGCACTTTCAGCGTCGCCTCCGTGTCCGCCTTGCGAGCAGAGGCCAGGTCACGAACCGCCCCCGACAGCAGGGCAACCTGCTTGGCATCCAGCACGGCCCCCTCGCCATCCTCCGTCTCGGCCAGGAACAGGTCCAGCACTACCGTCTGCATAAGCTCGATATTCAGCGCGGACGTGCGGTTTTCATCGGCACCGAGACGGCGGACCAACGCCTCCGCGACTTCGCGCGACCGACGGATGCGCTCGCCGACCAGCGCCATGCCCTTGATGTGGCGACCCAGCGCGGATCGGCTGGGCAGAGCGTCGTCCGGCAGCAGCTCGCGCAACTTCTCCAGAATCTCGTCAAGCGTGCGCCCGTTCTCGCGCAACGCGCCGATCATCCCGCGGATCTCCGCCGGCAGTTTCTGCACGGATGAGGGTCTCGCCACGTGTCGCGCTCAGCGCGCGGCCGGGCGCGCGACACCGGGGTGCGGGCGGCCACGGCCGACGTCCTCGCCATTCTCCGTCAGGCAGGCGATCTGCACCTCGCCGCCCGCGCCGTCCGGGAGCCGCTCGATGCGGATCAGCTGCTGAGCATCGAGCCACACCAGGTCGCCGCGCAGCACATCGCGGGACACAGCGTGCCCGACATGCTGGAGCACGCGCTTGAGCACGAATTCGTTCATGCGACGGCCATCATCCTCGGCCAGACTGCGCAGCAGGACGAGCCGTCGGTCCTCGGCCAGGAGCGCGGAAAAGCTCATCGTGGCGTTTTTCCGATCTGATGTTCCACCAACAGCGTGGTCATGTGCTCGACCCGGCTGACGGCACTGGAGACGGCCCGTACCTGCTCCCCCACGACGGCAACACCACGTTCCGTGTCGGCGACGCGTGACGACAGCAGCCGCAGATCCTCATTGCGGGGCAGCGCTGCGATGCTGGCTTCGACAGCGGAAAGTCGTATGCCCTGGTCGGCGACCTGCTCCATTTTCTTGGCCATGACGTCCAGGATGTGCTGGCGGAGCATCCACAACCCGGCGCCGCCGATCAGGGTGAGCAGGCCGAGCAGCAGCGGCTGGCTGCGCAACAACATCTCGATCATCACGGCGCCTCATGCGCCGCCGGCGGCAGCGCGGGCTTGCGGGCGGCGGCACAGATCCGCGCGATGGCGGCCGCGCGCAGGGCCTCGGCCAGATCCGCCGCGCGGTCGCCATCATCGGCCATGGCTACACGCCCCGCGCGGCGAGGCGCTTCTCGATCATCGCCTCGGCGCCCGCCGTGTCGAGTCCGAAGCGGGCGAGCGCATCCGGTGCGCGCGCCGCCACATAGGCGGCCTCGGTGGCGACGGCTGCGCTGCGCGCTTCGGGTGCGCTGGCGGTGCGGAGCGCAACGGCGATGCGATCCACCCCCAGCTCCACCATGTCGACCAGATAGGTTCGGACCTCGCTGTCGGCGCGCTGGCGCAGCCAAGCGATCGCTTCCTTGCCGAGCAGGCCGACGATGCCGGAGAGCAGTAGACCGGCGAGCTGCACCGCTACGGGGAGGAGGGTATTCATACCGTTGGTATCTCCAAGGATTTGATTGTTTCGGACCAGGCCGCGATGCCGAGCCGCGCCAGGCGGCGCGACCAACCGAGGCCGAAGCTGCGCCATGTGGGCAGCCCCGCGTGATGGACCATGCGGAGCGCCATGATCTCGGCGTAGACCGCTGCCGCTCCGCGTGCCGTGACGGCCGCGATCGTGCGCGGGCCCACTGCGCCATCCTGCACGGCGCCCGCCGCCGCCTGCAGCCAGCGCGCGGCACGCCCGGTGCCGCAGTTTATCGCGGCGTCGAAGGCGGCCAGGGCGACCGGATAGGGAAGGTCCCAGGCGTGCAGCGGAGCCCAGAAGTCATCGAAGTACAGGGCGGCGGCGACGTCGGCGGTGACCAGCCGGATGTCATCGGCATCCACATCACCGTCCCGATTTAGATCGACGAGGCGGCCCTTGGACCGGGCATAGCGCAGGGAAACGCCGTGATTCGTGGCGCCGCCGGGATCGGCGGGGTGATCGACAAATCCCCCCTCCTGCCCAAGCACGAAGCCGAATGCGATGATGAAGGCCCGGTCCCGATCGGACAGAGCGAGAGGCTTGCGGTCGGGATCGGGCGGCGACATGCTGCGGAGATTGCCTACGCGGGCGCGGCGAAATCAGGCTGACAGGTGTCGGAGGGTAGGCAATGCGGCGACTGCTGAGCATCCTGACGACCGGATTCCTGATCGGATGCGCCGTGCCGTCGACCCTGGTGGCCCGCCCGCCTGAAGGCTATGAGGCGCTGCGGGTCACGCAATCGATGCAGGTCACCGCCATTGCCACCAACCGGTGGGAACTTCCTGCTGGTACCATTCTGGTCGGCGATCGTCGCCAAGCGGTTGGAGGCGCCCAGCTATATTGCGGATCTCTGCCGCTCGGCGATTCGGTGCTCAGCCGGATGACATGGCAGTGCGCTACCTTCGATGGGGAAAACTTGGTCGTCTCAGCCGATATGCCGGTCCGATCTGGGACGATCCGGATTTCGCAGGGCGAGATCGAGCGTATCCGCATGAGGTGAGGCCGGGGGCGGATCGCTTTGCTCCCCATCGGTACCTAGAAGATAAGCGCAAGACCCAGGGCGAACACCACGATCCATAGCAGACCAAAGGGGAGCGGCCCCGGTCGCTCGCCGCCAACCCGCCACCCTCCACGCAGAAACGCGCGATGCCCGGCTTCCAGCGCCTCGGCGAGTTCCGGAGATGCCGCCGCGATTTGATCCAGGACCACCGTGTCTGATGCGATGCGACCATCAATGATCGCGCCGACCCGCGGCGTTCCCGGAAAAAGGTGTTGAGCGTGACCAGGTTTCGTCATCTCGGCATGTCTCTGAGGTGAGGCCGGGGACACATCGCTCCGCCCCTGCGCCTGTTTATGCCACTATGCGCTGCGCGCCAACGATCCGATCAATTCGGCCGCTAGCAATTGCCGATATGCCTGTCCGATCTGGGACGATCCGGATTCCGCAGGGCGCGATCGAGCGTATCCGCATGAGGTGAGGCCGGGGACGGATCGCGCCGCCCCCGGCCCATTCACGCGGCCTTGCGCTGAACGCCCGCGACCCGGATCAATTCCGCCGCGAGCAACTCCGAGCGCTCCCGCTCGACGAGGATCTTCAACTCCCGCGCTGACAGGCCGGCCAGGGCAGCCTGCCGCCGAGCGCGACGGTTCTTTTCACGCGCCGCCCGGAAGGCCATGGCGATGTCGGCCGATGCTTCCAGGGCAGTCTGGATCGCTGCCCGGACCATGGGATGGTCGGCCAGCCGGGGCGGCCCTTCGACCGTTTCCAGCAGGTCGCCGGTCGGCTTGGCACTAACCGGCGCCTTGCCTTCCAGGAGGTCCAGCAACCAGCGCCGAAAGCGGGCAGCCGGGGGTGTGCGGGCCAGGATGGTCAGTAGCAGGGCGCCACGCGTCGAGAAGACGCGCACCTGCTGCGAACCGCCCCCCGTCTGTTCCAGGATCAGCCGGGTCTCATCGGCGGTGAATTCGTCGCTGTGACGATTGTACAGATTGAGGACGGCCCGGTTGTGAGCGAAGCCAAGGGGGGCACCAATCTGATGATCCCTTAGCCAGATTTGCCCCTCCATTCGCAGCCCATCCAGCCGCGTCCGGTCGTAGAGAAGAGGGATGTTGGTGGTGTCGTTCGGCATCTGCCGATCCTTGTCCTTGGTGTCATGGGACGCCGATAGACGGCTTTTCACAGCCACCTGGCGGCGGGACGGTGAAAACCTGCACCAAGGAACAGGTGTCGCTTCTTCCCCTTGCGGGTGTTTTATCCGCGACCGTCCCACCATAGGGTGGTTGCCCGGGCGAACTCCGGGCACGACAAACCCCGCGCAGAAACACTGGCGGGGGTCCCGCCTTGATGTCTTTCTCCGCACCGGATCGCTCGGCGCGGCCAGCCCTTTCGGGGCAGGGAGTTTTCACCCTCCACCTCCGAGATAGGGCTGGGGCGGGGAATTGGTCAAGCATCCTCTTGCCCCACACAGGACAGGCGCCCGACCTGGCAGTCGGCGCAGAGGATACGAAGATTGGCGATATCGAAGGCGCGGTCAGGCCGCGCGATCCGGCTCTCGACATGGGCGGCGGTCAGCCGGGCCTCATCGGCCGGCACCGCCCCGCAGGACATGCAGCGCCGCCCGTAGAGGTGCAGCGCACGCCAGCGCAGGGCGCGCCATTCCTTGGTGCGGAAGAACAGATCGGTGGGCAGGCCGGCCAGCACGCCATGGTGCTCGGCCTGCCCCGCAAGCCGGGAGATCGGCTTGTGCAGAGAGGCGAGGATTTCCGCCGCATCCTTCTTGGCCAGCCGCTTTGCCGCTGCTTTCGCCTGCGCCCAGCGGACGTGCTCGCTCTGATGGTGCTTGGCCTTGTTCACCGTCTTCATGGCGCGCAGGGCCTGGGTGATGAAGGCATGGCCGCTGATGTCGGTTCCAAGTCGCCGAATGACGGCGACCTTCTCCTTGACCGGCAGGCGCTTGGCTTCCGGACAGCCGAAGCGGTCCGCCAGGACCTCGAACAGGGCGAGGCGCTGGTAATGGATGGCTTTTTCGCTCATTGCCTCACCGCCTGCGCCCAAAAAAATCCGCCTGCGCCTGGACCGGCGGGTTGCGCAGCCGCGCCTTCCAGCGCTGGACATCGCGCACGTGCATCCGCAGCTCGGCCGCGATCGCTCCGGCGGTCAGGCCGCGGTCCAGTCCGTCCTGCACGGCGGCCGCCACCAGCGCGCGCCGCGCCGGCCCCATCGGCACCACAATGCGCGCCATGGGGTCGTGCCGCTCGATCAGCCAGGCCAGCACCGGGGCCCCCATCGTACGCGCCACGGGATGATCCGGCCGGGCGGTTGCCGGCATATAGAGATACTGCCCGCCAAACATCTCAGCGAAGCGCAGCGCGACCGGCAGACCATGCGCCTCGGCCATTTCCCGCAGCAGCGACGGGAGGTGCAGGCATTGCGTCGGCGCGGTCATCACCCAGCCCTCAGCATCGCCACCACCAGCCGCCGCAGGTCCGGCGGCAGTCCGGCCAAAAGGCGGCGCAGCTGGCGGCGGGCGCGGCGGCGGCGAAACCAGCGGCAGCTCATGGCACCACCACGCCGGCAGAAAAGCGCAGCCGCAACCGCGTGCCGCCCGGCAGGGTGACCTCACCCTCCGCCACGACAAATTCGAGCCCATTTTCCAACAGCAGCATGGGCACCAGTTCGCTCAGCCGCGCCAGTGTCGGGTCCAGCGCCTGGCGCGCGACCGCGCGACCGATGTCCCGGTCCTGCATCATGCGGCGGTCGAAGGCGCGCGCGAGGCGGCGACGGTTGGCGGTCATCGCGCCGTCGCCTTTTCGCGCCGCAACCAGGCCTTGAGCCCCTCTGCCACGCGGTTGCCCTGGGATGCGTCCAGGAACTCCGGCGCGTCGACCCCGTCGGGATGCGCCGCCGTTTTCGTCTGGCGGCGACAAAACGCCCTCAGAGCCGCCTCAGACGGGTCTGAGACATAGGCCGAGAGGTCGCGCCAGATCGCCCGGATCATGCGCACCTGCGCCTTGCCGCTCGCCGGCCGCGCGCCACGTGGCGGTGCGGCCTTCCAACCCAGGCGGCGGAATTCTGCGAGCACCAGGTCGAGCTGGACGAGCGACAGATCCCCCGCGCTGCGGCAGCCGGTGAGACGATCGACCAGATCGCGATAGGTGTCCTCGTCCAGGCCCAACGCCTTGCAGGCCAGGTGGATCTGCGCCAGCCGCGCGCGACGCAGCTGCGCGGCCCCGGGGGCTCCCCCGGCCGACGTCATGCGCGCCGCCGGGCGGTGACGTACTCGGCCACGAGCGTGAGCGGCAGAATCAGATCGGCGGCGATCCGCCGCCCGGCATGCCCCTCCGCCAGCATGTCCTCGATGTCGCGCCGATTCTCGTCGCTCAGCGCCAACACCCGTCCCGCTTCGGGCGGGGGGCCGAGCCATTCGCGCAATTTGCCCGCCGTCGCCGGGCTCAACTTCGGCAGCGCGGCCTTCGGCGGCGGCTCGGCCGCGACGGACGCCGGCCCTGGCGCCGGTGGCGCCGCCCGCGCCTTGACCTTGGCGCGATAGGCGAGGTTCTGGCGGCGCTTCGCCTCCTTCGCGCGCGCTGCCTTCTCATCGGAGGTCAGACCGGGGGCGAGCGGCGGGCCTGGCGGGTGTGGCGACCGCGCGACCACGGGCACAGGCGCCGGCACCGGTCCGCGCGCCCTCTCCTCCCGCGTTCGGTGCTCGTGCACCGGGACCCACTTGTACTCCCGCCATGCCTGCACAGCCGGGTCAGGCGCCGCCAGCCCATGCAGCAGCGCCAGCAGGTCGCGAACCGCCGCCGGCGGCAGCGGGGTGACACGGGTGGCCAGAAGGGCGTCTGCGCCCTCAATGGCGCGGATCAGCAGCTCGCTCATTTCGGTGCGCTCCAGCAGCGGCAGGCGGGATGGGACAGGCGGATATCGGTGGCGTTGCTGCGGGTGTTTCGCCCGGCCGGGTGCCCACACTTGCCGCGATCGCGGCTGTGTCGGATGACGGCGGCGCAGCTGCCGCAGGTTTCGCCCGCGGGGCCGGTGCCAGGCAGCGCTGCATGGCCGGTGATCGCAACACCGAAGCGCTGTGGCGGCAGGGTGGCGATGGTCACGGCAGCACCCTCCGCCGGATCGCGCGATGCGCGTGCAGCGCCGCCTTGGTGGCAGCCAGGGCAACCGTCAGATGGTTCGCCTCGAACCAGACGGTGCCCGGGATGATCGCGGCGCGCTCGGAGCACCAGGCGGTGGGGTGGCCACCGCGCATGCCGATGGACCAGGACCAGCCGGGCGGAAACAGATCGGAGGCGTCATGCCGATCGGCGGTCGGCGCCGGCAGCGGTTGCCATGCGCTGGCGAACGGGGATCGGCAGCGCCAGGGGCACCCGGGCGCCTCACGCGCCTGCAGCACGCGCCAGCCCAGGGCACGATAGACCGCCGCATCCAGCTGCCGCCCCGGCCGCACCGCGTCCGTCACCTGCAGGACGGTGGCGTCCAGCAGCGCGAGGTCCAGCGGGCAGCGCGGGGCGGCGAGGGCGTTCATCGGATGGGCCCGGACAGCCGCCTCGGTGGCGGTGCTTTGAGCAACAGCGGCGGCGGCTTCTGTGGCGGCGGCGAGTCCTCAGCAGGCAGCCGTAGATGCACGCTGAGCGAGACGAACATGCGCGTGCCGTCCGGCAGGGTGAGCGAGGCGTAGGCATAATGCCCATCCACAAGGTCAGCGTATTTGGCCCCCCCAACGAACCCCGAGGTCTCCTCGACGCAGAGGCCCAGGCATGCCTTGAAGGCCCGCTGCACGGGCGCGCGGTCCTTGACGGCGCGGCTCACGCCCCATCCTCCGAGTCTATCTCGAACAGGTTGATCTCAAGAATGAGGTCAAGCCCATGCTTCCCTGTGATCACGCCACCGCACTCCCCGACAACGCCATGGTCGCCGGCTGCACGACGAACTCCTCGCCCTCGCTTCCGACGCTGATCCCCGGCACGCCCACAACGGCCGCCGGCTCGCGCAGGATCGCCTCCTTGTCGACCTCGGTCTTGGTCCGCAGGAACCGCTGCAGCCCTGCCAGGCTGAGCGCCTGGATCACGGCCGCGACGCCGCGCAGCGTCACGCTTGGCGGCCGCGCGCGCCACAGCACCTCGCCCGCCGGCAGCTTCACCGTCTTGGTTCGCCCCCCGCCGGTCAGCGCGTCGCGGTTCGCTTCCGCCCAGATCTGCAGAGCGCGCTGGCGCTGCACGATCTCGGCATCGATTGGCGCCGCCTCGGTCTCGGACGTCGCCTTCAGCGCCGCCACGCCCTCGTCGTGCGCGAGCTGGATCAGGTCACGCCGGCGCACCAGATCCCCGATACGCGCCAGCACGATATTCGCCTCCGTCATATCTCGCGGCACCACCACGGTCTCCGCCGGCATTTTCAACCTCCGCGCCATCACGCTGCTCCTTCCTGCTGTTCCAACCGGCCCTCGATCCGCGCGACCAGCTCGCGCAGCTCTTCGTCATGGTTCAGGCGCATCGCGATCACGCCAGCGCCGTGCTGCACGGTGCTATGGTCGCGACCGATCACATGGCCGATGCGGGGGTAGGACCAACGCAGCCGCTTCCGCGCGACGTGCATCGCGATCTGTCGCGCCAGTGCGATGTCGTTCGTTCGCCTCGGCCCCAGGATGCACGCAGTTGTCAGCGCGGTTTCGGATGCCACCGCCTCGACGATCGTCAGCACCGGTCCAGCACCGGCGCGGGCGCGAAACGCGCGCTCCGTTTGCGGTTGTGCGTTCATGGCCGCCTCCCGAAATCATTGGCGGGTCGCGGCCCGGTGATCGGCGCCAGCCGGCACAGCGCCGCGGGCTGCACATCCTGCTGCGCCGATGCCGGCGCCTCCCGCAGCCGATCGGCGAGTTGGCGCAGCGCCTCGGAAACGCCCATCAGATCGGTCGCCATCGCCTGGGCCTCGGCAGGGCTATAGACCCCGCCTGTATCGCGGCGAATCCAGAATGGCGCCGACAACGCCATCGCGCGCTGCGCGAGCATCAAGGTGGCGTGGGCAGGGCTCAACGTGTCCATGACTCGGCCTCCCCAACCAGCGGCGAGCTGTCGAGCCGCGCATGGGCCGCGCGGATGTCGCCTGGCTCCATCTCGCGCCCTTCCGCAAGCGCCAGCATGTGCGCGATCTGCAGCGTCTTGCTGACCTTGCGCAGCGCGCCGGGCCTGCGACCAATGGCGGTCAGCAGCGCGCGGGACGTCTCGTTCTGAATGCCCCATGCATCGGCGAGCACGGCAATGTCCGCCTTGCCCGAGTTGGTCAGCTGAAGCTTCATGCCGACACGCGAATGCAATTGTGCATAGGCCGCCTTGCCGGTGCCGAGGCGGCCGAAAATCGCGTCGTTGCCGGCCAACACCAGGCCGCAGCCGGTCTTGTCATGGATCGTGCGTAGCTGGTCGAGCGCAAGGCTGGGCAGATGCTGCGCCTCGTCGATGATGAACAGCGCGCCGCTCCCCAGCGCCCGCGCGCAAATCTGCTTGCTGCGCCGATCGGCATTGCCGATGGGCTGCAGCCCCATCACCAAAGCGAGGTCTTCCAGGAAGGCGCTCAGCCGCTGGTGGATGGGCTCCGCGACCAGCTTCCAGACGTTGTTGCGGGTCCGCGTGTACTCGCAAATGGTGGAGGATTTGCCGATGCCCGGAGGCCCGGTGATCACCGCGAAATCGGGCAGATGCTGCGCGTGATAGAGCACATCCATCACCTGATCCGATGTAAGGGTCGCGACGAAGCGCGGTGCCTTGAGCATCTTCTGCTGCACCTGCGCGCGCTCCTCGCGGGCGCGCAGCCACTTCTCGGCCAGGGCCGCCAGCTCGTCATTGCGCCCGGCATAGGTCCCACCCAGCCAGCTCGACATCGTGCCGGACGGCTTGCCTACCTCGCGCGACATCTGCACCTGTGTGATGCGCTCACGGCCCATCAGCGCCTTGGCCTCGGCGCGGACCGCCTCGATCTCCTCTGGCGTCCAGGTTCTTTCCGGCGATTTCTCGTTCATGCTATCCTCTGATGGCTTGGGTGACGGCGTGGCCTCTGGTCTCACGCATCGGCCGCATCGTTTGGTTCGGGCACCACGTAGAAGGCCGGCTGGCCAGTCTCTCGGGCCAGCCGGTACTTGCGTAGTGCCTCGGTGATCCGATCGGGGGCGTCCTCCGCCTCCTCGACCGGAACGGGTTGCAACACGGTGTTGCCGTGGATCAGCCGCACGACGCGCGGCGCCGGCGGCGGTTCGGCCGCGTCGATCTTTGCCTGGTTGCGCACCAGCTCCGTCAGCGACATGCGCTCGAGCGCCGCGGCGCCAGCCCGCGTGCTGCGCAGGTAGTCGCGCCACAGCCGCGCCTGCGCCTGCGCATCGGCCACGGAGTTGAACCCCGCGACCTCCTGCGCCGCGGCCTCGCCCAGGTAGCGGCCGTCGAGGGCATAGACGTGCAGCGGCTCGCCGAGTGCCATCGGATCGAAGCGCACGGTCACCGAGGAGCCCATGTGATCGTTCAGGAACTGGCTCCAGTAGCGGTTCTCGTAGAAGTGGATCTGGCCGTCCTGCTTGCGCACGCGAACCGTATCGGCCGCCAGCAGCCACAGCCGGCGCTGCTCGGGGCTCGCCTTGGTGATGTTGGTCACACAGTTCTGCTGGTAGCTCTCGGCGAAGGTCGCATCGAAGCTGCGGCCATGGCAGGTCGGGGATTTTCGTCCCAGCCGCGCGTTGTGCTCGGCGATGCCCTCGCCCACCACCTTCATGAACAGGTCGAACGGCACGGCCTTGGAGCCGTAGTTGTCGGGCTTGTTGGTCGGGCTGTTGCCGGTATAGGCGCCCTCGAAAGCCGGATGCTTGGCGATGGACTGCGCCATGTCACGGAAGGCGCGCTCGATCGGCTTGGCTTGGCCGTGATACGGCGTCGTCCAATGAACCTGCACGCCAATGGCGGTCAGCAGCCCCTCCGGCTCCTCGTCCCGCACCTTGAAGCGGTAGCGCGTGGGCTGCCCGCCGGTGATCATCTTGCTGGCGAATTCGCGCCCATTGTCGAGGTAGCAGACCTTGGGGATGCCATAGGTCTCGACCACATCGCCGAAGGCCAGGCGCACCAGATGCCAGGACAGGCTCTGGTCCACGCGCCAGGCCAGGATTTTGCCCGAATACAGATCCTGCACCGCCACCATGTTCGGCCGCGACGGCTTGTCCATCCCCGGGAACATGACGAAGACATCCCAGGTGTGGCCGTCGGCGTTCACGCCTTCCAGCGCGTGGAAAACGCTGCGATCGCGGCGCTGGGCGGGGAACATCCGCCGCAGCGCATCCACGCCATCGCGCAGCAGCACGCGCTGGGCGAGGGGGATCGCCATCACGCGGCGCAGCAGCGTGCGCTCGGATGGCAAGGTCCAGCCCTTGTCCTCGGCCATGCGTTGCAGGCGTCGATAGCAGTCGGAGAAGTTGGGCCGCGTCTGCCGTAGCCAGTCGCCCATCAGCGCCGACCACGCCTCGGGCGGGCACTCGACCTGCGGCTGCTGCCCGGCGTGGCGCGGGCACAGATAGGGCAGGCGGTCCGCTCGCCCAGCCACGGCCGGGATCGCGTCGATCCAGTTGCGGATGGTGTTGCTGGAGGTGCCGCGCAGCCGGGCGACCGTGTTGATCGCCTCTGTCTTGCCGACGGCGTTGCTGATCAGCGTGTCGATCGCGTCGAGGATCTGCAGTCGCTCACGCGCGACGGTCTTTTTCTTGTCGGGCTGGCGGTCAAACCAGGCCCACATGTCGGCAGCGTGCAACTCGGCACTGCCGTGGCCCTGCAGGCCGCCCGAGGCGCGCTCCGTGCGGCTGGTGATCGCGAGCTTGGCCTGCGCTTCCAATGGCAGCACGGAGGTGTGGAATTCCACCCCGCCCCCGCGCCCCGCACGCGGACGCCAGCGGAAGCCCTCATGCTCCGGCGCCAGCCAGCCACGGCGCTCGGCCTGCAGCGCGACACCGCGCTCGGTCGAGGGCATGCCCGGAAGCGCCTGCTTGACCAGATCGGCGGCCGACCACCACGCGCGCGTCACAGCGCGCCGCCCTGGCGTGCCTGATACCGCAGGCGATCCGCTTGGCGGCGCAGCGCATCCTGGCGCTCCTGCACCGCCGCCAGCTCGATCATCGGCAGGTGGCGCCGCTCGATCACAGCCCAGCCCAGTTCGGCCGCCAGCAGCTCCAGCAGCCGGCGGTCACGGGTCGCATGCAGCAGCGCGATCAGCCGCGTGAGGGGAATGGTGTGCTCGTCGCGGGCCTCGGAGGCCCAGGCATTGAGCATGTTCACGGAGACCTTGGCGCCGAGTAGGCCGACATCTCCTGCGCGACCTTGGCCCGGTCGAGCGGGCAATCCCGCAGCACCGCGCCCACCGCCTTGGCGATCCGCGCGGGCCAGGTGCCGGCCCGAACGGTGCCGGGATCAAACGCGCGCACCGTCTCCGGCGGGGTCCAGGCCAGCAGATCGGGCTGCCCCGGGGAGGGTGCGCGCGCCATCAGAGGGCCACCGCCGCCGCGTCGCGCAGGACGACGCGGCGGCCGGCTCCTACCATCGCGGTTGCGAATCGAACGATGGAGAAGGTGATGAAAAAGCGTGTGGTGACGCAGCGAGAGGCCGCCGACATCCTCGGCGCCTGGGCTGATGTATCTATCCGACCACTTTGCACCCCGACAAGCGACGCACCGGACTTGAGCTTGGATGATACCTGCGACGAGGTGCTGCGGCTCATTGCCGACGACCCAGACGCCGATTTCTCCATGATACCGCGCGCGATCCTGTTGCTCGCTTGGCGGCGCGTGCTGTGGGGTGTTGCCGCGGCGACGCTTGAGCCCAATCGCCCTATGCTCACCATCGCCGAGCACACCTCCGACCGGCTGCTGCTGCAGATGCTCATTGGCGGCCTGCTGGCGGGATCAAGGTTTCCTGGCGATCAACCCGGTCCTGCAGAGACGCCAACTGCGTCTGGATCTCCTCCGGGGTCGAAGCGCCTGCACTGAAGCCTTCCGCGAGGAAGACGACACCGGGGCGATCGCGCCAACCCGTCGTGCCCGACACGCCGGCCGCCTGCTCCCGCTTCTCGGCGGCGCGGCCGGCCATCACCGGACCTCCCAGTTCGGAGTAAAGGGTTCCCCCCGAGCAAGCCGCCCCCGGACATCCGCTGCCGCCGTCCGGATCTCCTCCAGGGTCACATCGCGGCCGCAGATTTCGCGCGCGAGGAGGACGGCGGTGGGGACCTTACGCCAGTCCCCCGGGAGCGACGGGCTTGGCGGCAGGATGGCCGGCAACGGGCGGCGGGCCATCACCGGACCTCCCACAGCACGAAGACGACGGCCGGCACCGCCCAAAGGATCGCGAAGGTCACCGCGGCGAACAGCAGCCCGCCGAGGACCAGCTCCCACCAGGCCAGATCGCGGGGCTCATCCTCGTGCCAGCCCCGGGGGCGCATCGGCGGGCGCATCACGCAGCCGCCTTGGCGATCGCGGCCTGGAAGCGCTTGCGCGCCGCCTTGCCGGCCAGCGCCCATGCCGACATCAGGCGGCGCAACTGCTGCTCCTCCAGGTCCGGCGGGGGCAGGCGGCGGACCTCGGCCAGCGCCTCGGTGACGCTCCGGGCGGGGGCCTCGGCGCGCAGCAGCGCGTCCACCACCGCCTCCTGCTCCGCGGGGACGAGCGCTGCGAGGGCATCGAGCGCCGAGCCATGATCCGCCCAGCGCGTGCCGGACAGACGCCCGCGCTGGGCGGGGGAAATATCGTGGAAGCGGCGGATGGCACGCTCGACGGAGCGCTTGTCGATCCCGAGTCTGGCGGCCGTTTCCTTGGAAAAGGACGTCTTGCCGACCGTAGCGACAAATTGTCGCTGCGAGCGATTATGGCCCCGGCGCGTGTCCGGATAGAGCTGTTCGTGGACGGTTTTCCGCATCGCGAGGAAGGCGGCATAGTCGAGAGCCGACAGCTCCCGGCGCATCAGGTTCTCGTCGATCTCCATCAGCTTCGAGGTCAGCGCGTCGGCATCGACGACGTTGGCAGCGATGCTGATCCAGCCGCAGACCAGGGCCGCCGCCATGCGATGGGCGCCGGCGATCAGGTGATGCTTCCCCTGGTCATCTGCGATGGAGACGGTGATCGGCGTATCCTGCCCGCGCTCGGCGAAGGAGGCGGCCAGAAGGCCGACCCAATCCTGATCGATCCCGCGCAGACGCTCGCCGATTTCGATATCGCTCAGCGCAATTTGCTGCGTTTCCATGGTTGTTCAGGCCGCCTTTTGTTTTTCGGGGTGTGCGGAAGGGCCGGAGGTGGCAGTTTCCGGGCTGTTGACGCGGCGAGGCCGCCGGAGCCCCTCGGGGGTCCAGCGGTCAGGCCAAAGGGTGTGGAGGGGGACTTCGATCGCTCGCGCGATCCGCATCTCGACCTGGGTAAGCCGCTGGCGGCCACCCAGGACTGTGCTGATCGTGCCGGGATGGAAGCCCCAAGACTGGGATAGGCGAGTGACAGGGCCATAGCGCTTGACGAGCGCCGCCTTGATCTCCTCCCGGTGCCAGCCCTGCTGCGCCATCCGTTTCCAACCTCTCGTCGTCGCCACACCCGGCGCCGGCGGCGCGGCAGGAATGGTCGATCTATCGAGAGGATAGCAGAAAAATGCTTATGGCCAAGCAAGAAAGTGAGTTCATTGTTCACATGGCTAGGCGTTTGCCCAAATTTCTACGTAACTCGTTGAATGACTGACAAAATTTTGCCATCCGATGCCGATGCGGCGGAGTTCAGAGTTCGAGACGCGAACACTGAACTCACTGACTTCGCTCAGCGGCTCCGAAAGGCGGTTGCTGGCGCTGGCCATCAAGCCGACGTAGCCGCTCAGAGCGGTATATCCTTAGGGACTCTCAGGAACTATCTAAGCGGTGGCGATGCCAAGCTAAGCAATATTTTGACACTCGCCCGCGCCACTGGCGTCCGCCTCGAATGGCTCGCCACCGGCGAAGGCCCGATGCGGCATGGCGATGCGGCACCAGCCGCTTCCGCGCCCTCGCCACCAGCTCCGCAGGCGTCAGCGAAGCTCTTCGAGACCCTCAACATGGACAGGCTTGCCGATGCCTATGCCGCCGCACTGCAGGCGCTCCGAGCCCGTGGTGTCAGCGACCCAGAACCTCGCCGAATCATGCAGATAACTGCCATCATCTACGACGAACTCGCCGGGGCCGACCCGAGCGAATAGCGTCGGGCGCCTGTGGAAAGCGGGGATCGACGAATCGCGCAGCTTGCCGCGCGTTCACCCTTCGTTCACGCTCCGGCCGTCAACCCACGGAGCATCAGATGGCCAAGCGTCCGCCCCTCCCGCCCGCTCTGCGCGACCTGCTGGAATCGCCCCGGACCACCCCCACCACCAAGGTGACCCTACGCTTGGTCCCCGGCACCTGCGTGGTCGTCATGGTTCCACCGGCTGGCCCGATCGGGGAGCCACCGCTCGCGACTAAGAGTTCTCTGAGAGACCACTGAGCACGCTTCAGAGCCGCAGCCGGCCGCCACACCAATTTCCAGAATCAGCTGGCGAAATCTTCGATTTCTCGTCCACTACCAGAATCGTGCAGCACCAGTCGCGCCGGCTTCGATCCTTCAAAAAACCCTGTTTTGTCCGATGGTTATCCCATCAAATCCCCGCCCATCCCACATGGTCCCGGATTTCCAATATCAGGTGTCGGATAACAGCGTGCCGACACGCCGGGGGTCTCCCTCCGCGCGGGCAACCGCATGTTCGACGGCAAGGTCACCGCCGAGGCCGCCGAACGCGCCTCCCCCGCCGCCGCCAGCAGCAGCGCGAACAGACACCAGCGGCCGTGACCGCCAGCGGGGGAGGCGGGGCAGGAGGAGGCGCTATTGTGTGGGCAGAAGAATATCGGGGTGAACATGTTGCCGACAGCATACTGCAATACATACAGTTCAGATGAACTATAAAAAATCAAAGTAACACGGGCTTTTTTAGTCCTGGCAGATCGAAAACTCGACAAACGGCCGGATCTTGGGATTACAGAGAAATTGCAGTGACGAATTATAGAATCTTCTCAACGATTACTAATCGCTCGCATGTTCGCCGCAGAGACAGCCTCTCACACCCCCAATACCCCCTCCGCCTCCCTGACAACCTCCGCCAACGCCCCCTCCCCAAACGGCGACCGCAATCCCGCCGACCGCACCAATTCCTGAAACGGCATGGCCCCGCCCCGCCCGCACAGCGCGACATACCGTTCCAGCGTCCCAGCAAAATCGCGCCGCGAGGCCACCCAGAACTGCATCGCGCAGCACAGCGCCAGCGTGTAGTCGATGTAGTAAAAGGGGCTGTTGTAGATATGCGCCTTGGCCTGCCACCGCCCGCCCTTGGCCGGGTAGCCCAGCTCGCCATAATCCGTCCAAGGCATGTAGCGTCGTTCCAGCCGCTGCCACATCGCGTGCCGCTCGGCCGGCGTCGCCTCCGGGTTGGCGTAAACCTCGTGCTGGAAATGATCGACGCAGACGCCATAGGGCAGGAAGGCCAAGCTGCCGATCAGATGCATGCGCCGGAACCGGTCAGCGGCATCCTCGCCCACCAGCAATCCCATCTGCGGATGCGTCAGGAATTCCAGGCCCATGGAATGCACCTCCGCCGCCTCCATGGTCGGCCAGAGCAAATCGATCCCCGGCTGCCCCCGGCTTTCCCAGCATTGGAAGGCATGGCCCATCTCATGCGTGAAAACGCCGATGTCCTGCTGCGTGCCGTTGAAATTGGCAAAAATGTAGGGAACGCCGACGGTCGGGAAGGATGTGCAGAACCCGCCCCCCGCCTTGCCCGGCCGGTTCTTCAGATCCAGGAAGCCGCCCGCGACCATCATCCGGTAGAAATCGGCCAGCCGCGGGTCCATGCGGTCGAACATCACCTGCGCTTCCGCGACCAGATGGTCGTGGTCACCGATCGGCGCCGGATTGCCTTGCGGGTCGATAAAGGCCTCATCCCAGTAATGCAGCCGGTCCCAGCCATTGGCGAGGCGCCGCGCCTCCAGCAGCCGCGCGACCAGCGGCACCACATGCTCCGCCACCTGGTCGCGGTACCGCGCGACATCCGCCGCGTCGTAATCCACCCGCCGCATCCGGCGGTAGGCCAGCGCGATGAAGTCGTGATCCCCGAGCTTGCGCGCCATGCCATGGCGCAGCTTCACCAGCGCGTCATAGATCGAATCCAGCTCCTCGCCGTGGCGGGCGAAAAAAGCCCAGCGTGCGCGCTCCGCCTCGTGCCGTACGTCGCGGTCCCGATGCTCGGCATAAGGGGCGAGGCCGGCGAGATTCACCAGCACCCCGCAGATCTCGATCTCGGCCGAGGCCAGCAATTCGGTGTAGCGCGCGCCCAGCCGGCTCTCTTCCTCCAGATCCGCCGCGATCACCGGCCGGAAGGTGGTGATATCCGTCTCCCACAGCCGCAGCGCATGGGCGCCGACCAGGACCTCGACCGCGGCGCGCTCCGGATCGGCCAGCAGGCGGCGTTTCAGCGCGACCTCCAGCCCCTGAGCCTCGGGCGCCAGCGCATCGGCGTAGTCGCGCGCGGCCTTGGCCTCGGCGTCGCGGGTGTTCTGGGCAAAGCGCAGCCCGACCAGCGAGGACCAGGTCTCGACCTCCCGCCGCAGCCGGTCCCAGGCAGCGACGGCGGCAACGCGGTGGCCGGAATCGAGCATCGACTCGATGCCGGCGTAGCGGAAGGCGAGCCCCTCGCGCGTCGGGGTTTCGGCGGTGATATCGGAGAAGAGGAGGGTCATGCCCCCAGGTCAATCCGCGCCGCCGCCCCCGTCAAGGCGCGCAGGGCGCTGCCGGCAGATGCGGCGCGGGGTCGATGGCAACACCGAGCAGGCGGATTTCGAAGTGCAGATGGGTGCCATAGGTGACGCCGGTGCGCCCGACCCGGCCCAGCCGCTCGCCCTGCGCCACCCGTCGCCGGCCGGAGGCCAGCGCCGGCGCCACCGTGCCGAGATGCGCATAGACGGTGACCGCGCCGCCCGCGTGGCGCAGTTGCACCGCCAGGCCGCTGGCCCCCCGCCGCCCGATCGCCACCACCTGCCCGGCCGCGGCGGCATGCACCCAGGCCCCGGGCGGCGCCGGCAGGTCGATCCCGGAATGGGTGTCCGAGGCATGTGGCCCGATCGTATCCCCGCCGCGCGCGCCAAAGGGCGAGGAGATGCAGGCGGGTGTCACCGGCAGCGCCAGCTCCGGCACCTCTTGCGCGGCGGCCGGGCTGGCCAGCGCGAGCAGGGGGGCCGCCCAAAGCCTCATCCCATCAAGGCCAGGCCTTCGGCGACCGAGACGAATTCGCCGCCGCCGGTGATCCGCTCCGCGCCAAAACGGTCGATGAACAGCCCCCGCACCGCGGGCACCAGCGAGGTGCCGCCGGTGAGGAACACGCGATCCACCTGTCCCGCCGCGAGCCCGGCATCGGCCAGCGCCGCATCGATGGCCCCGCCCATCTGGGCCAGTTCGGGGGCGATCCAGGCGTCGAACTCGTCTCGGCGGATGGTGGCATCGACCACGAAATCCGCGTTGCGAAAGCGCAGCCGGGTCTCGGCGGACCCGGACAGCGCCGCCTTGGCGGCGGAGACGGCACGGTAGAGGCTGTAGCCCGCCTCATCCTCGATGAAGCGGATCAGGTGATGCAAGCGTTCGGGGTGTTGCGCGGTGCGCGCGACCTCGGCGATTTCCCGCAGGGTGCGCGGCGCGCGCATCAGCGGCAGCCGGTGCCAGCGCGCGAAATTCGCGTACCAGTTCGGCGGGATCGGCATCTGGCGGCCCATGACGCCATAGGTGCCGTTCTTGCCGAGCAGCGGCGACACGACATGGTCGATGATGCGGTAGTCCAGCGCATCGCCGGCGATGCCGACGCCGGTATGGCCCAGCGCCTGCACCCGCCCCGGTCGCGCCGGATCAAAGCGCAGGAGCGAGAAATCCGAGGTGCCGCCGCCGAAATCCCCGACCAGGACTGTCGCCGCGCGATCCAGCGTCGCGGCGAAACGGTGCCCGGCGGCGGCGGGTTCAAGGCCGACCTCGACCTCCGCCACGCCGGCGGCGGCGAAGCTCGCGCGCAGCCGGGCCTCGCCAAAGGCGTCATCGGCGAATTCGCCGACAAAGCACACGGGGCGGCCGACCACCACCCGCGCCCCCGCCATCTCCTCGGCAAAGGGCTCCAGCAGCGCGCGCAAAAACAGCGCGATCAGCCCGGGCAGGTCATAGCTGCGCCCAAAGATCCGCGTTTCGGTGAAGGAAGCGGTGGCGAGGTAGCTCTTCATGGACATGATCAGCCGGGCCGCATGCGGATCGTCCAGATAGGCCTCGATCGCCCCGGGCCCCGCTGCATGTTGGGTGCGGCCGCCATCGGTCCAGAAACACAGTACGGAGCGGAACACATCCCCTGTGTCATGCCGCAGGGCCACGACGCTGCCATCGGCCCGCCGGGCGGCGACGACGCTGTTGGTCGTGCCGAAATCGATACCGATGACAGGGGTCACGCGCGGAAAAATCCGGAAAGGGGCCGGGGGTTGAAGCCCCGGACGCACCGCTTGGCAAGGGCGGCCCCGCCGTGACGCACAATCGCTGGCAACGCGCCCGCCCCACGCTACCATGCCGAAAATGCCGGAGGAGCCCGCCATGGACGCCGTCACCCAGCCCCCCGTGGTCCGCCTGAACGAGGCGGATGGCGTGGTGATCGCCCGCCAGGCGCTGCCGCCCGGAACCCCGGTCGCCCCGGGTGTCGCCACGCTGCGGCGCATCCCGGCGGGGCACAAGGTCACGGTGCGGGAGCATGCGATGGGCGAGGCGATCCGCCGCTATGGCCAGATCATCGGCTTTGCCACCGGCGCGATCCCGGCCGGCGACTGGGTGCATACGCACAACTGCGCCATGGGCGATTTCGCCCGCGACTACGCCTGGGGCGTGGATGCCAGGCCGACCCAATACGCCAACGACCCCGCCACATTCCCCGGCATTCTGCGGCCGGACGGGCGGATCGCGACGCGCAACTACATCGGCATCGTCACCTCGGTGAACTGCTCGGCCCATGTCGCGGAGCTGATCGCGTTGGCCTTCCGGCGCAATCCGCTGACCGGGGAGGACCCGCTGGCGGCCTGGCCGAATGTCGATGGCGTCGTGGCACTGACGCACAAGACCGGCTGCGGCATGACCGATGGCGAACCGCTGCGCGTGCTCCGGCGGACGCTGGCGGGCTATGCGCGGCATGTGAATTTTTCGCATGTCATCGCCATCGGCCTTGGCTGCGAGGTCAACCAGATCAGCGGGATGCTGGAGGAGCAGCGCCTGTCCGGCCGCCTGCGCAGCATGGACATCCAGGAGATGGGCGGCACCCGCAAGACCGTGGCCGCCGGCGTCGCCTTCGTGCGTGAGGTGCTGGACGAAGCCAATGCCGTCGAACGCGTGCCCTGCCCGGTCAGCGGGCTGACGGTGGCGCTGCAATGCGGCGGCTCGGACGGGTATTCCGGGATCACCGCCAATCCGGCGCTGGGCGCGGCTTCCGATCTGATCGTGCGGCACGGCGGCGCGGTGATCTTGTCGGAAACGCCGGAAACCTACGGCGCCGAACATCTGCTGACGCGGCGGGCGGTGTCGCGCGAGGTCGGCGAAAAGCTGGTCGGGCTGATGCGCTGGTGGGAGGCCTATACCGAACGCGAGGGGGCCGAGATGAACGCCAACCCAAGCCCCGGCAACAAGGCGGGCGGGCTGACGACCATCCTGGAGAAATCGCTGGGCGCTATGGCCAAGGCGGGGACGACGAACCTCGTGGAGGTGATCGGCTATGCCGAGCCCGCGACCGCGCACGGCTTCGTCTTCATGGACACCCCGGGCTACGATCCGGTGGCGGCGACGGGGCAGGTGGCGGGGGGCGCCAATGTGGTGTGCTTCACCACCGGGCGCGGCAGCGTGTTCGGCTGCAAGCCGGCGCCATCGCTGAAGCTCGCGACCAATACCGCCATGTTCACCCGCATGGAGGACGATATGGACGTGAATTGCGGAACCATCCTGGCCGGCGAGGAAGATGTGCAGGAGGCCGGCGCGCGGATCTTTGCGCAGATCCTCCGCGTCGCGGGGGGAGAGCGGACCAAGAGCGAGGCGTTCGACTTCGGGGCGTCGGAATTCGCGCCCTGGGTATTGGGGGCGACGATGTAGGGAAAGCGCTGGACAACAGCCGCCGCCGACGGCCTCGCGATGATCCTGTCCAGGACATTCCATCCGAGTGCCGCCATCGCGACGACCGCCGGCACTGCATCGCCGACAGAGGTGTTGCTGTGCCGAAGGGTCGCGCCCGATCAGCGCAGCGTCGGGTCCAGCCTGTCCCGCAGCCAATCGCCGATCAGGCTGACGGCAAAGGTCGTCAGCACGATGGTGAAGGCCGGCGCCAACAGGATCCAGGGCGCGCGGGTCAGATATTCGCGCCCATAGCCGACCATGTTGCCGAGCGAGGTCGAAGGCGGCTGCACCCCGAGCCCGAGGAAGGACAGCCCGCTTTCCAGCAGGATGATTTCCGGGAAGGCCAGGGTCATCGACACGATCAGGGTCGAGGCGATGTTGGGCAGCACATGCCGCCCATAGATCCGCCAGGGCGAGGCACCCAATTGCCGCACCGCTGCCGCATAGCCCTGCGCCCCAGCGCTGATCGCGAGGCCTCGCGCGATGCGGGCATAGCGTTCCCAGGCGTGGAAGCCGAGCAGCACGACGAACAGCGACAGCGAATTGCCGAAGAAGGCCAGCACCGAAAGGGCCAGGATCAGGAAGGGCAGGCTTGCAGAAAAATCCACCAGCGCCAGCACGATGTGCTCTACCCAGCCACGAAAATGCGCCGCCAAAAAGCCGAGCGAGGTGCCGACGAAGGCGCCGATCAACGTGGCGCCAAAGGCGATCAGCAGGCTGAGCCGGATCGAGACGATCAGCCGCGACAGCACATCCCGCCCCAGCTCATCGGTGCCCAGCATATGCAGCCAGGGTCCGCCGAATCCGATCGGCGGCGCCAGCCGGTTGCGCAAGTCGAGCGCGGTATAGGCGAAGGGCGAAATCAAATCCGCCGAAAGCGCGATCGCCAGCATCAGCGACAGCCAGGTGATCCCGAACACCACCAGCGGCGGCACCGGCAGACGGCGCGGCTTGGGACGGCTTTCCACGGCGGGCAGGGCGATGTCGCTCATGTCAATGCGCCCCCGCCGCGCGGGTCGCGCGCAACCGCGGATCCAGCGCCCCGTACAGAAGATCCACGATCAGATTGGCGACGACCATGGTCATCGCGACCAGCAGCAGGATGCATTGCACCACCGCGAGATCGCGGTTCGCGACCGCCACCACCAGCAACCGGCCGACGCCGGGCCAGGAGAAGACGCTTTCGACCACCACCGCGCCCGCGATCAGGCTGCCGACCATGAAGCCGATGATGGTGACAGTCGGGATCGCCGCATTCGGCAGGGCATGGTTGCGCACCACCGCGGCCCAGGGCACGCCCTTGGCGCTGGCGCTGCGGATATAGGGCTGGCCCAGCACCTCCAGCATCGCGCTGCGGGTGAAGCGCGCCAGCACCGCCGCCCCGCCGACGCCAAGCGTGATCACCGGCAGGATCGCGTGACGCCAGGAATCCTGCCCGCCCGAAGGCAGCCATCCAAGTTGCACCGCGAAGACCAGGACCAGCAACAGCCCCAGCACGAAGGAGGGGATGGTGAAGCCCGCGACCGCCAGCATCATCACCAGGCGGTCCACCCAGGTGTTGCGGTGCAGCGCTGCATAGACCCCGGCGGGAATGCCGAAGCCGAGCTTGATCGCCAGCGCCGGCAAGGTCAGTGCCAGGGTCGCCGGGATGCGTTCGGTGACCAGCACGATGGCATCGCGCCCATCGCGCATCGACCGCCCGAGGTCGCCATGGAAGATGGCGTTGAAGTAGCGGACGTACTGGATCCACAGCGGGTCATCGAGGCCCCAGGCGGCACGGAAGGCGGCGATCGCCTCGGGGGGCGCATCCACGCTCATGATCAGCAGCGCGGGGTCGCCCGACAGGCGCAGCACCACGAAGGCGAAGGTCACCACCATGACGATGGTGATGACCGCGCGCAGCAGGCGGAAGGTAAGGAAACGAAGCATCAGGCGGCAACCTTGAGAGGGGCGGCGTCGCCATGCACGAGATGGCAGGCGACCAGGCGGCCATCGGAGGCGCGCGGCTTCAGCAGCGGCGTCTCCTGCCGGCAGGCGGGAACGGCGACCGAGCAGCGCGGATGGAAGGCGCAGCCGCTGGGCCGGTCGGCCGGGCTCGGCGGGTCACCATGCAGCACGATGCGGCGGCCCTGACGGCCCGGGGCGGGGATCGCCGAGACCAGCGCCTGGGCATAGGGATGCGCGGGGTCCTGCAGCACCGCATCGGGATCGCCTTCCTCGACGATGCGGCCGAGGTACATCACGGCGACCCGGTGGCTGACCTGGCGCACGACCCGCAGATCATGGCTGATGAACAGCAAGGCTGTGCCGCGCCGGGTCTGGATATCGGCCAGCAGGTTCATCACCTGCGCCTGGATCGAGACATCCAGCGCGCTGATCGGTTCATCGGCCACGATCAGCGCGGGCTCGGTCGCCAGCGCCCGGGCCAGCACCGCGCGCTGCCGCTGCCCGCCCGACAATTCATGCGGATAGCGCGCCGCCTGGTCCGGCCGCAGCCCGACCGCGGTCAGCAGCTCCGCGACGCGCGCCGCATGGTCGCCTGGCGTGGCGTGGATGACCAGAGGCTCGGCGATCTGGTCGCCGATGGCGATGCGCCGGTCGAGCGCCCCCAGCGGGTCCTGGAAGACCAGTTGCATCCGCGCCCGCAGCTTGCGCCAGGCCTCGGTGCCCGGCTCCGGCATCGGCGCACCATCGAAGCGGACGGAGCCTTCGTCCGGGGTTTCGAGGCCGAGCACCAGACGCCCGGCGGTGGATTTGCCGCAGCCGGATTCCCCCACCAGCCCCAGGGTTTCGCCGACCCGCAGGGTGAGGGAGATGCCGGCGACGGCCTCGACCGGGACGCCGCGCCCCAGGAATCCGCGGCGCATGATGTAGCGCCGGACCAGCCCCTCGGCTTCCAGCAGAACCTCGCCGGTCATGCCGGCACCAGGGCCGAACGGACCGGGGCCTCGGCGCGGATGCAGGCGGCGCGGCGGCCGAGGCCCATGGGCCGCAGCCCCGGCACCGCGGTGTCGCAGGCGGCGATGTGGTGCGAACAGCGCGGCGCGAAGGCGCAGCCGGGCGGCATGTTGAAGGGCTCCGGCACGCTACCCGGGATCGCGGCCAGGCGCCGGCGCGGCCCGTCGATCGGCGGCAGCGCACCCAGCAGCCCCTTGGCATAGGGATGCAGCGGGCCATGGAACAGGCCGTGGGCGGGGGCTTCCTCCACGATGCGGCCGGCGTACATCACGCAGACGCGGTCGCAGGTCTCGGCGACGACGCCGAGGTCGTGGCTGATCAGCACCAGCGCCATGCCGGTGTCGCGCCTCAGCGCGCCGAGCAGTTCCAGGATCTGCGCCTGGATGGTGACGTCGAGCGCCGTGGTGGGTTCGTCGGCGACCAGCATCTCCGGCCGGCCGGCCAGCGCGATGGCGATCATCACCCGCTGGTTCTGCCCGCCCGAGAGTTCATGCGGATAGGCGTCGATGCGGCGCGCGGCATCGGGGATGCCGACCTGGTCGAACAGGCGCCGCGCCTCGGCCCGCGCCGCGGCACCGTTCATGCCGCGATGCAGCCGAAGCGATTCCATCACCTGCACGCCGACGCGATGCACAGGGTTCAGGCTGCTGGCGGGGTCCTGGAAGATCATCGCGATCCGCCCGCCGCGCACGCGGTCCAGCGCATGCGGGGGCGCCCCCAGAATCTCGTCGCCGCCGAGCTTTACGCTGCCGGTCACCTGGGCGCTCGGCGGCAGCAGGCCGAGGGCGGCGAGCCAGGTCACCGACTTGCCGCAGCCGGATTCGCCGACGAGGCCGACCGCCTCGCCCATCCCGACTTCGAGCGAAATGCCGCGCACCGCTGCCTGGCCATCGAAGGCCACGTGCAGGTCGCGGACGGAAACCAAAGGCTGGTCGAGCATCTCAGGCACCCCAATTCTCGGCGCGGAAATCCATCACGAAGGTCTGCGAGGGCTTCCAGCGGATGTCGCGGCGCTTTGCCGTGAAGTTCGTGTTCTGATGCAGCACGGTCCAGGCGGGATCCTCGCGCTCGGCGATCTCCAGCATCCGCGCCCAGGCGGCCTTGCGGGCCGGGCGGTCGGTGGAGGTTTCGAGCAGCGCGGAGAGATCACCGAACTCCTCGTTGCGCCATTCGCCGCCGACCCAGGCGCCGCCCTGGCGGCCGAAGTTCGGCGGGGTCTGCGCGACCGGATCGCCGAAGTTCGCGCCCTGCGACCAGTCGCGGATGCCGCGCTGGGTTTCGCGGCTCGTGATCTGGGACCAGTTCTCGCGCATCTCGATCTGGATGTTCAGCCCGACGGCGCGCCAGCCTTCGACCAGCACCTGCGCGGTCGCGGTCTGGTTGGTGTAGTAGTTGTTCAGCACGCGGTATGGGATCGGCGCCCCGTCGTATTTCGCCTCGCGCAGCAGGCGGCGCGCCTCGGCGGGGTCGAAGCGCGGCACGCTCCAGCCTTCGATCAACATGTCGCCGAAGAATTCGAACTGTAGCCCCGCCGGCACCCGCGTCTTGCCGGAGAACAGGGCATCGACGATCCCCTGGCGGTCGATGCTGTGGCTGATCGCGCGGCGAATCAGGGGATCGCCCAGCACCGGATGCGTCTTGTCGAAGGTCAGGATGCGGGTGTTCAGGATCGGGCCGCCGATCACCTCGTAGCGTGGATTGTTCTCGACCGTGGCGATCTGGTCGGGGGGGACGTCGCAGGCGAAATCAGCCTCCCCCGAGAGCAGCATGTTGATGCGGCCGGCGACCTCGGGGATTTCCAGGAAACGCAGTTGGCGGATTGGCGGGCGGCCGCCCCAGTAGTCGTCATGCGCCTCCAGCAGCAGCACCTGGTCGGGGCGGAATTCGGCGACGCGATAGGGGCCGGTGCCCACGGGCTTGCGCGCCCAATCGGTCCAGGACCCGGCCTCGGCGAAACCGCGCTGCGAGCCGATGATCGCGGTGGTGCGCGACAGCCGGCCCTCTAGCGTCACATCGGGCACCTTGTTGACGAAGCGGATGGTGTGCCTGTCCACCACCTCCATCCGTTCAAAGCCCGGAAAGCTGCGGCGGGCGATGGCGATGGCGTCGCGCGGGGGTTCGTGGCCGGCCATGCTGCCGCCGCCGAACATGCGGTCGGGGCCGAAGGAGAAGGCGACATCCTCGGCCGACATCAGGTCGCCGTTGTGGAAGCGCACGCCCTCGCGCAGCGTCATCTCGACGACATTCTCCGATGGGCGGCGCCAGGAGGTGGCGAGGCCCTGGCGGATCGACATGTCGCCGGTCCAGTCAGTGCCGATCAGCGGCTCGGCATAGTTGAAGAAGACGCGGGTGCCGACATTGGACTGTTCGCGCAGCATCTCCAGCAGGTTGGAGTTGCTGATCTTCTGCACTGCGACCGTCACCACCGGCCGCTGATCGGCCTGGGCGATGGCGAAGCGCGGCAGGGTGGCGGCGGCGGCCCCTGTGAGCAGGCTGCGTCGGCTTGTCATGGCGTCTGTCTCTCTCTGGCGCGCGCGGGGTCAGCTGCCGCTGCGGGCGAAGTTGGCAGAGCCGAAATCCATCACGAAGGACTGCGCCGGCCGCCATTGCAGGTCGCGCCGCTTGGCGGTGAAGTTCGCGGTCTGGTGGATGACATTCACCACCGGGTCTTCGCGCTCCATGATCTGCAGCATCCGCGCCCAGACCGCGGCGCGGCGGGCATGGTCGGTGGAGGCTTCCAGCTCCGGCACCAGCAGGTTGAACGCGTCGTTCTTCCAGTAGCCGGCGCGCTGCAGGCTGCCGCCCGGACCATAAGTCGTGGGGATGAAGGAGACCGGGTCGTTGAAGAACGACGTGACCGAGTGCTCGAACAGCCCGCGGTCGGGTCCGGGCGCCTGCACCTGCGACCAGTTCTCCATCATGCGCAGCTCGATGTTCAGCCCGGCGGCGCGCCACATCTCGACCTGGATCTGTCCGGTCGCGGTCTGGTTGGTGTAGTAGTTGTTCAGCATCCGGTACGGGATCGGCTCGCCCTTGTAGTTCGCCTCCCGCAGCAGGCGGCGGGCCTCGGCGAGGTCGAAGGCGGGGACCGACCAGCCCTGATGCAGCATCTGGCCGAAGAAGGGGAATTGCAGCCCCGGCGGGATCTGCGTGCGCCCGGCCCAGAGGCTGTCCACGATCGCCTTGCGGTCGATCGCATGGGTCAGCGCGCGGCGCACCAGCGGATTGGCGAGCACCGAGTTGGAGGTATCCATATGGGTGACGCGGTGGTTCATGATGACGCCGCCGGCGACCTCGAAGCGGGGATTGGCCTCAATGGTCGCAATCTGGTCGGGCGGGATGTCGCAGGCGAAATCATATTCGCCGGCAAACAGCCCGTTGAGGCGGGAGGCGACTTCCGGCACCTCCAGGAAGCGCAACTCCCTGATCGGCGGGCGGCCGCCCCAATAGCCATCGAAGGCCTGCAGGATCAGCCGGTTGTCGATGCGCCAATCCGTCACGCGATAGGGGCCGGTGCCCGTCGGGCGCGCGAAGAAATCGCGCCAGCCGCCGGCGGCGTCCCAGGCGCGGGCGGGCAGGATGCAGCTTGCGCGATGCGACAGCCGCCCTTCCAGCGTGACATCGCCGGTGCGGTTGATCCAGCGCAGGCGATGCGGGCCCATCACCTCCACGCGCTCCAGCGCAGGGAAAGTGCCGCGGGCGCTGGCCACAACGTCGGAGGGCGGGGCGGCGGGACCGGTGAGGCCATCGCGCCCGAACATCCGCTCCGGGCCGAAGGTGAAGGCGACATCCTCGGCGGTCATCAGGCTGCCGTCGTGGAAGCGCACATCCTGGCGCAGGTCGAATTCCAGAGTGCGGTCGTCGATACGCCGCCAAGCTGTGGCCAGCCCGGGGCGCAGCGCAAGATCGCCGGTCCAGTCGGTGTCGATCAGCGGCTCGCTGAACAGATTGTACCAACGCGTGCCGACATTGCTGGCCTCGCGCAGGATGTCGAGCGTGCCGCTGTTGGCGATCTTCTGGACCGCTATGGTGACGATCGGCCGGTCATCTGACTGGCCGATCGCAAAGCGAGGAAGGCTGCCGGCCGCCGCCGCGAAGGGCAGAGCGGCCAAAAGGTCGCGGCGGCGGGCCATGCTTCAGCCCCCCCAGTTGCCGGGGCGGAAGTCCATGGCGAAGGCGGGGGCCGCCTGCCACTTCACATCCTTGCGCTTGGCGGTGAAGGTCGCGTTCTGGTGCAGCACCGTATAGGCGGGGTCTTCACGCTCGCAGATTTCCAGCATGCGGCGGAAGACCTGCTTGCGGCGGGGACGGTCGGTGCTGGTCTCCAGCTCGACCGAGAGGCGGTTCATCTCCTCATTGGTCCATTCGCCGACCTGCTGCTGCTGGCCGTTCGGGCCATGCTGGTTGACGATCGAGGAAACAGGGTCGTTGAAGGGCGCGCTGTTCGACCAGTCGCGCACCGCGCGCGGGGTGTTGCGGTCGAAGATCTGCGTCCAGTTCTCCTTCATCTCGATGACCACGTTCAGCCCGACCTGGTGCCACATCTCGACCAGCACCTGCGCCGTGGAGACCTGGTTGGTGTAGTAGTTGTTCAGCAGGCGATAGGGGATCGGCTCGCCCTTGTAGTTTGCCTCGCGCAGCAGGCGACGGGCCTCGGCGGGATCGAACTTCGGCACATCCCAGTCGGCAATGTACATGTCGCCGTAGTAGGGCCACTGCAGGCCCTTCGGCACGATGGTGCGGCCGGCCCAGAGACTGTCCACGATCGCCTGGCGATCCATCGCATGGGTGAAGGCGCGACGCACCAGCGGGTTCGCCAGCTGCGGGTGGTTCTTGTCGAACACCGTGATGCGATGGTTCAGGATGGTGCCGCCCAGCACCTCGAAGGCGCGGTTGCTTTCGATCGAAGGGATCTGGTCGGGCGGGATGTCGCAGGCGAACTGGTATTCGCCGGCCAGCAGCCCATTGACGCGGCCCGAAACTTCGGTGACCTCGACAAAGCGGATCTGCTTCAGCGGCGGCCGGCCACCCCAGTACTCGTCATGCGCGACCAGGGTCAGGGACTGGTCGGGCTTGTATTCGGCCACCTTGTAGGGGCCCGTCAGGATCGGCTTGCGCGACCAGTCGAGCCAGGTCTCGGCTTCCGTGAAGCCGCGGCGGCTCATGATCTCGCTGCCGTAGCGGGCCAGGCGGCCTTCCATGGTCACGTCCGGCGTCTTGTTCACGAAGCGGACGGTATACTTGTCTACCGCTTCCACCCGCTCCAGCGCGGGCCAGTTGCGCAGGGCGACGGCGGGCACTTCCGGCGGCAGGGTGTTGCCGGCGCGGCCGGGCATAGTTTCGGTCGTGAACAGCGTGCGGCCCAGCGGCGCATCGCCGCTGTTGCCGAACATGCGTTCGCGGCCAAAGGTGAAGACCACGTCTTCGGCGGTCATCTCATCGCCATTGTGGAACTTCACGCCCTGGCGGAGCTTCAGCTCCACCGTGCGGTCATCCAGGCGGCGCCATTCGGTCGCGAGCGAAGGCGTGTTGCTGAGATCGCCCAGCCATTTGCGGCCGATCAACCCTTCCCACAGCGAGGTGAAGAAGATGCGTTCGCCGACATTGGACTGTTCGCGCAGAACCTCCAGCGTGTTGGAGTTCGTGGTCTTCTGCACGGCGATGGTGATCGACGGGCGGTTGTCCGACTGGCCGATCGCAAAGCGCGGCAGCAGCAGCGCGCCGCCGGCAAGGCCGGCGCCGGCCAGAGTGGAACGACGGGACGTGATCATGGAGTGGTCCTCTCCTCAAGGCCCTGGGGTGTCGCACGGAAGTGCGTCAGGGTTCGGTCGGCATGACGAAGACGCAGCGACAAAGCCTTCTGGGCATAGGTCGCGACGATGGCGGCATGGCCGGGGTCATCGGCCAGGTTCCGGAACTGCTGCGGGTCAGTTTCCAGATTGAAGAGCAGCGCCGGGAGCGCTGCGAAATGCACGTATTTCCATTGCGCATCCTGCACGACACAGAGCGAGCATTCATCCATGCCGAGGCCGAGATCGCCCTCGGGCTTGGAATAGAAGATGTCGCGGAAATCGAATTCGTAATGCATCACGTCGCGCCAGGGATGCGCCGCACCGCCTTCGATCAGCGGCAGCAGCGAACGCCCGTCGCAGGCGCGGGGGATGGTGCCGCCGACCCAGTCGAGGATCGTCGGCATGACATCGACGCTTTCGGTGAAGGCGGTTTCGATGCGCCCGGCTTCCTGCGGCCGGTCGGGGTCCTTGACCACCAGCGGAATGCGAAAGCTTTCGTCGAAATAGCCGAGCTTGCCGAGCAGATGATGATCGCCCAGCTGCTCGCCATGGTCGGAGGTGAACACGATCATCGTATCCTCCCACTGCCCGGTCTGGTCGAGGTGATCGAAGACCTGGCCGAGGCAGTCATCGACTTCCGTCATCATGCCGCAATAGGTCGCACGCATCTGCGCGATCTCGGCATCGCTCAGCGCGGCGCCGGCGCCATCGGCGCGTTCGAAGAAGGAGGCCTGGCGGATGCTGCGCAGATAGAAGTCGAGCATCGGATGCTGTTCTGATTCGGCCTCCACCGTATCGGCGCGCACGACCGGCGGCATGTCCTCCGGCCGGTACATATTGTGATAGGGGGCCGAGGCGACGAAAGGCGGATGCGGGCGGTAGTAGCCAAGGTGCAGGAACCAGGGCTTTTCGCCACGCCCCTTCAGATAGGTCAGCGCGCGATCGGTGAAGAAGGCGCTGTCGGACAATTCGGCCGGCAGGCGCGACGGGCGGTCGGTGGCGCCGGGCACGGCATCCTCGCCTTCCGGCAGCCAGACATCGGCGCGGCGCGCGGGCAATGGATAGCCCTTGTGCGCGAGCCAGCCGAAATAGCCTTCCATGTTCGGCTCGAAGGCGCCGACGCTGCGGAACCCGTCCATCAGGTCGCCCAGCGTCGTGAAGCGCGGATCCTGCGGCCCCGTGGTGCGCGGATCGGGCGTGGTGGTGGTGTAGCCGATCAGCGCGGGGTCATAGCCCGCCAGCCGCAGCGCGCGGCCGAGGCCCATGTGCCGCGCGTCCAGCGGCACGGTGTTCTGCACCGCGCGATGGTTCATCTGGTACAGGCCGGTCAGCAGCGAGGCCCGCGCCGGGCCGCAGGGCACCGTGGTCGTGACATGGTTGCGGAAGGTCACGCCTTCCTTGCAGAGCCGATCCAGATTCGGCGTGCGCAGAAAATCCGCGCCAAGCACGGGCATGAAATCCGCCCGCCATTGATCCACCACGATAAGCAGCACGTTACGCCGACCCGCCATCCGAACCCCCGAAGCCCTACTCAAGGGGCGCGGGTTAGACCCTGGGGATGGCCAGCAGATGATGGTCCGATTGCAATCACGTGACGCTGGCCGGGGCCGGCGGGGGTGGTGGCAGCGACGCCTAGACAAGCATCAGGGGTCGTCGGGCCGGTGCCGAGAGATCAGGCAGCACCCCCGCATCCCGCCATACGGGGTTGCCACCACCGGAGCGCGCGGCTAGGAGTGCGCCCAGCAAGCTGCCGTAGCTCAGTGGTAGAGCACTCCCTTGGTAAGGGAGAGGTCGAGAGTTCAATCCCCTCCGGCAGCACCAGCTATCCCCGATCACAGAATCCGACGTCGCGAAATTTCTGGCCGTGTGAGATGGCTTGCGGTTCGTCTCAGATGTAATCAATCGATCGCTATCCGAAGCAATGCCGCTGCCCCGATGAACGTCTGATTGTTGAGATAATTCCGTCGCGCGCTCCCATTCCGGGCTCGGCCCCTGCCCCGGACGAAGGGCATGGCCGATCACCGGCACGGCCGAAAAAAGTGATCGACGGCTTGCACATGGTACGGCGCCCATCGGCGCCCCCGCGGCCTCAGACCTCGAGCATCTTCTTCAACAGGTCGACATCCTCGGCAAAGGCCGGGTCGCCCTGCATCAGCTCGGAGATGCGGCTGACGGCATGCATGACGGTGGTGTGGTCGCGATTGCCGAAATGGCGGCCGATCTCGGGCAGGCTGCGGCTGGTGAGCTGCTTGGCCAGGTACATGGCGACCTGTCGCGGCCGCGCCACGTTTCGGGCCCGGCGTGGCGAGGCCATGTCGGTCATCTTGATGCTGTAGTGGTCGGCGACCTTCTTCTGGATCTCGTGAATCGTCACGCGACGGTCATGCGCGCGCAGGATGTCGTGCAGGACCTCCTGCGTCTGATCCAGGCTGATGGTGCGGCCGAACAGATTGGCATGGGCGACCAACCGGTTCAGGGCTCCTTCCAGCTCGCGGACATTGCCGGTGATCTTGCTGGCCAGGAATTCCATCACCCGCGGCGGCACCGCGGCCTCCAGCGAGGCCGCCTTGGCCTGCAGGATGGACACCCGCAGCTCATAGGTCGTGGCGTGGATATCGGCCACCATGCCGCAGCCGAGACGGGTGCGCAGGCGATCCTCCAGCCCTGACAGATCCGACGGCGACTTGTCGGCCGACACCACGATCTGCTTGCCGGCGTCGACCAGCGCGTTGAAGGTGTGGAAAAATTCCTCCTGCGTATTGTCCTTGCCGATCAGGAACTGCAGGTCGTCGATCATCAGCACATCGGCCGAACGCAGGCTCTCCTTGAACTCCATGGTCGATTGCCGCCGCAGCGCGGCGATGAAGCGATACATGAAGGTTTCGGCCGACATATAGGCAACGCTGCGCTCGGGATGCGCCTCGCGGATCGCCCAGGCGATGGCATGCATCAGATGCGTCTTGCCGAGGCCGACGCCACCATAAAGAAAGAGCGGATTGAACCCCTGGCTCGCCGGTCTTTCGGACACGCGCCGCGCCGCGGCATGGGCGAATTCATTGGGTTTGCCGACAACGAAGCTGTCGAAGGTAAAGCGTGGGTCGAGCGCGGGCTCCTGCCCGTCCCGCGCCGCCGGGGCGGCGGCTTCGGGCGCGGGGCGCGGGGTCGCCAGGCGGCCGGCCAAAGCGGGGCTGGCACCGGGCGCGGGCAGGTGATCGGCGGCCTGCGGGCCGGCCGGCGCCTCTCCCCCGGCCTGGGCTTCGGGGGCGACCCGCACCTCGATGCGGCGCACGCCGATATCCTCGGCCTGCCACAGCAGGCGCAGGCGGTCGGCATAGTGGCTGCGGACCCAGTCGCGCAGAAAGCGGCTCGGCAGCAGCACCACGGCGACATCGCCGGCGATCCCCGCCAGGGTCATCTGGCGCAGCCAGGACCGGTATTCGGCATCGCCGACCTCCTGTCGGAGGCGGCCGCGGATACGCGCCCAGGCCTCGGCCAGCACGCCTGCGGAAAGGGTGGCGGCCTCTCGCGCGGCCGGTTCGCGCACGCCCGGCAGGGCGGTCGCGCCGGTGGCAGGCTTCCTTCCGCCGTGCTCCTGCTCCATCCGGTTCGCCATCCCATCGCGTTGCGCCCGGCCGCCCCTCATGAGCGGTGCGGCGTCCTACCGAAGCCTGACCAACCAAGACTAGCCAGTCACGATGCCGCCGCGCAAACGCCATCCGCATGTCACAAGCAGATAAAATCGTTCCGCAAACACAACATAACCGCACATGCATCTACACTGCGACTGAATCGCGCATATGCGGACGTGATGATTACTGTCTGGTTTATGTCCAGCGCCGAGCAGGTCCTGGCTGGATACTAGGCCCCTCGGCCTTGTCCAGCAACCGGACCGGACCGCGAACGCCGCGATCCGGAGGTGCCGCCAGCGCTCAAACGGCTGCGCTGGAACCCATCGCCTTGATGCGGGCGGACAGGCGCGACAGCTTCCGCGCCACGGTGTTCAAGTGGAATGTGCCCTTGCCCACGGCGCTCTGCATCTCCGGCTGGGCGACGCGCAAGGCCTCCTGGGCCAGCGACTTGTCGCCGCCGGAGATGGCGGCCTCCACCTTCTTCAGGTAGGTGCGGACGTGGCTGCGGCGGGCGGTGTTGCGCGCGTTGCGCTTGGCCGTCTGTCGGATGCGCTTCTGCGCGGACGCGGTGTTCGCCATGGCGGTAGGGTCGTGCCGATCCTGGGTGGGAGTTGAAACAGGCCGCGGGCCCGAAAAGAACCCGTGGAAGGAGGGGGCTGGTAGCCCCCAGGACCCCGCCGAGTCAAGCACGCGCTGCGCCCCAGGTCCGCCACGAAGGTTCAAACCGGAGCCTCGGGACGCCATGGAACGGTCACAACCCCACCCTTGCTGCGGCCCGCTGGCCGTTCCACTCCTCGCTCACAAGCCCGCTTGCGGAGACATCCTATGGAATATGCCCGGCGCTTCAAGTTTTTGATCTGTGCCCCCGCATTTGACGAGGCCGATCTGGAGGGCGCGCGTCTGCGCCAGATCGTCGCCGAGATCGAGCAGGATGCGTATCAGGTGGTACACGCCCGCCGCGACGATGATGCCGAGCTGGTGATCCGCACCGATGCCGCGATCGGCTGCGTGATCGTCGACTGGGGCAAGAAGGGGCTGCAGGGCAAGGCCGCCGCCTTGATCGCCCTGGTCCGCAAGCGCGGGCTGGATGTGCCGATCATCGTGCTGGTCCGCCGCCACCGGCTGGAGGATATCCCGGTCGATGTTCTGGATGATGTCGACGGCTTCATCTTCCTGGCCGAGGAAACCCCGGATTTCATTGCCAAGACCCTGGTCTCCCGCCTGCGCCAATATGCCGAAACGCTGAAGACCCCCTTCTTCGGGGCGTTGGTGGACTACGCCGAACAGGGCAATCAGCTCTGGACCTGTCCCGGCCACAACGGCGGCGTCTTCTACCGCCGCAGCCCGATCGGCCGGATCTTCGTGGAACACCTGGGCGAGGCGGTGTTCCGCGACGACCTGGACAATTCCGTGCTGCAACTCGGCGACCTGCTGACGCATGAAGGGCCGGCGCTGAAGGCGCAGCAGGCCGCGGCCGAGATCTTCGGCGCCGAACGCACGTATTTCGTGCTCAACGGCACCTCCACCTCCAACAAGGTGGTGCTGACGGCGCTGCTGGCCGAGGGCGACCTCGTGCTCTTCGACCGCAACAACCACAAGGCGGCGCATCACGGCGCGCTGCTCCTGGCTGGTGCGGTGCCGGTCTTCGTCGAAACCGCCCGCAACGCCTATGGGCTGATCGGCCCGATGCGGGCCGAGGCGCTGGACGAGGCCGCGCTGCGCGAGGCGATCCGCCGGAATCCCCAGGTCACCGACCCCGAGACCTGGCGCCGCCCCCGGCCCTTTCGCGCCGCCGTGGTCGAACAATGCACCTATGACGGCACCATCCATTCGGCCGATGAGATCCTGGCCCGGATCGGCCACCTCTGCGACTACATCCTGTTCGACGAGGCCTGGGCCGGCTTCATGAAGTTCCATCCGCTGTTCCGCGGCCGCTTCGGCATGGGCCTAGCCAATCTCGGCCCGGAGGCGCCCGGGATCATCGTGACGCAAAGCACCCACAAGCAGCTGGCCTCCTTCAGCCAGGCCTCACAGATCCACATCAAGGATTCGCATCTGGGCGAGCAGCGGCGGCGGGTGGAACACCGCCGTTTCAACGAGTTCTTCCTGCAACACGCCTCCACCAGCCCCTTCTACCCGCTCTTCGCCTCGCTCGACGTGGGCGCACAGATGATGAAGGGCCGCTCGGGCGAGGTGCTCTGGGATGACACCGTCCGCCTCGGCATCGAGATCCGTAAGAAGATGCGGCTGATGCGCCGGGAATTCGAGGAGACCGAGGCCGATCCCTCCCGCCGCTGGTTCTTCGAACCCTTCGTGCCCCGCGTCGCGCATCTCGCCGCCGGGCCGGTGCCCTGGGAGGAAGCGCCGACCGATGCGCTCGCCTCGGATGCCGCGCATTGGGCGCTGCATCCGGATGCGGACTGGCATGGCTTCCCTGGCCTTTCGGCCGGCTGGGCGATGACCGACCCGAACAAGCTGACCATCCTGACCCCGGGTTTCCAGCACGGCGCCTATGCCGAGCACGGCATCCCGGCCCCGATCGTCGCCGAATACCTGCGGCAGAACCGCATCGTGCCGGAAAAGAACGATCTCAACAGCCTGCTGTTCCTGCTGACCCCCGGGGTCGAGAGCAGCAAGGCGGGCACGCTGCTGTCCCACCTCGTCACCTTCAAGAAGCTGCATGACGCCAATGCGCCGCTCGATGAGGTCCTGCCCGAATTCTGCGCCCGCCGTTCGGCCCGCTACGCCGAGGCGCGGCTGCGCGACCTTTGCGCCGAGATGCATGCCTTCTACCGGGCGGCGGATATCAGCGCGCTGCAGATCGCCCAGTTCCGCGCCGCCCATTTTCCCGAGGTCGCCATGACCCCGCAGCAGGCGACCAAGGAATTCGTGCGCAACAACGTCGATTACGTGACGCTGGACGAGGTCGCGGGCCGGATCGCCACCACGCTGTGGCTGGTCTATCCGCCCGGCATCGCCATCATCATCCCCGGCGAGCGGCTGGATGACCGCGCCCGGCCGATGATCGCCTATCTCCAGGCCTTCGAGCGGGCCGCCAACCTCTTCCCGGGCTTCGACACCGAAATCCAGGGCCTGTATCGCGAAACCGGCCCCGATGGCCGGGTGCGCTTCCATACCTATGTCGTGCGGGAAGACGCAGTTCGCGACATTCCGTAACCTTTGCCGCCGCCGTAGCGTTCAGTTCCCGTAACAGGGAGACGGATGATGCGGCTGACGAGCCTGGCCTGTGCGGTGTTTGCCGTCGGCCTTGCCGGTTGCGACGAGCAGCCGCAGGCGGCCCGATCCTCGCATGGGCGCGCCAACAGCCCGGCCCTGCTGGCCCGTTCGGTGGCCATCGCCGAGCAGCAGCTGCGCGCCGAATTGCGGGGCGCTGCGGCGCTCAGCTTTCGCGACGTCCAGGCCTATCCGCAGGCGAGCCCGGGCCATGTCGCGGTCTGCGGCCAAGTCAGCGGCCAAGTCAGCGGCCAAGTCAGCGGCCAGGCCAGGGCCCAGGTCTTCGTGCCCTTCGTCTCCTTCCTCACCTGGGCCGCGGACACCGAGGCACCGAGCCAGATCGTCCAGCTGCTGCCGATGTCCGATGCGGAGGCGACGCGCGTCCATGTCGAACGGCTGGCGCATTGCGCGGACGGCAGCGGCGCCGCGGCCGCCCAGCGCCGCGCGGCACCGCCCCCGCTGCCCCGTATCCCGACTGACCTGCCAACCGGCCTCAGCGCGGGGCTGCGTCGCGGCGGCGATGAGACCCCCGAACCGCCGGGCGGGCCGCTCGCGGCGGCCGACAAGGCCCAGCCCGCCACCCCCGAGCAGGCGGTGATGCTGACCCATGCAGGCAATCTGCGCGCGCATCCCAATGGCGGCGGCGAGGTCATGCAGGTGCTGCCGCGCGGCAAATCCCTGCGCGTCTTCGCGACCGCGCCGGGTGGCTGGCTCCAGGTCGGCGGCACCGAGCCCCGCGGCTGGCTGCACAGCAGCCTGGTCAGCGCCGCCACGCCCTGAGGCGTGGCGGCATCCCGGCTACTTGTCGGTGAAAACCGCCGCGCGCTTTTCGGCGAAGGCGGTCATGCCCTCGGTCTGATCCGCGGTGGCGAAGAGCGACTGGAACAGCCGACGCTCGAAACGCACCCCTTCGTGCAGCGTGGTCTCGAAGGCGATGTTCACCGCCTCCTTGGCCATGGCGACCGAGGGCGCGGAAAGGCTCGCGATCTTCTCGGCGATCTTGACCGCCTCGGCCACCAGATCGGCGGCGGGCACGATGCGGGCGACAAGGCCGGAACGCTCAGCCTCGACCGCATCCATCATCCGCCCGGTCAGGATCAGGTCCATGGCCTTGGCCTTGCCGACCGCGCGGGTCAGGCGCTGGGTGCCGCCGGCGCCGGGGATGACGCCGAGGGTGATCTCCGGCTGGCCGAATTTGGCGGTATCGGCGGCGATGATCAGGTCGCACATCATCGCAAGCTCGCAGCCGCCGCCGAGGGCGAAGCCCGCGACCGCCGCGATCACCGGCTTCTGGCAGGCAAGCACCGCTTCCCAGCGCTTGCCGATGAAATCGTTGAAATAGACGCCGGGGAAATCGCGCCCGACCATCTCCTTGATATCCGCGCCGGCGGCGAAGGCGCGCTCGCTGCCGGTCAGCACGATGGCGCGCACAGCGGCGTTCTCCGCCATCTCGACCAGCGCCGCGCCGAGCTCGCCCATCAGCTGGTCGCAAAGCGCGTTCAGCGCCTTCGGGCGGTTCAACCGGATCAGCCCGACCGGGCCTTGGGTTTCGACCAGGATCATCTCATAGGCCATGGCGGGTCCCTTTTTGCATGTTTGGCCACAGTATCGCGGGGCGGCGGGCGGCTGTCACGGCGCCTTGGCCAGGGCCTCCAGCCGCGCGGTCTCCTCCCGCACCCGTGCCTCCAGAATCCGGGCGGTTTCGGCTCGTGGCAAGCCGGCCGGCACCGCCGGTAGGACCGATAGCGTGATGGTTCCGGGAAGCTTGCGAAAGGCGCGCCGCCCCCAATGCAGCCCGCTGTCGGTGGCGACCGGGATCGCCGGAGAAATCGCGCCCGCCAGCGCCACCACCCCCGGCTGCCAGGGCAGGGCGGCCCCGGGCGGCGCGCGGCTGCCCTCGGGGAAGATCACGATCTGACCGCCTTCGGCCGCGCGCGCCTTGGCGCTGCGCAGCAGCACGCGCATGGCCGAGGCGCCGGCCGCGCGATCCACGGCGATGGAGCCGGCCTGCCGGGCGATGCCGCCATAGCCCGGTATCCGCAGCAGCTCGGCCTTGATGACGTAGATCGGGCGCGGCAACAGCATCAGCCAGACAATGGTGTCGAAGGCCGATTGGTGGTTGGAGGCGATCAGGCAGGGACCGCTCGCCGGGATATGTTCCGTCCCCGTGACCCGCAGATGGATGCCGCATATCCGCCGCAACAGCCACAGCACGCCCCGCGCCCAGCTGGCCATGACCCGCAGCGTGCCGGCCTTGCTGCCGAACCGCGACGGCAGGCCGACCAGCACCATCACCGCCGTCCAGCCATAGAAGGCGAGGTTGAACGCCGCCGAGCGCATCCAGACGGCCATGCCCTTCACCCCTCCAGATCCCCGCGGATCACGGCAGCCGCCGGAGCCACCGGCGCAGCACGGCCTGCGCCACCGCCCAGCCGAGCCCAGCCGCCAGAAACGGCAGCAGCCCGAGCCAGAGCCAGGGCAATACCATCGCCCCCTCGGCGCCCGGCGCCAACTGCCCGAGCAGCAGCAACGCCGGCGTCGCCACCGCCACCCCGCCCGCCGCCCCTACCCCGGCCAGCAGCGCCAGCCGCCGGGCGAAACGGCCGGCGATCTCGCCATCCCGCGCGCCCCATTCATGCAGCAGCAGCACGGCGTCCCGCCGGGCCGTGAGCCCGGCGCCGGCCCCCACGGCGACGACCGCGGCCGCGACCACCGCGACCAGGGTCAGCACCGACAGCGCAACCACGCGCACCGCCTGGGCGAGGCTGGCGATCTGGCCCGCCCAGGGCCCATGCGGTTCCAGCAGCGCCCCCGGCACCGCCGTGGCGACCGCGGCCGCAAGCTCCGGGATCCTGGCGCCGGCCAGCCGCAGATCGATGATGGGGGGCAGGGTGATCCCGCCCTCGTCGCCGAGCCAGGGGCGCAGCAGGCGCGCCAGCGCGGCGGGATCAGCGACCTCCGCATCGGCGACGCCGGGCAGGTCGGACAGCGCGGCGCGCGCATCCGCGACGACCGCGCCGCGCGGCAGCACCACGGTCGCGGTGTCGGAGGCGGCACTGCGCCAGCCCTCGGCAAAGCCTGCCGCCGCATAGGCCCCGGCCAGGGCAAGGGCCGCCAGCAGCGCCATTGCGCCAACCAGCGCCGGCAGCAGACCGAAGGGCAGCGCCCGCGCCAGCCCCAGCGGGTCACGCGCGCGGCGGCCCTGGTCAGCTCGGGACATGGCGCACTCGCCCCCGATCCAGGACCAGCGCCGCCGCGGGGAAGCGGGCGGGCAGTTCCTCGCTGTGGGTCGCAACGACGACGGTGGTGCCGAGGCGATGCATCTCGACCAGCAGCGCCAGCAGGCGCCGGGCCTGGCCGATGTCCAGATTGCCGGTCGGCTCGTCGGCGAGCAGCACGTCGGGCCGTCCGACCACGGCGCGGGCGATCGCCGCGCGCTGCTGCTCGCCGCCCGAGAGCGTGGCGGGTCGGGCGGCATGGCGATGGTCGAGACCGACCCAGGCCAGCATTTCGGCGACATCGGGCAGCAGCGAGGTCTCGGGCCGCCCCGCCAGGCGCAGCGGCAGGGCGACATTGTCGGCAACGCTGAGATAGGGGAGCAGGCGAAAATCCTGGTAGACGGTCGCGATTCGCCGCCGCATGGCGGCGATGGCGCCGCGCCGGGCCAGCCGGGACGCATTCGGGCCGACCCGCAGGCCCAGCACCTCGACCTCCCCGCGCGAGGGACGCAAGGCCAGACCCATCATCCGCAGCAGGGAGGATTTGCCGGCCCCGGAGGGGCCCAGCAGCCAGGTGAAGGAGCCCTGGGCAAGGGTAAAATCCAGGTCGCAGAGGACCTCGGGCGCGCCCAGCGGAGCCCCTTCATATCGCAGCCCGACGTCGGTGAAGCGCAGCATCGGGGTCCGATTGCCACGGACCTCACAGCAATGCCACCCGCGGATGGCATGCAGCGTCTTGTGCAAGAAGGCCGGCGTCGCCAGAAACAGCCGATGCGGATTGCCTGCCCAGCCTGCCATGCAACCTACGAAGTGCCCGATGGGGTTCTGTCGGCAACGCCGGAGGTGCGCTGCGTCCGCTGCAGCCATGTCTGGCGGCCGGTCGTGCCGCCCTCCGACGCGACGATGGTGCCCTCGGGGCCGGCCCTTGCCGCAGGCGCATCCCAGGCGCCGGGCCAGACCTCGACCCAGACATCCACCCAACCATCCATCCAGGCATCGGCCGCCGCTGCCCGCCCTGCTGCTCTTTCGCCCTTGCGGATGCCGCTGGCGCCGCCGCCGCGGCGGTCCGGCGGTGCCTGGCTGGTTGTGGCATGGGTCGCGTCGCTGCTGATCCTCGGCGGGGCTGCCGCGGCCGCAAATGTCTGGTCGGAACAGTTGATCGTGATCTGGCCGCCGCTGGCGCGTGTGCTTCCCTTCCTGCCTGTTTGAATCGAGGACCTTCCGCCGGCATGCCAACTGCCTTCTCGACCACGATACTGCCAGACCCAGAACTCGCGTCATGCCTCGCTGCCACGGAGAGCTTTCCCAACACCTCTGCGCCACAGGCCAAGCTCGGGCAGCTCTTCCTCCAGCGGAAGGCCTATCGCGCGGCCGGCGAGGCATTCCGTCGCGCGCTCGCGCTCGGCGCCGACGACGGCTGGATCCATGCCGGCATGGCCGATGTGGCAAGCGCGTCCGGCGCCTTGCTGTCCGCGGCACGATCCTACGAAGCCGCCTCGCAGCGCTTCCACGGGAACCAGCCGTGGCTGTTCCTCGCCGCCAATGCCTATTGGGAGCTGGGCTGGACCGATGCGGCGCTGGCCCGCTTCGCCAACCTGCCCAGGCCGCTGCCCGACTGGTGGGCCGGCGTGTACCAGAATGCCAAGGCCGCGATGACGACGCATCGCGCGACCGCCCTGCGCTGCCTTGCCATGCTGCGCAGCGGTACTATCGACGCCGGCGCCGCCGGCGCATTGCTGATGTCGCTGCTGCCGGCGGGCCGGCTGCGCGCCGCCCAGGGCCTGGCCATCCGGCTCGCCGCCACCTTTCCCGAGGACCTGGCCATCGCCGAGGCCCGCGCGCGGATCGCCTTCCGCATCGAGGGGCCGCAGGCCGGGCTCGCCCTTCTCGCGCAGCACCCGGGCGTCGTCACCCGAAGCCAGGCGGCGGCCGAGCTTGGCGCCATCATGGCCATCGAAGCAGGGGACCTGAACCTGGCCGCGGCATGTCTCGACAAGACGCTGCACGCCAAATGGACCGGCAAGCTCTGGGCCATGGCCTGCCGGGTGCGCATCGCGGCCGGCGATCTGGCGGGGCTCACGGCGCTGGCCGAGGAATGGATCGCGGCCAGCAAGGGGAGCGATAGCGCGCCCTACCAGTTCATGCTGGAAGGGCTGCGACAGGCCGGCGGGCTGCCGCTGCTGCGGGAGGAGGCCGCCAAAGCGGCATCACCCCCGGCCAGCCCCGGCCCGGGCCTGGGCCTGCTGCAGTTCTGGAATACGCCGACGCCACCGCCCGATGTGGCGGCCGTCATCGCGACCTGGGCCGAGATGAACCCCGACCTGCCGCGCAGCCTGCTGGACGAGGCCGGGGCGCGCGCCTTCATCAAGGAAGCCCATGGCGCGACCGCCGCGCATTGCTTCGACCTCTGCCATCACGCGGCGATGAAATCGGACTACCTGCGGCTGCTCTGGCTCTTCACCCATGGCGGGCTCTATGCGGATATCGACGATCGCTGCATCCGCCCGGTGGCGCCCGTGCTCGCGGCGCTGCAGGACAGCGAGGTGGTTGTGGTGCTGGCGCGGCTGTCGCCGCCCTATTTCAACAATTGCCTGATCGCCGCCCGCCCCCGATCGGCGCTGCTGGGCCTTGCCATCAAGGAAGCAACGGAGCGGATCCTTTGGGGCGCGAAGGCCGGCCAGAAACTTTCGATCTGGAACGACACCGGGCCGGGGCTGCTCACCCGCACCATGGTCCGGGCGTTGATGCGGACAAAGACGCCGGCGGCGGCGCGGGCGGTGGCGACGGTGATCCCCGACTACATGCTGACGCGGTTCACCCGCAATGACCCGGCCCTCGTCTATAAGATGACGCAGGAGGGGAACTGGCGGCTGGCCTGACCGGCCCCCTCGGCTGGACCGGCTGTCGCGGAACGGGCAGCATGGGCGCCACCGCCGGCCGGCTGGCCCGCCGGTCCAACCATCTGGGAAACAGGCATGGCCGAGGATCCCTACAAGGTTCTGGGCGTCGCACGCGATGCGACGCCCGAAGCCATCAAGAAGGCCTACCGCAAGCTCGCACGCAAGCACCACCCCGACCTCAACCCCGGCAAGCCGGAGGCGGAGGCGCGCTTCAAGGCGGCCTCGGCGGCCAATGACCTGTTGTCCGACCCGGACAAGCGAGCACGTTTCGACCGCGGCGAGATCGACGCGGAAGGCCAGGAACAACGCCCCGCTGGCGGCTACCGCCGCCATGCCGAAGAAGCCCCGGGCGAACGCTACAGCCGCCGCGCCGACGCGGATATGTTCGAGGACCTCTTCGCCGATCTGTTCGAAGCCCGCCGCGCTGCCGATTCCGCCCCCCGCCGCGGCCAGGACGCCGCCTATCGGCTGGAGGTGCCGTTCCTGTCCGCGGTGCAGGGCGCGACCGAGCGGCTGAGCTTGCCCGACGGCCGCTCGCTCAGCGTGAAAATCCCGCCCGGCGTCGTCACCGGGCAGGTGCTGCGGCTGCGGGGCCAGGGCCACCCGGGCCGCAACGGCGGCCCCGCCGGCGATGCGATGATCGAGTTGGAGGTCGCCGATCACCCGCTGATCCGGCGCGACGGCAATGATCTGCGGATGGAACTGCCGGTCACGCTGAAGGAGGCGGTGCTGGGCGGGCCGGTGGTGGTCCCCACGCCCTCGGGCCCGCTGCGGGTCACGCTGCCGCCGCATAGCGACAGCGGCCGCCAGATCCGGCTTCGGGGCAAAGGCGTGGCAGCGCATGGGACGCGGGCGGCGGGGGATCTCTTCCTCACCCTTCGCGTCATGATCGGTCCGCCGGATGCGGCGCTGGAGGCGTTTTTGCGCGACTGGTCGCCGGAAACCCCCAGCAACCCGCGCGAAGGGTTGGAGGCTGCGACATGATGACCCTGGAGCTTCTCTGCCAGCGCTTCACGGCACTGCGCCCGGAGGATCTGGAGCACTGGATCAGCGAAGGCTACGTCCGCCCCGATGCCGCCGAGGGCGAGCTGGTTTTCCAGGAGATCGACGTCGAACGGGTCCGGCTGATCCTGGATCTGCGCGAGGTGATGGCGGTCAACGAGGACGCCCTGCCGGTCGTCCTCTCGCTGCTCGACCAGCTCTACGCGCTGCGGCGGCGGTTGCGCCGCCTCGGGCTGGAGCCCGATGACGAAGCATAGTCGGGGAAAAATGGCGCGCCCGGGAAGGTTCGAACTCCCAACCTCCAGATCCGTAGTCTAGCGCTCTATCCAGTTGAGCTACGGGCGCCGCCTGCGGGAGCGAATAGCCGAGAGGCGGGGGCGTCGCAACCCCCGTGTCATCCCTATTACGCCGAGAGCTTGTCCAACTCGCGCACCACGGCCTCACCCATCACCGTGGTGCCGACGCGGGCGCGGCCCGGCTGCATGATGTCGGCGGTGCGCAAGCCACCGGCCAGCACATGCTCCACCGCGGTTTCGATCAGCCGGGCATCCTCCTCCATGCCGAAGGACAGGCGCAGCAGCATCGCGAAGCTCAGCATCTGGGCGCAGGGGTTGGCGATGCCCTTACCGGCGATATCGGGGGCGGAGCCATGGATGGGCTCGTAGAGCGCGCGCCGGCGGCCGGCCGAATCGGCAGCACCGAGCGTCGCCGAGGGCAGCATCCCGAGCGAACCGGTCAGCGCCGCCGCCAGATCCGACAGGATGTCGCCAAAGATGTTGCTGCCGAGGATCACGTCGAATTGCTTCGGCCGGCTGCAGAGCTGCATGGCGCAATTGTCGGCATACATGTGGCTCAGCTCGATGTCGGGGTACTCGGCCTTGCCGATCTCCGACACCACGGCGCGCCACAAGCGGCCGGACTGCATGACATTGGCCTTGTCGATGCTGGTCATGCGGCCGCTGCGGCGACGGGCGAGGTCGAAGCCGACGCGGGCCACACGGGCGATCTCGGTATCTGTATAGACCTCGGTATCGACACCTCGGCGGGTGCCGTCGGCCAGGGTTTCCACCCCGCGCGGCTCACCGAAATAGATGCCGCCGGTGCTTTCGCGCACGATCACGATGTCGAGGCCGCGCACCAGCTCCGGCTTCAGGCTGGAGGCATCGACCAGCGCATCCAGCACCTTGGCGGGGCGCAGATTGGCAAACAGGCCGAGATCCTGGCGCAGGCGCAGGATGCCCAGTTCCGGCCGCTGGTCGAAGGGCAGGCTGTCCCATTTCGGGCCGCCGACGCTGCCGAACAGCACCGCGTCACTGGCCAGGGCGCGTTCCACAGTGACATCCGGGCAGGGATGGCCGGTCGCATCCAGCGCGGCGCCGCCGACCAGGCCTTCCTCGATGGAAAAACTCACGCTGCGGCGATGGTCCATCCAGTCGATGATGCGGCGGACTTCGCGCATGACCTCCGGGCCGATGCCGTCACCGGGCAGGACCAGCAGGCGCTTGTTGCTGCTCATGGGGCGGTCTCCATCAATGCGGTGGTGCCGGGCCCGGCGAGCCAGGGTTTTTCCGCGGCCTGAGCCACTTCATAGCTTCCGATCGCGCCGGTATGCGCCATCGTCTGGCCGATCTCGTCGAGACCTTCGAGCAGCATGCGGCGACGCAGCGGATCGACCTCGAAGGGGATTTCCTCGCCATTTGGACGCACCACGACCTGGCGTTCCAGGTCGATGGTGACACGCGCATTGGCGCCGAGGCGGGCATCCTCCATCAGCTGCTCGCAGATCTCGCGCGGCAGGCGGATCGGCAGGATGCCGTTCTTGAAGGAATTGCCGTGGAAGATATCGGCAAAGTCCGGCGCGATGACGCAGCGAATGCCGAAATCCAGCAGCGCCCAGGGCGCGTGTTCGCGCGACGAGCCGCAGCCGAAATTCTCATAGGCGATGAGAACCTCGGCATGGCGATAGGGTTCGCGGTTCAGCACGAACTCCGGGTTCTCGGAGCCATCGGCGTTGTAGCGCAGCGTATCGAACAGATGCTTGCCGAGGCCGGTGCGCTGGATTGTCTTGAGATGGCGCGCCGGGATGATCTTGTCGGTATCGACATTGGCCAGCGGCAAGGGCGCCGCGATCCCGGTCAAAGTGGTGAAGGGCTTCATGCCGCCAGCTCCCGCACATCGGTCAATTTGCCGGTCACCGCCGCCGCCGCCGCCATCGCCGGCGAGACCAGATGGGTGCGACCACCAGGGCCCTGGCGACCTTCGAAATTGCGGTTGGAGGTGCTGGCGCAACGCTGCCCCGGCGTCAGCTTGTCGGGGTTCATGCCGAGGCACATGGAGCACCCCGCCTCCCGCCACTCGAAGCCGGCATCGAGCAGGATGCGGTCCAGCCCCTCCTCCTCCGCCTGCTGCTTCACGAGGCCCGAGCCCGGCACCACCAGCGCGCGCACGCCGGCGGCAACGTGGCGGCCCTTGGCGATGCCGGCGGCGATGCGGATGTCCTCGATCCGCGAATTGGTGCAGGAGCCGATGAAGACGACATCGACGGTCAGGTCAGCAAGCTTCTGCCCCGGCACCAGCCCCATGTAGTCGACCATGCGCTGGATCTGCGCGCGGCGTTCCAGGTCGGGCTCGTCGGCCGGGTCAGGCACGCTGCCGGTGATCGGCACCACGGCTTCGGGGTTGGTGCCCCAGGTGACCATGGGCGCGATGCTCGCGGCGTCGATCGTCACCTCCTTGTCGAAGACCGCGCCGGGATCGGAGGGCAGCGTCTTCCACCAGGCGATCGCCTGTTCCAGCACCTCGCCCTTGGGCGCGAATTGCTTGCCGGCGACATAGGCGAAGGTGGTCTCGTCGGGGGCGATCATGCCGGCGCGGGCACCGGCCTCGATGCTCATGTTGCAGACGGTCATGCGCCCGGCCATGTCCAGCGCGCGGATCGCGGAGCCGGCGAATTCGATCACATGGCCATTGCCGCCCGCGGTGCCGATGCGGCCGATGATGGCGAGCACGATGTCCTTGGCGCCACAGCCGACGGGCAGCGTGCCCTCGACCGTGACGCGCATGTTCTTCGCGGGCTTCTGCAGCAGCGTCTGCGTCGCCATGACGTGCTCGACCTCGCTGGTGCCGATGCCGAAGGCGAGTGCGCCCAGCGCGCCATGCGTGCTGGTATGGCTGTCGCCGCAGACCAGCGTCATGCCGGGCAGCGACAGGCCAAGCTCGGGCCCGATGACATGCACGATGCCCTGGCGCGCATCGTCCAGCGGAATATAGGGCACGCCGAATTCGACGACGTTGCGTTCCAGCGTCGCGATCTGCAGCGCGCTTTCCGGCTCGTTCACCGCGGTCAGCCGGTCGGCCGAGGTCGGGACATTGTGATCCACGACGCCGATTGTCGCATCCGGCCGGCGCAGGCGGCGGCCCGCGGCGCGCAGCCCTTCGAAAGCCTGGGGGCTCGTCACCTCATGGATGAGGTGACGGTCGATGTAGAGAAGCGCGGTGCCATCCGGCAGCGTCTCCACCACATGGGCAGCCCAGATCTTGTCGAACAGCGTGCGCGGCGCGTTGGCCATGGCGATCCCCGGTCAGTTGGGGCCGTCGCGGCGAAAAGGGGGCGCGGCCCGATCAAAAAGCGGCCGGAGAATCCCCCTCCGGCCGGTTTGCGTCAGGCCTCGGCCGCCGCGGCCTTGGCCGGACGAGCGACGACCTTCTCGGCAATACGCGCCGACTTGCCGGTGCGACCGCGCAGATAATAGAGCTTGGCGCGACGCACGCGGCCGCGACGCAGCACCACGATCTCGGTCACGTTCGGGCTGTACAGCGGGAAGACGCGCTCGACGCCCTCGCCATAGGACAGCTTGCGAACGGTGAAGTTGCTGTTCACGCCCTTGTTGGAACGGGCGATCACCACGCCTTCATAGGCCTGGGTGCGGACGCGCTCGCCCTCGACCACCTTCACCATCACCTTGATGGTATCGCCGGGGCCGAATTCCGGCGTGGCGCGGGTGGCGGAGAGGCGGGCCATCTGCTCCGCCTCGAATTGCTGCAACAGGTTCATGACGTAAAGGTCCTTCCGAAATTGTTTCCTAGTGCGTGCCGGCGGCGGCGGCAAGCGCCCCGCCTTGCGACACACGGCGATTCCACAGGTCGGGCCGACGCTCCTGCGTGGCCCGACGACTTTGTTCGAGGCGCCAGGCGGCGACCTCGGCATGGTGGCCCGAGAGCAGGACGGGCGGCACCGCGCGCCCCTCCCATTCCGCGGGCCGCGTATAATGCGGATATTCCAACAGCCCGGCCGAGAAGGATTCCTCCTCCCCGCTCTCCGCAGCACCCATGACCCCGGGCAGCAGCCGCACACAGGCATCGAGCAGGACCAGCGCCGCGGGTTCACCACCCGACAGCACATAGTCCCCGACCGAAACCTCGATCATCTGCCGCGCCTCGATCACCCGCTGGTCCACGCCTTCATAGCGCCCGCACAGCATCACCGCCCCCGGTCCCGCCGCCAGATCGCGCACCAGCGCCTGGGTCAGCGGCTGTCCGCGGGGGGTGAGGAAAAGGAGCGGACGGCCATCGGGCTGTGCCGCTTCGCAGGCGGCATCGACGACATCGGGACGGATCACCATGCCGGCGCCGCCACCAAAGGGCGTGTCATCCACCTGGCGATGCCGGCCAAGGCCGAAGTCGCGCAGATCCAGCGTCTCGCAGGACCAGACGCCATTCGCCAAAGCCCGCCCGGCCAGAGACTGGCCAAGAGAGCCCGGGAACATCGCCGGAAACAGCGTCAGCATCGTCGCGCGCCACATCGGATCAATCCGCCGCATCGCGTTGGCCGCCGTTGCGGCGGTGCTGCGACCGGCGCGGCAGCGGGCTGGCGCCGGCGATCCCGGTGGCGGGTTCCTCCGACAAGCCGTTCTCGCCCGGTTCCGGCTGCACGATCACCTCATCCGGCAAGGCCACCTCGATCCGGCCGCCCGCCACATCCACCACCGGCACCACGGTACGGGTGAAGGGCAGCAGGGTTTCGCGCCCCTCCGCATCGCGCAGGGTCAGGAAGGGGCCGGCGCCGAAATCCTCGACCGCGACGACGCGGCCTTGCGGCTCGCCTTCCACGGTCGCGGCTTCCAGCCCCACCAGATCGGCGAGGTAGAATTCCTCCTCCTCGACCGGCGGCAGCTTTTCGCGCGCGACATAAAGCCGCGTGCCGGTCAGCCGCGCGGCGGCATCGCGATCCGCCACGCCCTCGATGCGCGCAACCCCGCCGCCCAGCCAGCCGAGGGCGAAGGAGCGCACGCCCTCCGCATCCGTCAGCGGACCATAGGCGGCGATGTCGGAAGGCTCGGTCGTGAAGGCGTGGATCTTCACCAGCCCCCGCACGCCATGGGGCCGGCCGATCTCACCCACCAGGATGCGGGGTTCAGGCATCGTTCAGGAAATCAGGCCGCGGCCTTGGCGGCGCGTTCCTGCGCCTTCTTCTTCGGGGCCGACTGGATCGGCTGCTCGGGGAACACCGGCATCGGCGCGAGGCCGGCCTTGCCCAGGAACTTCGCGACGCGGTCGGTCGCCAGCGCGCCCACGCTCAGCCAATGCGTCACGCGTTCGGCGCGCAGGCGGATGCGGTCGGCGTGCTCGGCGGGCAGCATTGGGTCGTAGGAACCGATCTTCTCGATGAAGCGGCCATCACGCGGGCTGCGGCTGTCGGCCACGACGATGTGGTAATACGGACGCTTCTTGGCGCCGGCGCGGGCGAGGCGAATCTTGATGCCCATGGTCAGTCAGTCTCCTGTGATCAGAACGGTCGTTTGTTGCCAAGGCCGGGCATGAGCGCAGCCAATCCGCCGCGCATCATGCCCTTTTGGCCAAGCTTGCTCATCCGCTTCATCATCGCGGACATTTCGTCAAACTGCTTCAGCAGGCGGTTGACCTCCTGCACGGAGGCGCCGGAGCCGGCAGCGATACGTTTTTTCCGCGACGCCTTGATGATGTCGGGCGTGCGGCGTTCCTTCTTCGTCATGCTGCCGATGATCGCGGCCTGACGCTTCAGGATGGTGGTGTCGAGGTTGGCACCCTCAAGCTGCGCCTTGATCTTGCCGACACCGGGCAGCATCCCGAGGATGCCCGACAGGCTGCCCATCTTGCCGATCTGCTTCAGCTGGTTCGCGTAGTCGTCCAGCGTGAACAGGCCCTTCTGCATCCGGGCCGCCATCTTCTCGGCCTCGGCCTGGTCGATGGTCTCGGCCGCCTTCTCGACGAGGGAGACGATGTCGCCCATGCCGAGGATGCGGGAGGCGATGCGGTCGGGGTGGAATTCCTCCAGCGCATCCAGTTTTTCGCCGGCGCCCAGCAGCTTGATCGGCGCGCCGGTGACGGCACGCATCGACAGCGCCGCACCGCCGCGCGCATCGCCATCGACGCGGGTCATGACGATGCCGGTGACGGCCAGGCGTTCGTTGAAGGCGCGCGCGGTCTGCACCGCGTCCTGGCCGGTCATGGCATCCACGACCAGCAATGTCTCATGCGGGCGGGTCGCGGATTTGACCGCCGCAACCTCTTCCATCAGCGCCTCGTCGATCGAGAGGCGGCCGGCGGTGTCGAGGATCACGACGTCGAAGTAGCCGCGCCGGGCCTCGTCCATCGCGCGGGCGGCGATGGCCAGCGGGCCCTCGCCCGGCACGATCGGCAGCGAAATGACGCCGGCCTGCTCGGCCAGCACCGCGAGCTGCCGCTGGGCGGCGGGGCGCTGGGTGTCCAGGCTCGCGACCAGCACCTTCTTGCGCTGCTTGTCCCGCAGCCGCAGGGCGATCTTGCCGGTGGTGGTGGTCTTGCCCGAGCCCTGGAGGCCGACCATCAGGATCGCGACCGGAGCGGGCGCGTTGAGGTCGATGCCGGGGGTGGTGGTGTTGCCCCCGCCGCCGCCCAGCGCCTCGACCAGCACGTCATTGACGATCTTGATGACCTGCTGCGCGGGGGAGACTGAGCGCAACACCTCCTGCCCGACCGCGCGTTCCCGCACCTTGGTCGTGAGGTCCCTGACCACCGAGAGCGCGACATCGGCCTCCAGCAGCGCCACGCGAACCTCGCGCAGGGCTTCGGCCACGTCTTCCTCGCGCAATGCGCCACGGCGGCGCAGGCGGTCGAAGACGCCGTTCAGTCGGTTCGAGAGGGTCTCGAACATCGGGGGCAGGTTTCCCTAAGCCGTGGTACGAGTCCGCCCAAACGAAATCGCGCCGCTGCGCGAGCCTTCGCGGAGCGGCGTCGTCCCCCCGATACGGGGCGACGGAAGGGGCCTGGGCGGTCCCGTGAAGGGCGGCGTATGGGGCGCGGCCGGTTTTGAGTCAACCAGAATGGCAATGGCATCGTCTTGGTGCTTGACTCAGTCAGTCTGAGATATATCTTACATTGCATGAGACATATATCAGACCATCTTTTGTCCCGTCATCACTGCATTGGCCGCGGCGAACGGCACGGTCCGCCCGGCTTCGGCCGAGGCGGTTTCGGCTTCGGCAGGGGCGGTTTCGGCGAAGGCGGCGGCCATCGCGGCGGCGGCCGGCGCATGTTCGACGCGGGCGAATTGCGCCTCGTCCTGCTGCTGCTGCTCGAGGCCCAGCCTCGCCACGGCTATGATTTCATCCGCGAGATCGAGGAACGCACCGTCGGCGCCTATGCCCCGAGCCCCGGCGTGGTCTATCCCACGCTGACCATGCTGGAGGACCTCGGCCATATCGAGGAAACCCGCTCCGAAGGCCCCAAGCGCCTTTATGCCCTGACCGCCGCGGGCCGCACCCAGCTTGAGGAACACCGGGCCGAGGCCGAGGCCGCCATGGCACGGCTGGTCGCGCTCGGCGCCGAGAACAGCCGGATCGAAACCGGCCCGATCTGGCGCGCCATGCAGAACCTGAAGACGGTGCTGCAGCAGCGGCTTGGGGCGATGAAGGACAAGCAGGCCATGCTCGACGTCGCCGAGATCCTCGACGAGGCCGCACGCAAGATCGAGCGCCTGTGACCATGCAGGCCGAACAGGAGCGCCTGATGCCGCGCCATTCCATCACCCGCATGCGGCGCGAGACGCGCCGGCGCATGCTGACCGTTGCCACAGTCGAACATCTGACGCCCAGGATGCTGCGGATCGGCTTCGTCTCGCCGGAGCTGGCCGATTTCGACAGCGCGGCGCCGGATGATCACATCAAGCTGATCTTCCCGACCGGCGGCGACCAGGCAGACGAAAAACCCTGCATGCGCGACTTCACGCCGCGCGCCTTCGACCCCGCCGGCCGCAGCCTGATCGTCGATTTCGCGCTGCATGAGGCAGGGCCGGCGACGCAATGGGCGGCGGCGGCGCAGGTCGGCGACCGGCTCGAGATCGCCGGGCCACGCGGCTCGATGATCATCCCCGATGATTTCGACTGGTATCTGCTGATCGGCGACGAGACCGCGCTGCCGGCGATCGGCCGTCGGGTCGAGGCGCTGCGCCCCGGGGTGCCGGTGACCACTGCGATCGTCATCGCGGACAAGGCCGAGCGGCAGATATTTTCGACGCGCGCGCACTGGACCCCGCTCTGGGCCGTGCGGAACGGGGCCACGGGCGACGATGCCGCCGTGCTGCGCGCGGTGCTGGCCACGCATGACCTGCCGCCGGGCGAAGGCTTCGTCTGGATTGCGGCCGAGGCGACGGTGGCGCGCTCGCTCCGCGACTACATGACCGGGGAGCGGCGGCATCCGCCGCAATGGCTCAAGGCGGCGGGCCATTGGAAGCGCGGCCAGGCCGATGCGAATGAGCGGATCGAGGACTGAGCTGCAGCACTACCCGCCCATCCCGGCCAGCGCCCGCAGCGAGGCAAGGGCGGCGGGTGTCAGCGTCAGCCCCGCCGCCTCGGCCTGCGCAGAAAATCCGCGGCGGCGGTCGCCGGGCAGGCGCACGCCGGGATAGGCCAGCGCCGCTTCGGCCAGCGCCTCGATGCGGTCGAGATAGACCGCCTGACCGGCCAGCGCGCCCGGGTCCACCGCCAGCAGGAACTGGCCGAGACGCGGGCGATTGCCGGCGTCGCGGAAGAAGCTGTCGGCCTCGAAGCCGAAGGCGGCACCGGTCAGCGCCACGCACAACAGCTCCACGACCAGCGCCAGGGCCGCGCCCTTCTGCCCGCCCATCGCCAGCATCGCGCCGCCGAGGGCGGCCTTGGCATCGGTGGTGGGCGCGCCATCGGCGTCCAGCGCCCAGCCTTCGGGGATCGGGGCGCCATCCTGGGCGGCCTTCATCACCCGCCCCCGGGCCACCGCCGAAAGCGCCAGATCGACCACCAGCGGCGCGCCGTGGCGGCGCGGGAAGGCGGCGGCGACCGGGTTGGTGCCAAGCATGGGCCGCCGGCCCCCGGGCACCGGCATGGCCGCCGGGGTGTTGCTGAAGGCCAGCGCCACCAGGCCGCGCGCCGCCAACCGTGCCACCGGCAGCCCCATGGCGCCGCTGTGCTGGCTGTCGGTGATGCCGACGCAGGCGACGCCATGCCCGGTCGCGCGGCGAAACACCTCGGTTTCGGCCAGGAGCAGCGCCGGATAGGCGAGCCCGTCCCGCGCCGAGACCAGCGCCGCCCCGCCGCGTTCGGCGACCACCGCCGGGATCGCGGCGCCATCCGCGCGGCCATTGCGCAGGAAGGCGCAGTACATGGCGACCCGGGACAAGCCATGGCCGCCCTGCCCCATCGCCTCGGCCGCCACCAGCGCATCGGCGGTGGCCACGGCCATGGCGGGCGAGGCACCGGCGGCGCGCAGGGCCGCGGTGGTCAGCGCAACGGCTTCGGCCAGCGGCAGCGCGATCATGGCAGAACCCTCGTCTCGATGCGGGCGAAGGCGATCAGATCCTCGGCCGGGGTGCCGCGCAGCGCGGGGTGGATGCGCTCCGCCCCGGGGGGCGGGGCGGCCCAGGCCAGGGCGTCGGTGACCTCGGTGGCAAATCCGGCCTCGGCAAAGGCCGCCTGCATGGCGCCAAGGCCCATCCTGTTCACGTAAAGCCCGCTGCGCGCGACCCAGTCGCTCTCCCAGAACCCTGGGGAAAACCGCAGCGTGTTCAGCGCGCCGCCGACATGGTCGTGGAAATCCACCGCATGGCGGCCGAGCGCCCCGGGCGCCGAGATCCGGCGCAATTCGGCCACCAGCCCGGGCAGGGCGGCCAGTCGCACATGCTCCAGCGCGACATCGGAGAGGATCAGATCGACCGAGCCCGCCGGGATCGCCGCCAGCGCCTCGGGGCCGACAAGGAACCGCGCGCCACAGGCGGCCAACGCGGCCTCACGGTCGGCGGCGGCAGACAGGTCGGGCGCCGCCCAGCCCCGGTCGGCGGCGAGGCGCGCGACCCGCGCATAGGCGGAAACCTCGGCGGGGGCGTCATCCTCGACATCCACGAACCAGATCTTTTGGGCGCCCAGCGCGGCATAGGCGGGCGCGCGCGCCACCATACGCCCCGGGCCAAGTTCCAGCACCACCGCCGGCGCCCGACCCGTCAGCGCCCGATACCGCGCGATATGCCCGGCGGGTTCGTCCAGCAGCCGCGCCGGATCGTCGGGGACAAAGCTGTGCCGCCCGATCCCGATGCGACGCAGCCCGTCGCGAGGCAGCCGCAGCGCCGCGAGCGCCAGCTTCACCCCGACCTTGCCCCACCAGGGAAAGTCGGCCCCGGCCGCGTAGCCCGGCGGCAGTCCCACAGTCCTGACCGCCATTGCCACCCTCAAATTCCCGGGGGCGGACCCTAGGCAGCGGGCAGGAACGGGTCAACGCGCCACCGTCCTCAAGGGTCGAGGCGGAGGTCGAAAGCCTGGTCCAGCGCCAGGCGCCCGGCCGGCGTCACCGCCACGGCTCGCGTCCCCTCGATACGGCGCAGCCAGCCGCGCGAAAAACATTCGCGGCACAGCGCGGCCCCCACCGCGCCGGCGATATGCGGGCGCCGCTCGCTCCAATCCAGGCAGGGGCGGCAGAAGACCCGCCCCCCGCGAGGCCGCGCCGCCCCCAGATCCACCCCGAGCCCGGCCAGGAAATTCGCGCCATCATCGGTCAGGGCGGCCCCGTCCTGGCGCAGCTCGATCTGGCCGCGCGCCACCAGCCGGTCCGTCATCGCGACGGCGATCCGGCCGGCGAGGTGGTCGTAGCAGGTGCGGGCCTGGCGCATCGCCGCGTCGCGCGGCCCGACGCGGGCCGGCCGGCGGCGGGCGTCACCGGCCCCATCGAGACCGGCGGCGACCGACATGATGCTCTCCAGCATCTGCGCCACCGCCGGCGAGGCCAGGCGGTGGTAGCGATGCCGCCCCTGCCGCGCCATCGCGAGCAGCCCCGCCTCGGTCATCCGCGCCAGATGGCCGCTCGCGGTCTGCGGCGCGATGCCGGCGGCGCGGGCCAGCTCGGTGGCCGTCAGGGCGCGGCCATCCATCAGCGCCAGGAACATGTTGGCCCGGGCCGGGTCGCCGATCAGGGCCGCCGTCTCGGCGAAGGCCGATGTGCTCAGCACTGCCTCACCTCTCCTCTGCTGGCGGCGATCCTAGCATCCCGCGGGCCGCAGCGCTTCGGCAGCGCCCGTAGCATCGCGACGTCGCGACATGGGACAGCCCCGGCCGAACAGCAGGATTGCCCCGTCGATGCCGCAGCATGCACCCACCCCGCCGCGCCTGCCGCGGGAAAACGCCTGGGCCCGCGCCTGGCGCTGGATGGCGGACCGCCGCCACCTCGCCGAGATGGACGACCGCCTGCTGCGCGATGTCGGGCTGACGCGTGAGGATGTCCGGCGCAGCCTGCCCTTCGCCCCCGCGGCGGAGACGCAGCAGGCGTTGCATTGCCCCGCGCGGCGCCGGCCGGGCCTGCGCGAGGATTGGTGACCGCGCAGGAGAGACGGCGACCCCGGCCACCAGACCCTGGCCGGCTGGGGCCAAATCTGGCATCCACGGCCGCGCGCAGCATCAAGGGCAACAGCACATGGCCGGGGTTTTCTGGAACGAGGGCATCTGGACCACCGAGGAGGTGAAGCTCACCGGCCCGATGGACCACGCCTTCTGGCTGGGTTCGACGGTGTTCGACGGCGCGCGAGCCATCCGCGGCACCGTCCCCGACCTCGGCCTGCATTGCGCCCGGCTGGTGCGTTCCGCCGCCGCCATGCAGATGCGGGCGACTTTGGCCGCCGAGGAGATCGAGGCGCTCTGCCGCGAAGGCGTTCGGCGCATGGGGCCGGAAGCGACCCTGTACATCCGCCCGATGTTCTTCGCCCGCCGCGGCATGGCCCCGGTGCGGCCCGACCCGGACAGCACCACCTTCACCTTGGCGATCTACGACAGCCCGATGCCGGGCAATGCCGGCTTCTCCTCGGTGCTGGCGCCGTTCCGCCGACCCGCGCCCGACATGGCACCGACCGATGCCAAGGCCTCCTGCCTCTATCCGAACAGCGGCCGCGCGGCGACCTGGGCCTATGAGCGCGGCTACGACAATGCCGTGGTGCTCGACATCGACGGCAATGTGGCGGAATTCGCCTCGGCCAATCTGATGATGGTCAAGGATGGCGTGGTCTATACGCCGGCGGTGAACGGCAGCTTCCTCAACGGCGTCACCCGCCAGCGGGTGATTTCGCTGCTGCGCGGCGCCGGGATCGAGGTGCGCGAGGAGCCGATCGCGCCGGAACGGCTGGACGAGGCCGATGAGATTTTCTCCACCGGCAACTACGGCAAGGTCCAGGCCTGCACCCGGCATGGCAGCCGCGACCTCAACGCCGGCCCGGTCGCGGCCGAGGCGCGCAGGCTCTACATGGCCTTCTGCGAAGAATCGCGGATGCTGCCGGCGGCGGCCTGACCCTGGCCGCGCCAAGCCTTGGCGGGGTGGCCGGCTACGGTTCCTGGCCCTCGGCCACCTTGCGTTCGTAGAATTTCATGTGGGATTCGGTGATCTGATCGGTCTTCACCACGACGCAGACATCGGTGGTGTTGAACTGCTGGTCAATCACCGCCCCTTCGCCGACAAAGCCGCCCAGCCGGAGGTAGCCTTTCACCAGCGGCGGCAAGGCCGCGAGGGTGCGCTTGGGGTCCAGCTCCGCGGGATCCATGCGCCGCATCTCGACATAGCGGCTGGGGACCGCCCGCGCCCGCAGCGCCGGCGGTGCCAGGTAGTGGGTAGCCAGGAAGGTCAGCGGCGCCGCCAGCCGGTCGGGGTCGGTGCCGGGCAGGCTGGCGCAGCCGAACATCAGGTCGATCCGGTGGCGGAAGACATAGGCTGCGATGCCGCGCCACAGCAGTTGCATCGCGTGCTTGGTGCGATGTTCCGCATCGACGCAGGACCGGCCAAGCTCCATCAGATTGCCCGGCTGGGCCAGCAGCGGCGAGATGTCATATTCATCGCTGGTGTAGAAGCGGCCGATGCGGTCGGCGGCCTGGCGACGGATCAGGCGATAGGTGCCGACAATGGCATCCGCCCCCTCGCCCTTCGCATGGTTCAGCACCAGGAGATGGTCGGCGACACTGTCGAAGGCATCGGCGTCCCGGCGGCTGGCCGCGGTTGCGGCATCGGGGCGGGCGCCCATCTCGGCATAGAAGACGCGGTAGCGCAGCGCCTGCGCCGCCGCGACCTCGGCGGCCGAGGTCGCGACGCGAACACCGAGATCGCCCGACCGCAATTCCCCAAAACCCGGGTCGTCGCTGGTGTCGTGGCTGAGCCGATTGCTGCTGCCGAAGGCGCCGCCCTGCCGGCCGCTCATCCGCGGCTGGCCTTGGTCGCAGGGCGCGTCGGCCCTGGCGCGGCAGGTTCGGGACGGCGCCGGCCGAACATCTCCAGCCGATGGCCGACCAGTTCGAAGCCGAGGCGGGCGGCGATGGCCCGCATCACCGCCTCATGCGCCTCATCCTCGAACTCGATGACCTTGCCGGTGTCGACGTCGATCAGATGGTGGTGGTGGCCGTGCTCGGTGGGTTCGTAGCGCGCGCGGCTGCCGCCGAAATCGTGGCGCTCCAGGATGCCCTTCTCCTCCAGCAGCCGGACGGTACGATAGACCGTGGCGATGGAGACGCGAGCGTCAAGGGCCAGCGAGCGGCGGTAAAGCTCTTCGACATCAGGGTGATCCTCGGCATCGCTGAGGACGCGCGCGATCAACCGGCGTTGGCCGGTCATCTTCAGGCCGCGTTCGATGCAGAGGCGCTCGATGCGTGACGGGGAGGTGGCGTCCATGGGCCGGCGGACCATAGCCGCGCTGCGGCTCGATGGCCAAGCACCCCCTGCGGCCGGAGCGAGGGGGTGTTCGGCAGCGATCGGCAGCGCGGCCGGGGCGGCTTCAGCCGGCGTCGGTGTCGCGTGCCGCCTTCGGCTTGGTACCGAGGCCGATCTGCTTGGCCAGATCCGACCGGGTGCGCGCATAGGCCGGCGCCACCATGGGGTAGTCGGCCGGCAGGCCCCACTTCTCGCGGTACTGCTCCGGCGTCAGGTTGTAGGAGGTCTTGAGGTGGCGCTTCAGCATCTTCAGCTTCTTGCCGTCCTCAAGACAGACCAGGTGATCGTCCTGGATGCTCTTCTTGATCGAAACGGCGGGCT